>Ga0079203_1002773_pt1 | contig 11488 bp, 8 predicted proteins | sample PorBlaMBantryBay_FD_68602 | JGI IMG/M metagenome (GOLD analysis project Ga0079203, IMG submission 68602) | Marine algae microbial communities from Bantry Bay - Bantry Bay, Ireland | ecosystem: Host-associated > Algae > Red algae > Blade | place: Bantry Bay, Ireland
TACCATCTACAAAAATAGAACCAACGGTTGAGACCACAAATCTTGAAGTTAAAACTACAAGTTTAGATTTAGTAGCAATAATCGACCGCGTAAAAGCAAAAATGCCAACTCAAGGATAATGATCTATTTCAACTCTAATTATTATTTTTATATATGTCATATTTCAAATTGCCTATAGATGATTTATTTATTATAAATTTAATTAGCTAATCATTATTTTTTTCATTATTGAATAGATATTTTATAATTACATTTCTATTTATTTCTTCTTTGTACTCCCAAAGTGGTAAGGATAACCCTGCTTTTAACTCAATATACAAACTACGGACACTTTCTAAAAATGATAATTTAGATTTTAAAACCAGAATAGAGTATGCAAAAAAAGCAGTGGAATTATCGTTAGAAATAGGTGCTGATTCAACAATATTAAGTAGCAAAAAAAACCTCTCTTATTTATATCTTATAAATCGACAATCTAAAGATATAAAGCGAATAAATTTAGAAAATTTAGAACTTGCTAAAAAACTAAAAGATTCATCTGCGATTGCAAATGCTTATCACAATTTAGGATTCGTATATGACGAATACGAATCTAAACTAGACAGTGGTTATTTTTATTATTTTAAAGCTGTTAATATTTATAATCTAATTGACGATAAATTTAACTCTGGAGAAGTCTTATTAAATATGGCTAATATTCAGAATAGAGAACGTGATTATGTTGGTAGTGAAATTAATGCTATTGAAGCAAAGAAATTAATTGAAAAGCTACCTAAAGATGATAATAATTTATTAACCCTATGGTTTATTAATAATTTGTTAGGTATTGTATCAAGAGATCTTAAATTATACGACAAATCTTTAGAGTATAACGATCAAGCAAAAAAATACACTGAGAATATTCCAGATGGTTACTATTTTAAAATTTCTACTATAAGTAATATTGCTTCCACTTATCGAGAAAAAGGCGATTATAAAACAGCAATAAAAAAATATGAAGAAATATTAGAAAACAAAAACTTAATCTCATACGATTCTGCATCATACGCAAGTGCTATTTCAAACATTGCCCACGTTAAGTTCTTATCAGGTAATATGTCTAAAGCAGAAATAGAACAACCATTTAAAGAAGCGATAAGTATATCTAAAAATATTAAAAATAAAACAATAGAACTTTACACTAATTTATATTTAGGAAAATATTATAAAGCTATTAACCAAACAGATTCTGCCAGAAAATATGCAAGTAAATCTTATAAGATATCTAAATCCATCAATGAAAACGATGTATTGTTAGAAAGTTTAGTATTGAAGGCTTCCATTAACAAAGATTCTTCAAATTTATATATTAACGAATATGCAAAATTAAACGATAGTTTAGTTACTGCAGAACGTTCCATAAGGAATAAATTTGCAAGAATAGACTACGAAACAGATGTAATTAAACAAGAAAAAGAAGCTATTTCTAAACAGAATATTTTGTTGCTCGTTACATCAATAGGACTTTTGTTATCAATACTATTTTTATATATTATAAAAACACAACGAGAGAGAAATAAAGAGCTTCAGCTTACACAACAACAGCAAGAAGCTAACGAAGAAATTTATAATCTTATGCTCTCTCAGCAAGATAAAATGGACGCTGCGAGAGCTGAAGAGAAAAAGCGAATTTCTCAAGAAATACACGATGGGATTTTAGGAAGATTATTTGGTACCAGGTTAAGTTTAGATAGCTTAAATATGGTTAACACCGAAGAAGCGATTATTAGTAGAGAAAGTTATATTAAAGATTTAATGGAAATTGAAAAAGACATAAGAAAAGTGTCTCATGATTTAAATACAGATTTTATTTCGAATGCTAGTTTTACAGATTTAATTAGTTCATTAGTTGAAACGCAATGTAATGCATACAAATTAGATTTTAACACCAAAATTGATCAAGAAATTGAATGGGAAACCTTAACTAATAAAACTAAGATTCATATTTATAGAATCGTTCAAGAATCGCTTCAAAATATATACAAACATGCTAAAGCAAAATATGTTAAAGTAAAGTTGCGACAAGAAGATAATTTAATATCTTTATACATAATAGATGATGGTATTGGATTCGACAATTCTAAACAAAGAGAAGGTATAGGTTTAAAAAATATAAAATCCAGAGTAGAAGCAATTAACGGAAAACAAAACATAGAAACTAAAATTAATTTTGGTACAACAATAAATATACAAATTCCAACCTAATACAGAAACCAGTTTACAATGTCAGAAAAAACCATTAAAATTTTAATGACAGACGATCACCCAATGATTATTGAGGGTTATCGCAATACTTTGTTAGCTACAAAGAAAAAGTCTCAAAAACTAATTATAGATTTTGCTACAAATTGCGACGAATCTTTAGATTTGATTAAGAAATCTATTTCTCTTGGTGAGTTTTACACAATTTATTTTTTTGATGTAAGCATGCCTCCATCCAGCGACGGTAAGTTTAAATCTGGTAAAGATTTGGCATTATATGTAAGAGAAAAATCACCTAATTCTAAACTAGTTATGCTTACTATGTTCGACGAGTCTTATCGTATTCTTAGCATAGTAAACAATATCAATCCCGAAGGATTTTTAATTAAAAGTGACCTAACATCTCGAGAATTAGCTAGCGCATTTCAAGCTGTTTTAAGTCATCCGCCTTTTTATAGCGGCACTGTAAATCAAACTATTAGAAAAATAGATTTTAGTAATTTAAAAATAGACGAAGTCAATCATCATATTCTTTACCTTATTTCAAAAGGCGAAAAAAATAAGGACATTGCTAAGAAAATGGAGCTTTCTTTAAGTAGTATTGAAAAGAAAAAAAAACGGCTCAAAGAGATATTTAAAGTTGAAGACGGTGATGAAAAAACACTAATAGAAAAGGCTAGAGGCTATGGTTTTATTAATTAATTATAAAATTTTGTGGTTAAATGTTAAAATATTTAAAAAATCAGATTAATTTAAAACTAGTAAAATCACTATAAATATTAATGGTTTGAGGGTTTTTTGATTTTTCATTACGGTAAAAACCGTAATCGGGTAGTTATATATTCTCTAGATTTGTAGTATCAACAATCGTAGTAACTAAGTTCAATTTACTTAGAATTTAGTTGGTAATAGTACATTTACACAAAAACCCTTGTATTTTCAACTTAGAAATTACAAGGGTTTTTTTTTAAACGAGTATACTTTTATAGACTCAAACGATTTTAATAAATAATACTAAGTATGGTTTTGCGGCAATAAATTTTATAAACGTTCCTTTTATAAAACCAATAAACGAACCAAAAGTAGCTTTTAAAGTAGTATTTGATTTAGCTTTATTAGAAAATTCACCTATAAAAGTTAATCATTCCCCAAAAATTAGGACAGTAAATTTAGTGTTCTTTTTTGAACTTAACTTACTGTCCTAATTTTTGGGGGATGATCAATGAAAAACCAGTAAACGTAACTTTTAAATTGCCAATAATATTTAATATTCAAGAATGACTAGAGCCTTAACAATATTATTAGTCCTAACACCCTTTAAAACCGAAGCACAATATTTGGTTTTAAAAAATCTGTCAAAATAAAATAAGCATTGCATTTAAACGATATAAAGACCTTTTTGTCTTTATATTCCCAATTTTTTATTAGATTAGATATTTACTCAAAAAAATAAAATATCTTTAACTTAAAAATAAAACCCAATGAAAAAACAACTATTATTACTTACTGCTTTTTTAAGTTTCATGTCTATAACTTTTGCACAATCTTTAGAATGTGAAAAAACTTGTGTTCTAGATAAATTAGTACATGAAGGTGTTTTTTTAGGTGTTCAATTTGGTAGTCCTTGCGACAAAGAAAAAAAAACAGACAAAGGTGTTATTATTTTAAAAGTTGTGTCTAATACTGCGGCAGCAGACAATAATTTTAAAACCTACGATATTGTATTAAAAATAGATGATAAAGAAGTTAATAGAAGAGGAGATGTAATGAAGTTAATTGCCTCCTACAAACCTTTCGACACAGTAGAATTTACTGTTTTAAGAAAAGATAGAATCCTAAAAAAAACAGTAGTTTTAGGAGCTAGAACAACTAAAGTTATTCAAGAAAAAGTATGTTGCGAAGAAACGCAATCTCTATTTAGTGAGAATAATATTAGTATATTTCCAAGTCCAGCTATAGAAAATTTAAACATTACTTTTAAATTTTTAGTTCAAGATAATTATAAGTTTGGTATTTACATGGCTAGTGGTGTTTTAGTAAAAGAGTACACTAAAAGATTAGACTCGGGAAGTTTAAAAGAAGTAATACCAGTAAAGAATCTTCAAGATGGTGTTTATATTTTAAGAATATCGAACCAAGAGGCTACGTTCTCAAAGCTTTTTGTTGTTGGTAGAGACTAATAACTAATAAAACAGTTTAAAAAACCGAAGCGCTGTCTTCGGTTTTTTTTCTAAAAGGATTTAGTAAAGTTCTGTATTTGGTTTCTGTTAAAATTGTTATTCCAGCGAGTGCAAGAATCTAAAAATAAATTGTACTTTTCAGTTTCAGTTTATGCTATGCAAAAGACATTTCTTTTTTTATTAATTATTTGCGCAACATCTTGCGAATATTTTAATGTAAAAAAAGTGTCATCCCAAGATATTTACAAAGAGGAAATACAAACAGTAAATTGGAGCGCAGTAGACACCTATCCAACGTTTTCTATTTGCGATACTTTCGAAACAAAGGCAGAAAAGAAAACCTGTTTCGAGAACACTTTGTCACAACACATTACTTCTAGTTTGCAAAATGAAACTATAGTTGTTTCACAGGATATTAAAGATACTATAATGTTAGAATTTAAGATTTCCGAAACAGGGAAAATTACAATAAAAAAAATTGAAATAAACGATACTACAGAAACAGAGATTCCCGAAATAAAAAAAATAATAGCAAATAGTTTAAATACTTTACCTAAAATATTTCCAGCGATAAAGCGCGATCAACTCGTAAAAACGGAATTTAATTTACCTATTATTATTGCGGTTAATTAATTTTACTTAATGTATTGCATTCCTTTTCTCTAAAAGTATATTGGTTTTTTATAGCTTAATACGGAAAGCGCATTTAAAACCTAACCACTAATTTCTTCATCAATTTTAAAATCTCCATATATAGCCAAATAATTTTTACTAGCAAGCCATCTATTCTTTATACTTTGGAACTTTATTTTTATAACGTTCAATAAAATCAAAATCTAGTAAAAAAGATAAAGCATTAAAAGCTATTGCAATACATCTTGATGTTCAAGCAAAAGATTTTATACTGAAAAAAATTAAGTTTTAAACAAAACAGCGTTTTTAAAACCAAAAAATAAGACTTACTATTAAAAACAAATACAAAATTTTTTAATTATAAGGAGCAAAATGCTAGATTCAAGTAATAAACGCAACTTTTGTGTTAAACAAAAGTTTGTCCATTATTTCTAATGGTGTATCAAAATTAAACCTTTTTCTAGGTCTATTGTTTAATTTTCTTTCAATTCTTTTAATCTCTTGGTCTAATATGATTGAAAAGTCTGTTTTCTTTGGAAAATACTGTCTAATCAATCCATTAATGTTTTCTTTAGCTCCTCGTTCTCAAAGGGAATATGGGTTTGCAAAATAAAAGTCAACATAGCATTGCTCTGATACTTTTTTGTGTTCTGTAAATTCTTTGCCATTATAGGCTGTAATTATTTTAATGTAAGGAATCCACTCTTAGAGCATCTCATTTATTGCGTTGCATTCTTCTATAGCTTCACGTGTGTTTATTTTCTTAATTTTAAGTACGCCAGAGGCTCTATTGTTTAATGTAACCAAGCTCCTTTGTGATCTTTTCCTACTATTGTATTAGCTTCCAAGTCACCCAAACGTATTTTTTTTATCAACTATTTGTGGACGCTTATTCATTGTTAAACGGTAGGGTATTTTATATCTCAAATATATTAGTTTGAAAATTAAAATATCACTCCAAATTATTAAGAGGCTAATCTAGTAAGTTTGAAGAAATTATAATTTCTCCAAAGAGTAAATTGGAACTTCTAAATATTTGACGAGCATTAATTCTAAAATAAAAAATAACAACGCTAAAAAATAAAATATTATGTTTAGTTTTTGTGTATTTCTACACTAAAAGTCTCTACAAACTAGTTGTTAGTTATTGAAAACACAGAAAATAGCAAACTACTAAAATTCATCATTTTTCCCTAATTTCGCAACATGGTAAAAGACATTCAATTGCGCATCTCTTTAAAAGAGGAAAAACAGCCAGATATTTTAGTTAATAAAGCATCGAAATGGTTGTCTATTCCAAAGGAAGATATTACTGGAATAAAAGTATTACGTAAGTCTATAGATGCCAGAAAGCCTAAGATTATTCTAAATTATAAAGTCTCTGTTTATATTCGCGAAGCATTACCAAAAATTTCGGAATATAGTTTTGATTATAAAGATGTTACTAAAGCTAAAGTAGTGCATATTATTGGTTTTGGTCCTGCAGGAATGTGGGCTGCTTTGCGCTGTATAGAATTAGGATTTAAGCCTATAGTATTAGAACGCGGAAAACACGTGCAAGACCGCAGGTGCGATTTAAAAGCCATAAACCAAGATCATTTTGTGAACGAAGATTCTAATTATTGTTTTGGAGAAGGTGGTGCAGGAACTTATAGCGATGGTAAGTTGTACACCAGAAGTTTAAAACGTGGCAATGTTAGAAAAATTTTTGAAAACTTGGTATTTCATGGCGCTACAGAGCAAATTTTGGTAGATGCACATCCACATATTGGCACCAATAAATTGCCAAAAATCATTCAAAACATTCGAGAGAATATTATTAATTATGGTGGCGAAGTTCATTTTAATTCACGTGTTACTGATTTCAATATTAAAAACAATAAAATAGAATCTATAATCCTTAAAAATAAAAACGAAATGCCAACCGAACGTGTTATTCTAGCAACAGGTCATTCGGCAAGAGATATTTTCTATTTATTAGACAAAAATAAAATTGCTTTAAAAGCTAAATCATTCGCAATGGGCGTTCGTGTAGAACATCCACAACACATAATAGATTCTATTCAATACCATTGTTCTGGAGAGCGTCACGAATTATTACCCGCAGCATCTTACAGTTTAGTGCAACAAGTAAAAGACCGTGGTGTGTATTCTTTTTGTATGTGTCCTGGCGGCTTTATCGTACCAGCAGCCACAAAAAATGGAGAAGTAGTAGTTAATGGAATGTCGCCTTCAAAACGGAATAATAAATTTGCAAATTCTGGAATTGTTGTAGAAATTAATGTTGACAAAGACCTTTCAAAATATGAAAAATTTGGAGCTTTAAAAGGTTTAGAATATCAAAAAAATTTGGAGCGTATTGCTTTTACTTCGGGTGGAAGAACGCAAGCTGCTCCAGCACAACGTTTAACAGATTTCGTAGAAGGCAAATTATCAAGTTCTTTAAACGATACGTCTTACCAGCCAGGACTAAATAGTAGTCCAATGCATTCGTTGTTACCAAAATTAATAGGTAGCAGATTACGAAAAGGCTTTGAAGCTTTTGGTAAAAAAATGAATGGTTACTATACAGAAAAAGCAAATATTATTGGTGTAGAATCTAGAACCTCATCGCCAGTAAATATTCCCAGAAATGAAACTTTAGAACATCCTGAAATTTCAAACTTATTTCCTTGTGGCGAAGGCGGCGGTTATGCTGGAGGTATTATTAGTGCCGCTATGGATGGTGAACGCTGTGCTGAGGCTGCTGTTGTTGGGTTGTAAAAAAAAACGAAAAAATTATATCCATTTGATGCAGCAATAAAACGCCATTAAATTATAGCTATTATTTTTTCTGCTTGGATATTTATCTTTTTTTTTTATTTTAAACCATTAGGAATTGAAATGTTTGGTAATTCTAATAAATTAAAAATTATTGTGCTTTATAGCATCAGTATTTTTTTATGTTATGTTACCCTTTTGTGAGTTTTCTAAAAAAATTACTTCAATTTTTATTAATAAAAAGTATGTTGAAGCAAAACAAATTTCTACCCCAAAATCCATAAATGGAGTTGCTTTTTAAAGCCATCTAAATTATTGGAGTCTTGACTATAATGCACTTATGATTACCGATGCTGTTTTTTATAGAAATAAGAATTATCACAGTTCTAAAGATAAAATGGAAACGCTGGATATTACTAAAATGAGTCAAGTAGTAAATGCTATTTGCGAAACATTAATCGAATTAGAATAAACAGTCTTAGCTATTTCCATAGACCATAAATATTCTTATTTTTGCCGTAACAAAATTTGTTACTATGAAAGCATACATATTTCCAGGTCAAGGCGCTCAATTTCCAGGAATGGGCTTAAACTTATACGAAACCTCACCAGAGGCACAGCATTTATTTGAAGAGGCCAACGAAATCCTTGATTTCAACATTACAGATATTATGTTTGAGGGCACTGCTGAAACATTAAAAGAAACCAAAGTTACGCAACCAGCCATCTTTTTACATTCTGTAATACTGGCAAAAACTTTAGCTAACAACTTCAAACCAGATATGGTTGCAGGACACTCTTTAGGAGAATTTTCTGCTTTAGTTACCAATGGTGTTTTAACTTTCGAAGACGGTTTACGTTTAGTATCACAACGTGCTTTAGCCATGCAAAAGGCTTGCGAATTACAACCAAGTACAATGGCTGCTGTTATAGGCCTCGAGGATAGTTTAGTTGAAAAAATATGCAACGATACCAAAGGTATTGTAGTTGCCGCAAATTACAATTGTCCTGGACAATTAGTAATTTCTGGAGAAATTGAAGCAATAAACAGAGCTTGCGAAAACATGAAAGAAGCTGGAGCAAGGCGTGCTTTGGTATTACCAGTTGGTGGTGCTTTTCATTCTCCTTTAATGGAGCCTGCTCGCGAGGAACTTGCTGCTGCGATTGAAAATACAACATTTAGTAAACCTATCTGTCCCATTTACCAAAACGTAACAGCAAGTGCTATTGTGGATGAAGCTAAAATTAAAGCCAATTTAATCTCGCAATTAACTGCGCCTGTGCGTTGGACACAATCTGTTGAACAAATGATTGAAGATGGTGCAACTCTTTTTACGGAGGTTGGCCCTGGAAAAGTTTTACAAGGTTTAGTAAAAAAAATAAATAGAGAAGCCGAAACTGCTTCTGCAACATTAGATATAGATAGCGTTTCTTAATTATACTCGAATGAAAAAAAACAGAACACTATTTATCGTTTTAATAATTGTATTTAATATTTTAATAGATCAGATCTCCAAGTTCTGGGTTAGAGCAAATGTTGTGGCTGGAAGTAATTCTGAGATAATTGGCGATTACTTTACATTGCATAATGTAGAAAATAAAGGTGCTTTTCTAGGTTTAGGCAGCGATTTTAGCCCTATTTTAAAAATAATTTTACTTAACGTATTACCAATATTGGTGTTAACATTAGTGTTGTTTCATATTTTTAGAGACAAGACTTTAGATAAATTTTCGCTTATTGGGTTCTGTTGTATTATTGGTGGTGGAATAGCTAATTTATACGATCGCGTACTTTACGGTCAAGTAACAGATTTCTGGCATATAGATTTAGGTGGTGTATTTAAAACAGGTATCTTTAACATTGCAGATATGTCTGTAATGTTTGGAATGGGTTTACTTATTTTAGGTAATTTCTTCAAGAAAAAAGTATAATAAATCTTGATATTTCTATTGGGGTTTTTTTATTTCGGTAACTTTATTTAGTTAAGACACATGCTTCTCCATAATATGTTTCTCTATATTTGTGAATTTTTTTTAATAGTTACACCTAAAAATTGTTTTTTAATCTAGGTAATTTTAGCAGTTAACTCTCCATTTTAGGCGAAAACCAGTTTTCTTGAATTGTTTCTCTTTTTACTTGTACAAGTCTTATAATTTCTACTTCATTAAGCTGTAAAAGAACTAAAATAATGTCCCAGGAGCAAAATTGAGGAATTAAATATCTAAAACAAACTTTCCAGTACTTATAATTGGTACTAAATACACATTGTTACTTCTCGTTAGTTCCATAGTTTTTTTACTCAAAAGTGTACCGTGTTTTATTGTTTTACTTCTCCTAAGATAACCCGTTGTATGCCTTCATATCCATGAGCGTATACAGCTACATGAAAACCATAATCTTTTACTGTATCTCAAATTGCTTTTATTTCTTCTATTGTAAAATCGCTTTCATCTATTACTATCATACCTTCTAAAGTATAGCGATTATCTCTATTACCACGCTTTGCGTAATTTATAAACCATAGTCCAAATAGGTTTATAACGTTTTAAACCAAGTTAGCGTTTAATTTCTTTTAAAGAAATGCCTTTTTTAGTAGCTGTTAATAAAAACATTGTCTTGTACCAGATAAGAAATGATAGTGTTGAACTCTACATTATCGTTCCACTTCGCAATTAAGTACCACTCTTTCAGAATTTGCATTCGTAACTCCATTGGCTTTTAATCCAGTAATGCTCTTTGTGACAACACTTTTTACAAGAAACTCCAATTTTATGTCGCTCTGCCTTAAAACAATTACGACAGGATTCTTAACTATTAAATTCTGCTGTAAAACTGAAAATATTCATATCTTAGATTAATAAAAATAAGCATCATTATTCAATTATTAATGCTTGCGGATATACAATAATATTATTAAGCAATGCAAATTATTAGTGTTGAAATAAAATAATTTTTTATAATAAATATGAAACAATACCACGATTTAGTAAAACACGTTTTGGCTAACGGAAACGAAAAAGGGGACAGAACAGGAATGGGAACAAAGAGTGTTTTTGGCTACCAAATGCGCTTTGATTTAAACGAAGGTTTTCCAATGGTAACCACAAAAAAACTTCATTTAAAATCTATTATATATGAATTGCTTTGGTTTTTAAAAGGTGATACAAATATAAATTATCTTACAGAAAATGGTGTTAAAATATGGAATAGTTGGGCAGATAAAAACGGAGATTTAGGTCCAGTTTACGGCCATCAATGGCGTAACTGGAACAGCGATGAATTAGACCAAATTACAGAAGTTATTGAAATTCTTAAAACCAATCCCAATAGTAGACGTATGCTAGTTTCTGCTTGGAATCCATCAGTAATGCCAGATACTTCAAAATCTTTTGATGAGAACGTTGCCAATGGCAAAGCTGCATTACCTCCTTGTCACGCGTTCTTTCAGTTTTATGTTTCAGATGGCAAATTATCTTGCCAGCTATATCAAAGAAGTGCAGATATATTTTTAGGTGTTCCTTTTAATATTGCATCATATGCTTTATTTACCATGATGATGGCACAAGTTTGTGGTTACCAAGCTGGAGAATTCATTCATACTTTTGGAGATGCTCATATTTATAACAATCATATAGAGCAATTAGAATTACAATTGTCTCGTGATTGCAGACCC
>Ga0079203_1002778_pt1 | contig 11475 bp, 3 predicted proteins | sample PorBlaMBantryBay_FD_68602 | JGI IMG/M metagenome (GOLD analysis project Ga0079203, IMG submission 68602) | Marine algae microbial communities from Bantry Bay - Bantry Bay, Ireland | ecosystem: Host-associated > Algae > Red algae > Blade | place: Bantry Bay, Ireland
AATGCAAACTATGAGGGAGGTTCCATCATCAACGGTGACGTACGTCGTCGACTGTTGTGTTATAGTTATAATGGTTCCACCTACGTAGAAAAATGGATGTCAGATGTACCTGCAGGATACGAAGTAACGGAGGATGCGAACACGGTAAGTCTGGCGGATTTTAATCAGGATGGTGTAGCAGAAGTATACGTACAAAATATGATTTTCAATGCCATCACCGGAAAAATAATCGTAGCCGGAGATCCTACCGATCATCGAGGCATGAAAACGTTCCCCGGCAGTTTGGAAGTTTTACGGGCGTCTTCTTTTCCTGTTGCCGTTGATGTGTTAACGGATACAGATTGTCCCGATTGTCAAGGGTTAGAGCTAGTGGCAGGAGGAGTCGTCTATGCCGTCAATTTAAATAATAATACCAATACAATGGAGGTAGTTCGCTCTGCGCCCGGCACAGAAGATGGCTGGACGAGTATTGCAGATATAGACCGCGATGGAGATCTCGATGCAGTCGTCACGGGAAATACGGATAATGGTGGAACCGGAATTATCTACGCCTGGGATTTACAGACCAATCAATTAATTTACGATGTCTTTTCCCTCACCACCAATAATGGCTACATCGCTCAAGTAAATATTGCTGACTTCAATGGAGATGATGCGCTGGAAATTGGCGTTTGTACACCTTTTAATTATCGGGTTTTAAATCCTAATAACAATCAATGGACTGAAGAATGGATTATTACTACTAATGATTGGTCGGGACAGACCGGAAGTAGTGTTTTTGATTTTAATAATGATGGCGCAAGCGAAGTCGTTTACCGAAATGAATCTGAATTGATTATCCTTAATGGAACTGATGGTAGTGAACTGTCTACTGCGCCCTGTGCGTCCGGTACGCGTGTGGAATATCCGGTGGTAGTGGATGTAGATGCGGATGGCGAAACAGAAATTCTTTGCAGTTGTGCCAATCAATTAAAATCCTTTGGCTCCGCCGGTACTCCGTGGGTACCTACCCGCCAACTCTGGAATCAGCACCAATATTTTAACACCAATATCAGCGATAATTTACGGGTACCGATTCAGCAACAATCTCATCATATTGTAGGAGATAGTTTGGTATTAAATAATTTTTTAACCCAGTATGTCAATCGACAATTTCCCGCGCCGGATGTAGCATTAGAAGCGAGTATAGGTTGCAGTAATAACCGATACTATCTAAATCTTTCCGTATTTAATCAGGGTAGCAGTAGTGTATCAGAAGACATTTCTTTTAGCCTTTATAAAAATGATCCGACACAAGTATCAGGCGTTCCTTTTTTAGTCTCTTATTTTTCGGCACCTATTGATGCCGGAGATGGTATTACTACTCAGTTACTCCTTCCGGAAGAGGTCACCATCGTTTATGTGGTCATCAATGACGATGGCAATCATACTACTCCTTATGACCTGTCTGTGGATTTTCCTTTTACCAATATTTATGAATGCAACTACTTAAATAATATGATCGTCGTTCCGGTTCGTGAAGTGTTCCCTCCCCTTGATATAGGTCCCGATCAATCGATATGTGACAACGGTGTGATTTCGCTCAGTGCCACACCAGGCTACGAATCTTATTATTGGCAAGATGGCTCACTAGGCAGCAACTATACCGCTACTGATCCGGGTATGTATTGGGTAACGGCGACAGATGGTTGCCAGGAATTCCGGGATACGATTCATCTTTTTCTCGAAGAAAATACGGTACTAGAATTAGGGCCTGACGTAAAAGTATGTGAAGGAAGTACGTTTTCAAAAACAGTAACCGGGTTTGAAAACTATCAATGGTTTCCAGCAGAAGGCGTGGATTGTGATACCTGTTCGACCGTAAATTTCACAAAAGATATTACCCAGCAATTTACACTACTGGCCCAAACGGCAGCAGGGTGTTATACGGTGGATTCTTTTTTGATTGAGCAAATTCCAGTGCAGCTAACCGAACTGGTAGAAACCGTATGCGAGGATGAATTTTTTATTTATAATAATACAGAACTGAGTGCAGGACAGGAACAGGAGTTTGGTTTCTCAGGCTATCAGGGATGTGATTCTTTGGTACGGGTCACCGTGGTCGGAAATGGAGCGACGGGAAGTCTTACCCACATTGACACGGTAGCTTGCCTGGGTACTACTGTATTTTTAGAAAACACCCTACTCGAAGCAGGTACAACACAGGATTTTATTTATCAAAATCAATCGGGATGTGATTCTATTATTCACATTGAAGTCATTTCCAACCTTAGTTATTTTTATACTGAAAACATTATACTTTGTCCAGGAGCCTCCACCATCATTAACGGAATGGCGGTAAGAGAAGCAGGTATTTTCACAGAAAATCACCTAACGATAAATGGCTGCGATTCCATTTATGAATATCAAGTTGCGATCAATACGCCTTTACGAATAGGGTTTTCCACTACCCCACCCTGCGATGATGATACAAGTGGTTCGATCAGCACGACTATTTCCGGAGGTACGGCCCCTTACGTATCCACCTGGACACATAATGGCAATCCCATAAACAACTTGGCGGAGCTGTCTTCCGGTCTCTATGAAGTCACGGTTACGGATGCCATCGATTGTGAAATTACGGAAACCTTTGTGCTGGAAGCGATATTGCCATTGTCTATTCCTTACACCGTTCAGGAGGTCACCTGCTATGGTGATAACGATGGACAAATCATCATCGAAACTACTGCTACCGATCTCTTGTTTAGTCTGGACGGTATAAACTATTCATCTAATTTTATCTTTTCAGATTTACCGGAAGGAGATTATATTGTGTATACACAAGACGAATATGGATGTGTTTCGGAAACCTATGTCGTAGTGGATTCACCGGAGAAATTACGGGTTATTGTACCGAGAGATACGACGGTTGTCTTGGGTTGTCCTGTTCCATTGGAAAGTGTAGTCAATACCAATCAACCACTGGATTACCGCTGGATACCGGGCGATGAACTTAGCTGTGATACCTGTTCTGCCGCTACGGCCTGGCCTTTTTTCTCTACGCTGTATCAGTTATTCGTTACGGACGAAAATGGCTGTATTGCTTCGGATAGCCTGTTGGCCACCATCGCCAAACCTCGTCCCATATACATCCCCAATGCCTTCAGTCCTAATGCGGACGGGATCAACGATGTCTTTACAATTTATGCGGACAAAGAGGTCGATCAAATCTTATCGCTACACGTTTATGATCGCTGGGGAGAGTTGGTTTTTAGTAATGAAGATTTCCCACCCAATGATCCGTCAGAGGGTTGGACGGGCTTTTTTAAGGCAAAGCGAATGAATCCGGGCGTGTTCGTATATGTAACAGAGGTTCGATTTTTGGATGGTGTGGTCAAGGAGTATTATGGAGATGTTAGTTTGTTGTTGTAAAGAAAGAGATAATTCTACCGCTGCTTTTTTCTGATCAGTAATGAAAAATTTATGAGTGCCTGTCTACCGGACAGGTTTGTCGAGTTTACCTATCCGTAAGCAGGCACGCTTTCTTTATTTTACTGTTTTATCACCCGAAACTGTCCACGCACATCTTCCGTTCTTACTTCCAATAAATAGACGCCTGCCGGACCGGGAATTTCTAGTTGCTGAGTCGTTGGATTTACATCGCTCATTTCCAGTAAAAGTTTTCCAGTTATATCCCGCAGTTTTATCGTTATACCATTCAGGTCACCGAACGTCATCTGGATACGACCATTAGTTGGGTTAGGAAATAAGGTAACTTGCTGATCGATGATCGTATTTTCTGTATTTACGACGGTGATCATATTACAGTCGGAAGTGACGATGCAATTACTTTGCGTAATCATAACTGCGTAGTTACCTGATTCTGTTGCAGTAAAAGTCTGGTCTGTCGCACCTGAAATGGGTTGATTATTATCATCGCAATCTACCCATTGATAAGTGCCGATAGCATTAGCCGTAATTGACGGAGCATCTACGGTAACAGAATTGTCTACATCGCGAAAAAACAGGTTGACTGATACAATAGAATCACAGCCATTACTGGCCACTAATACGACTGCGCCACCTGGATTATTTTCATTATAAACGATCCCCCCGATAGTGATACTGTATCCATCGCCTCTACATCCGGCATAATTTTCTTCTACTAATATATTACTTCCAAAAACCAAGTCAATTGTAATAATGGTGTCGCACTGATTACCCGTAGACAACATTTCTGTTCCCGTAGGATTGTCTTCATCGTAGAGTGTGCCATTCACAAAAATACCATATCCATCTCCTTGACATCCCATATAGGTTTCCTCTATTATCCGATCGGTTCCAAAAATTAAATCAATCATAATGGTAGAATCACATCCCGTACTGGCAACCAGCATCTCTACCCCACTTGGATTACTTTCATTATAAATCGTTCCGTTTACAGTAACGCTATAGCCATCTCCAAAACATCCCGTATAGGTCTCCTCTTCCACTGGATGATTGTTAAAAACCAAATCGACTATCACCGTAGAATCACAGTTATTATTGGCAACTAGTATTTCCGTGCCGCTTGGATTGTTTTCGTTGTAGGTCGTTCCATTCACCGTAACGCTGTAGTCATCTCCACTGCATCCTGTATACGTTTCTGCTCTTGTTGCATTATTTTTAAAAATAAAATCAATCATTACCGTAGAGTCACAACCATTACTAGCGACCAATACTTCCATACCATTCGAATTACTTTCATCATAAGTCGTACCGTTGATGATAACACTAAACCCATCGCCTTCACATCCTTCGTAGGTTTCATCCGTCATAAAATTATTCCCAAAAATCAGGGTAATATTTACAATAGAATCACAATTGTTTGTCGAAAGTAAGGTTTCTGTTCCAATAGGATTTCCTTCGTTATACGTCGTTCCGTTTACTGTGATGCTGTAGCCGTCGTCATTGCAACCTGTGTAGGTTTCTTCGACTGTTATATTATTTCCAAATATTAAGTCAATTGTTACGATGGAGTCGCAGCCAGTGCTAGAGGTGAGTAGTTCTGAACCGTTGGGATTGTTTTCGTTGTAGGTTGTTCCGTTTACGGTCACGCTGTAGTCATCGCCGTTGCATCCCGTATAGGTTTCCTCGCCCGTTACATTGTTTCCAAATATTAAATCAATTGTTACGATGGAGTCGCAGCCAGTGCTAGAGGTGAGTAGTTCTGAACCGCTTGGATTATTTTCGTTGTAATTTATTCCATTTACGGTCACGCTGTAGCCGTCGCCATTGCAACCTGTGTAGGTTTCTTCGCCCGTTACATTGTTTCCAAATATTAAGTCAATTGTTACGATGGAGTCGCAGCCAGTGCTAGAGGTGAGTAGTTCTAAACCGCTTGGATTGTTTTCGTTGTAATTTATTCCATTTACGGTCACGCTGTAGCCGTCGCCGTTGCAACCTGTGTAGGTTTCTTCGCCCGTTACATTGTTTCCAAAGATTAAATCAATTGTTACGATGGAGTCGCAGCCAGTGCTAGAGGTGAGTAGTTCTGAACCGTTGGGATTGTTTTCGTTGTAGGTTGTTCCGTTTACGGTCACGCTGTAGTCATCGCCATTGCAACCTGTGTAGGTTTCTTCGCCCGTTACATTGTCTCCAAATATTAAGTCAATTGTTACGATGGAGTCGCAGCCAGTGCTAGAGGTGAGGAGTTCTAAACCGCTTGGATTATTTTCGTTGTAATTTATTCCATTTACGGTCACGCTGTAGCCGTCGCCATTGCAACCTGTGTAGGTTTCTTCACCCGTTACATTGTTTCCAAATATTAAGTCAATCGTTACGATGGAGTCGCAGCCAGTGCTGGAGGTGAGTAGTTCTGAACCGTTGGGATTGTTTTCGTTGTAAGATGTACCACCGACTTCCACGGTATAACCGTCTCCTTCACATCCTTCATATATTTCCGTACCAGTTGGATTAAAATCAAAAAACAGGTCAATTGTTACGATAGAATCACAGCCAGCGTTTGAGGTTAGGGTTTCTGTTCCGGTGGTATTATTTTCATTGTAAATAGTACCATTGACAATAACATTATACCCATCTCCCAAACATCCCATGTAGGTTTCTTCGGTCATTACTGCGTTACATGCTTCTTCATAACTAACTGTTAATGTAGGAGCTACTCCGCTGTCTTTGCTACCGAAACGATACGCGCTACAAGAGATATCTTCGTTCCCAATAATGATAATTCCAAAGTTGGCAGCAGGGTTATCCAGCCAAATTTGAGTTTGCATAACCATAGTACCAGTAGAGGGAAAAGTAACCGATTGATTATTTTCACTTATAAAAAGATAGGTAAGTTCCGCAGGATTAAAATCTCCGCCGGGCATACTCCAAAAGGCGGTTCCAAACATAGCGTATGTCCAGGTAGCATCTGGTGCTACGGCAGGGGCACCTCTACCGGAACCGGAGGAAGTACCTTCGCCCCAGTCTTGAGCAGCTGCGTAAATGCTGTAGATACCTTCTCCTTCCTCACCTGAAGTTTCAGCTCCTAAAGTTAGCGCAACTTCGGTAATCGTTGATCCGGCGGGAATACTAGATAGGTCAAATTGAACTAAAGCTCTTCGCAAATCATCCTGACAAGTCTGTCCTACAAATAATTTTCCTACTCCATTTGAGTTGGATGCGTTTTCACTAAAAATAGAATTATCTTTCGCAGGAGTAAGCGTAATTGTATTTTGAGTATATCCAGTAGCGAGGTTAAAAAAGAGTCCGAGGAGCAAGCAACTTTTTAAAATTAGCTTCATGGGTAGTGTATTTGTTGTGGATGAATGAATAGTTGACGTATCGCTATCTGTTCCGACGGGGATTAATCCTGAAACGAAGATAGATAGAATTGCTTAAATCGAATAATTAGGATGAATTTATTTTACCAACATAAACTGTCTACGCCCTCCTGCTGTCCCTACTTCCAGCAAATATATTCCTGCTGGGCCGGGAATTTCTATTGTTTGAATCGGCAGGCTTACGTCGGTCATTTCTAATAGTAATTTACCAGTACTGTTTCTCAATTTTATGGTTACGTCTTTTAAGTTACCAAAATTCAGGTGAACAATACCATTTGATGGATTTGGGAAAAGTGTGACTTGCTGGTCAATGATGGTATTTATGGTGCTTACGATAGTAATCATATTACAATCGGAGGTGACGGTGCAATTATTTTCTGTAATTAGGACAGCGTAGTTGCCTGTTATTGTAGCAACAAAAGTCTGATCCGTAGCGCCCGGTATGGGTTCATTATTATTATCACAATCTACCCATTGGTAAGTGCCTGTCGAGGTTGCGGTAATTGAAGGTTCATCTACAGTGACAGAATTATCTGTTTCTTGAAAGACCAAATTAATGTTGATGATAGAATCACATCCATTGATGGTCGTTAGCATTTCCATTCCAACTGGATTGAATTCATTATATGTAGTGCCATTGACGACAATACTAAAACCATCTTCATTGCAACCATTATACGTTTCTTCACTCATGACATTGCTGCTAAAAGACAACGCAACTGTGATTGTAGAATCGCAGCCGTTGCTAGCCGTTAACATTTCGATACCACTAGGATTATTTTCATTGTATGTCGTTCCATTCACGGTAATACTAAACCCATCGCCTTCACATCTATCATGCGTTTCCGTACGGGTTACGTTAGGGACAAAGATCAGATCAATTATCACTGTAGAATCACAACCATTAAAAGATCCGGCAACGAATACTTCTATACCATTAGGATTGTTTTCATTGTATATCGTTCCATTGACATTAATGCTGAGGCCACTCCCTTCACATGCTGTAAACATTTGTTGAGACATTGGATTATCATTAAAAATCAGATCAACCATTACCGTAGAATCACAGCCATTTCCCAATGGTATTATCTCTGTTCCAGCGGGATTGCTTTCGTTGTAGGTGGTACCATTTACGTTGACCATGTATCCATCGCCTTCACATCCGTTATACGTTTCTGCCCTCACGATCATATTGCCAAAAGACAACGCAACTGTGATCGTAGAATCGCAGCCATTGCTAGCCGTCAATATTTCGATACCACTAGGATTATTTTCATCATAAATAGTTCCATTCACGACAATACTAAACCCATCGCCTTCACATCCACTGTAATTTTCTGTACGTATTCTGTTAGGAATAAAAGTCAAATCAATTATCACTGTAGAATCACAGCCATTATTGCCAGCAGCAACGAATACTTCTATACCATTAGGATTATTTTCATTGTATATCGTTCCATTGACATCAATGCTGAGGCCACTCCCTTCGCATGCCGTAAACATTTGTTGAGACATGGAGTTATCATTAAAAACCAGATCAATTCCCACGATAGAATCGCAACCATTACTAGCCGATAACAGCTCCATTCCGTTAGGATTATTTTCATCATAAAGGTTACCATTTACGATAACACTGTAGCCGTCTCCTTCACATCCCGTATAGATTTCCTCGCCTGTCTCTGCGGCACATCCTTGCTCATAGCTAATGGTCAAGGTTGGAACTATTCCAATTTCTTTGCTACCAAAGCGATACGCACTACAAGGGACATCTTCGTTTCCGATAAGTATTATTCCAAAATTCGTAGTAGAATTCTCCAACCAATTTTGGGCTTGATCGATCATATTAGCGGTGGAGGGAAACGCAACCGCTTGATTATTTTCGCTTATAAAAAGGGAGGTAAGGAGTGTAGGGTCAAAATCTCCACCTGGCGTATTCCAGAAAGTAGTTCCAAACATCGCGTCTGTCCAGGTAGCATCTGGTGCTACAGCAGGGCCGCCTCTTCCGGAACCGGAGGAAAAACCTTCGCCCCATTCTTGGGTGACGGCATAGATGCTGTAGGAGTCATCTCCTTGATTACCGGATTGTTCTGCACCTAAAGTTAAGGTCGCTTCGGTAATGATTGATCCGGCGGGAATGTTAGATAGGTCAAACTGTATTAAAGCTCTTCGCGAATTATCCTGGCAGGTTTGTCCTGTAAACAATTTGCCTGTTCCGAGGGAGTTGGATGCATTTTCACTAAAAATAGAATTATCTTTTATAGCGTTGAGGGTGACTGTATTTTGGCTATATAAGGCATTGATGTTAAACAGGATACCGAATAGTAGACAAAACTTTAATGATAATTTCATAAATAGGAGGTGTTTAAAATGGGTAAAATAGTACGTACTTAGGCATAGCGCTATCTGTTCCGATGCCGAGTATCTCTGGAACGAAGGTAGATAGAATTTTTCAGATCAGTATAAATTTATTTCACTAACATAAATTGCTCCTGATCTTCCGCTGTCCGTACTTCCAGATAGTACACTCCTGCTGGGCCGGGAATTTCCAATTCCTGAATCGGTAAATTTACTGTTGTCATTTCCAAAATTAATTTTCCAGTCCTGTCCCGCAATCGTATCGTTACACCTTCCAGGTTACCGAAGTCCAGTTGAACAGGGCCATTGGTTGGATTTGGGAAGAAGGAAACCTGATCGTTGATGGTCGTACCTTGAGGGCTACCGACGACTACCAAATTACAATCGGAGGTGACAGTACAATCATTTTCTGTGATTAGGACGGCATAGTTTCCCGTTACGCTGGGTACAAAGGTCTGCTCTGTGGCACCGGAGATGGGTTCATTATCATTGTCACAATCCACCCATTGGTAGGCTCCGTCGGCAATGGCTGTAAGGGAGCTTATGTTGACCATAACGGAATTATCTACTGCTTCAAAAACTAAGTTGATGGTTACGATAGAATCACAGCCGTTGGTGGTCGTTAGCGTTTCCATTCCGGCAGGATTGGCTTCACTATATGTAGTGCCATTCACGATAATACTAAAACTATCGCCTTCACATCTATCATGCGTTTCCGTACTGGTTAAGCTAGTAAGAAAAGTCAGGTTGATGTTTACTGTAGTATCACATCCACTACCAGAAAGTAGTAACTCTGTTCCAGCGGGATTGGTTTCGTTATAAATGTTGCCGTTGACAATAACACTATAGCCATCACCAATGCAGCCAGTATAAAGTTCGTCTTGTTGTATCGTATTTCCGAAAACCAGATTGATGATTACAATAGAATCACAGCCGTTAGGAATAGGTATTTCTTCTATCCCTGTAGGATTGCTTTGGTCATAAACGGTGCCGTTGACAAAAACGCTGTAGCAGTCTTCTTCACAACCGGTATAGGTTTCCTCGTCCATTGGGTGATCTCTAAAGGTCAAATCAATCGTGACGGTCGTATCGCATCCATTGCTCCCCGCTAATATTTCTATACCATTAGGAGTGGTTTCATCGTAAGTATTACCATTAAAGACAACACTATAACCATCTCCAATACATCCAATATAGGTCTCTTCTGTTAATATACTAGGTAAAAATTCCATATTGACGATTACGGTAGAATCGCAACCGCCAGCAGCGCTTATTATTTCTGTTCCCGCAGGATTGTCTTCATCATATACCGAACCATTGATGGTGATAAAATGACCGTCTCCATTGCATCCGACATAGTGTTCTTCACCTGTCGGATCATTTATAAATTCTAAGTTAATGTATATGATAGAATCACAGCCGACGCTGGAAAAAAGTATTTCCGCCCCGATGGGATTGTCTTCATTATAGAGTGTCCCATTCGCCACAACACTATAGCCATTTCCAGCGCATCCAGAATAATTCAGTTCACTGATTCTTATCTCGTTAAAAGTCAAGTTTATTAGGATGATAGAGTCACAGCCATTCTCATCGGTCAATACTTCTATTCCGGTAGGATTATCTTCTTTATAAAAATTGCCATTGAATGAAACGCAATAGGAGTCTCCAGAACATCCAGTATAATTTTCTTCTGTCCACGTAGTGGTACAACAGTCTTCAACTGCAGTCCATGCAGTAATTTCATCATTATGGCAATTGACTGTTTCATTTTCGCAAGCTATAAAATCAGCTGTATTCGTGTCTCGGCCAGACAGTGTGTTGATATTCAAAAAAAAGAGAAATAATAGGAAAAAGTTTAGAATACATTTCATAAGCCATATATTTTGAGGAGGTAAATAAATATCTATCTATTTGATGCGATAAACATCAGTAGAGAGATTTTAAATACTATATGGGCTTTCACGATTACCTAGATCCAAAATTCGGCTTCGTCCAAAGAGGTGCCGTAGCGAAAGTGGATATTTAGGTGTACGGATTGTCGAGCTTTAAGCTCGACTGGTTTTTTGAGCTTCACCACGGTGGGTGGCATTAGGCTATCTGTTCCGGTAAAGTTTACGCCTTCGGCGCATTGTACCATAGAGCGAAGATAAGCAGAATTTGTCAGACCTGATAACAATGGGTTGATTTTTATTGACTTAGAGACAGGTCGATCTCTGACTTTGTACAAATTTATTGTATTCACCTGTTTTTGGGAGGAGAGGAGTGTGGGCAGGTGTCGGGTAAATTGGATGGGATAGTGGTGGACGCCTTTTTTGAA
>Ga0079203_1002788_pt1 | contig 11452 bp, 1 predicted proteins | sample PorBlaMBantryBay_FD_68602 | JGI IMG/M metagenome (GOLD analysis project Ga0079203, IMG submission 68602) | Marine algae microbial communities from Bantry Bay - Bantry Bay, Ireland | ecosystem: Host-associated > Algae > Red algae > Blade | place: Bantry Bay, Ireland
CAAACTTTTTTGCAAGATGAAATCTAAATTCAAAATATTTTTTATCCAACTTTTTATCTTTCTCGTAATTGGAGAGATAGGGAGTCGATTGATATTGCCTAGTCATCAAAATGCAGAAAATTTACATTTCAATACCGTTGAGATTGATGATGAGGTAGGTTGGAAGGTGAAGCCTAATCAACATTTTACGGATACGATTAAAGACAATATCGGTAAAGAATATATTGTTGATTTTAGAACACATGAAAATGGAATAAAAAAAATAAATACAATCATTCCAGATACCACCGAGAAAAAGATATTATTTATAGGAGATTCCTACACTATTGCAGTAGAGGTTTCTAATGAAAAAACTTTCTATGGACTTTTGGAAAAAAGAATGCCCATTGAAGTTTATGCATATGCGGCGGGTGGTTACAGTACTTTACAAAAACTATTGATGTTTGAGAAATTAGTCGATCAAGTAAAACCTGATTTGATCGTATGGCAATTTTGTAGTAATGATTTTATTGATAATTATCCTGAATTAGAAATGGAGGCCAACTATAAAATTGGAGTTCGTAGACCTTATTGGAATCTAAATAATGAAATTGAATATCGAACGCCAATTCCCACGTTGTTACAATGGAGTCGATATTCAAAGTTGGCTTACGCCATTTATTTGCTTAAAGAAAAATTCAAAACTAAAGTTGCTGAAGATCAAAAACCTGCAGAACAAAAAATAGCAGAGCAACATTTTGAATATTTACATTATAAAAATGCCCACGAAATAACAGGAAGACTTTTAAAAAAAATAAAAGAAACTATCCCTAAAGATATTCCATTCCTTGTCTTTCCAGCAGATGCTTTTAATCCTCAAATGGATGATTATATCCAACTCTGTCGAACCCATAAAATTGATTATGAAATTTCAGTCGCCCATAAATTGAATGAAGCTAAATTTGGAAGAAAAGAAGAAATATTTACCTACGATGGATGGCATTGGAATGAGCGAGGACATGAAGTAGTTGCAGATGCATTGGAAGGTCGAATTCGCGAATTTTTAATGAAGAATTAAGTATGTTCAGAAAAATCTTTAGGACGTATTTTGACGCAGACTTGTTATGACTTGATTATGATTTTTATGACTTTTCTCAATCGTGTTACAGCAAAAAGTAGAAACACGTTATAGAAAAGTCATAAAAATCATAATCAAGTCATACAAAGTCTGCGTCAAAAAATCACAATTTTAAATACATAATTTCGAAGAAATTTTTCTTAACACCCTTAATGAAGAATTAAAAATGAAAAGTGAATAATTCCGAAATGCGTATTCACCGTGTTATGAAAATTATTAATTCTTCATTGTAAATTATTCATTAAACAGGTGTCCCATCAAATCCTGCTTGGTTTTAAAATAACCGATATTTTCTTTTTTAGGTTTGATGATGAGTGGAACTCGATTTTCTACAACGATAGGAGATTCATCAATTTCTTTAATTTTATCAGGATTATTAGTTAAGAGATTTACTTTTTCAATACCTAAATCTTGCATAATTTTTATGGCAATATCGTAATGTCTTGCATCTACTTTAAAACCTAAATGCGTATTTGCGTCAGCGGTATTGATCCCCGTATCTTGAAGTTGATAAGCCTTAAGTTTATTAATTAAACCAATACCTCGACCTTCTTGTCTTAGATAAATTACAACTCCACCATGTTCTGCAGATAACTGCATTGCTGTCTCTAATTGTTCACCACAATCACATCTATGAGAACTAAACAAATCTCCCGTCATACATTCGGAATGTACTCTAAGAAGTACCGTTTTAGAAGGGTCAAAATTTTCATGAACCATAGCTAAATGAGGCATTAACTCTCCTTCATTATCCGCGTAGGCAATCATATTAAAGTTTCCCCAATTGGTAGGTAATATTGCTTCTGCTTGTCTTTCCATATCACTTTTTAATCAAAATCAAAATGTCAATCAAAATCAAAAATCGAATATTGAGCTTTCACCGTTTATAGTTTTGATTGACATATTTTAAAACACAAATATAACCATGAAATGTGTATAAGTGTTTATGCTGAAAGATGTTTATGCCATTTTGCAATCAGAATTATATTGGTTTAATAAAATTGCGAGATATTTTTTTTCATAAAATATATAGAATAACTAATCCTTCCCAATGGTATAATTATTGTTTCTTAACCTTTAGATTAGAGAAAACTTCTATTTAAAAGACTCTATTAAAGCGTACACACTACAACCAAAATCTTACCTTTTTATATCCAAAATTTTTCATTTACACCTTAAAAGAAATCGAAAAACTCTTTCTACATGGATTGGTTTTTATAAAATTAAAAATCACAAAGTGCTGATATTCAGTCGATTATAAACACGTTTAAAGCTAAATTTTAGCTTGCTTATGAAATTTTATTCAAAGGTAAAAACATTATTCAAGAGGGATAAGCTAGTTTTTGAAAACCCAATATGGGGAAGTAAGAGACTGGCTTTTGATATGGGGTTCCTACCTACATTTGCAGTCGTGATTTTTCTCTTTTCTACAATTGGAGCTGGAGTTATTTTTACAAAAAATAAAAAATCTGAAGTTTTTTCAAGAAAATCTGAAGCTTTAAGAGTTGTTGGTACGATGGGGCAAGTTGATGTTACTAAGACTTTACTTTCACCATCGAGTGGTACTGCCCAAGTAGGAGATACCGTAACTTTTCAAATTGTTTATTCTAATACTGGAACAGATGACATTGCAAGTTTTGATTTAGTTGATAATTTCCCTTCTAGTAATCTTCAATATTTAAGTTATACTGGATCAACCACAAGTCATAGAGTGCTTGCAAGTAAAGATAATTCTATATTGGAAGAATGGGATGAATATAATTATGGGGCTAGAGATGAAATATGGTCTCGTGTGAGATCAGGGCGAAGCTCCAATACCTTTATGCATTTCGATCTTTCTAGTTATAGTGGATCAATAGTGCAAGCGACTGAATTTTCGATCTATCTTGAAGACGGAGATGATGAAGGGAATAACATTGATATTTATAATATGACCTCTCCATGGGATGAAGGAACATTGGATGATGAAATAGGAGAATCTAATTGGACGGAAGCAACTTCATCTACGAGTTGGAATACTCCTGGTGGAGATTTTTCATCAACTTTGATAGGAAGCATTGCAACACCTACTAAAGATAATTATTTGTCTACAAGTTTAACATTGGGTACCGTTCAAAATTGGATAGATAGTCCTATTCAAAACTACGGAATGGCTCTGTTAAGTTCAGGTAATAGTGATGATTGGTTAGAGTTTAGATCAAGGGAGGCGAATGCTAACGAAGTTCCTTATCTAGATATATTAATAAGTCCATCACTAGATCTTAGTACGCCAAATACAATAGTTTGGCAAAACATAACGGGATTAGCGGTAGGTACTTCAGATACTATTGAAATATCTTTTTTAGCCACTAGTCCTTGTGATCCATGTGTTAATGAAGCTTCAGTAGAAGATGCTCTTGATGTGCTTGGAGGTACTTCTTCAGCTAAAGATAATGCAAGTGTAATCATCGCACCTTGTGGGGATACAGAAGTATCATTAGCAGGAACAGATGTAGCATGCCCGAATGATTCGATAGGAGGGTCAATTGCAGCAACGATTACTGCTACATTGGATTATAATTATGTTTGGAGTGATATGCTACCCGAAGCACATTGGACTTTTGAATCCACTACCGATGATATTTCGGGAAATGCTCACCATGCGCAAGTATTCACAGGTACGGATAGTTATGATGCAGATGCAGTAGAAAATGATGAGTCCTTTGAGTTTGATGGAAATACCAAAATTCAATATTCCATAGATAATGATTTTATGGGACAAGACTTTGATTTTCGGTCTATTTCTATGTGGATAAAACCAGATAATTTAATCCTGAATATGGCATTGTATGAGGAGGGAAATGGACTGGGAGGAATTGGACTTCGGCTGAAAGGAGGTAATCTTGATGGAATTGTAGTAAGTGGTACGACTAATATTTTTCCAATAAGTACACCCTTTCCTACTGATGGTAATTGGCATCATGTCGGTTTAGTTTATGATGGAGATAATTTAATTCTCTATTTGGATGGAGCAGAAGAAGCAAGTGTCTCTACTGGAATAGGAACAGTAGATTTTGATGATACTCAACCTGGCTTAGGAGGTCTTGGAGGATTTTTTACTTGGCATCCGTTTGTAAGTCAGGATTATACAATTGGGCAACTTTCGGTAATGGGTTTTTTGGGGACGGAACCTGTGGAAGATTTTTATACAGGATTAATGGATCATGTCATGCATTTTGAACAAGCATTAAATGCAGATCAAATGCATGATTTAGGTACCAATACTCCTAATAGAACAAATTTACCTATAGGAGATTATACCATAATTGTAACGGATGAAACTGGATGTAAAGCAATAGAAACAGTAACAATTGGTGTTCCTCCTGCTATTGAAATTACTCCTCAATCAAAAGATAAGTCTTGTTCTTATTTAGATGATGGTGGCGCAAGAGCCTTAGTTTCTGGAGGAAATGGGGGATTCACTTACGAATGGAATACAGGAGCGACAACTCCTAGTATTGCTAATCTTGCTGAAGGAACCTATACTTTAACTGTTACAGATGTCTTAGGATGTCAAGATAGTGTAGAAGTTGTGGTAGGATCTCCAGATGAATTAATTCTTACGGTGGATAGTACTACTAATTATTCAGGATTTGGAGTACGATGTAATGGAGGAAATGATGGAGGAATTTATACCACAGGTACAGGTGGAACACCTCCATATAGTTATGCTTGGAATTCTGGAACTGGAGCAAGTGGAGATTCTCTTGGTTTTTCAGTAGGAACATACACCGTTACAATTACAGATGCAGCAGGTTGTACTGCCGTTGGAAGTGCAGATTTGACACAACCAACACCGCTTGGTGGAGGAATTAATTTTTTAAATTATTATGGAAATGGATTAAACCTAAGTTGTGAAAATGCAACGGATGGAAATGCAGTAGTCTATTCCTATAGTGGCGTTCCTGATAATTTGACAGGAGCTGCACCATACTTTTATACATGGAGCAATGGACAATTAGGTGATACTTTAAAAAATGTAGGAGCAGGAACTTATACCGTAACCACTACAGATAATAATGGATGTACTTTTATTCAAGATGTAGAATTTGTAGAACCACCAACTCGTGTTGCGACCATTACTCAAAATGCAAAAGTTCAATGCCTTGGAGATAATAATGCTTCTGTTACTGCAAATGCAACAGGAGGATCGGGAGGTGATACTTATAATTGGAGTACGGGTGCGACAGGTGCAAATCTTGGTGGACTTGGAGCAGGAACTTATACTGTTACCATTTCTGATATCAATAATTGTGAAGTAATAGATTCTATCCTTATTGAAAATCCTGATAGCATAAAAATTGATGGCGAATTAAATGATCCATCATGCTCGGATGGAGATGGAGGAATCAAAATAAATATTAGTGGTGGTGAAAGTCCTTATACTCAATCATGGAGTAATGGAGGTTCTACTACAACAATTACAAATTTAAATGCAGGAACTTATACTGTAACAGTATATGATAATTTTGGATGTTCACAAGTGGATTCTTTTACATTAAATAATGCCGCTGTTTTAGCCGCAGATATAAGTGCGGCAGATATTAATGGATTTGAAATAAGTTGTCACGGAGCATCCGATGGACAAGTAGATGTTACAATTACAGGTGGAACTGGGCCATACACATATAGTTGGAATTCAGGACAAACAACAGAAGATTTAAATAATGTAGAAGCGGGTGATTATACCGTAACCATTACTGATACTGGAGGAGGCTGTACTATTTCCAGAACAATTACATTAGATCAACCTGCTGAATTGGGAATTAACTTATCATATATTTCAAGTACTGATTTTTCAGGATATGGAGTGTCTTGTTTTGGTGAAGAGGATGGACAAATATGGGTAGCTGCCTTTGGAGGAGATGGCACTCATAATTATGCATGGAGTAATGGGGTAACTGGAATTAGTGGTATTCAAAATTTGGCTCCAGGAGATTATACGGTAACTGTTACTGATGGTAGAAATTGTACTTCGACTGCAACCTATTCTTTTTCTGAACCACCTTTGTTAACACTAGATACCGCTTATATAACTAGTCAAGATTTGAATGGTTTTGGAGTATCCTGTCATGGTGCTTCTGATGGACAAATATATGTAACGGCAGGAGGTGGAGAAGGTGCTCATAATTATGCATGGAGTAATGGAGTTAGCGGAAATGGAGTTAGTGGAATTACTGGTCTTTCTCCTGGAACCTATACGGTAACTTTATCTGATAATAATGGTTGCGATACGATGATGTCTTTTACGCTTACGGAACCTGATACCATTTTAGTTAACAATACAATTACGGATGTAGGATGTAATGGAACAAGTACAGGAGAAATTGATTTAGAGGTAAGTGGAGGAACAGGACTATATGCTTTTGAATGGAGCAATGGTGAAATTTTAGAAGACCTTCAAAACCTTGCTGCAGGAGATTATACAGTAACTGTTACTGATTCAAATTTTTGTGTAATTATTGAAACATATACCGTCAATGAACCCGATGCCCTTTCTTCAACTGCTGTTGTAGATAGTGTAAAATGTTATGAAGGAAATGATGGAAGTATTAATCAAACTGTCATAGGAGGAAGAGCACCTTTTACTTTTTTATGGAGTAATAGTGCAACCACAGAAGATATTTCAGGACTAGAAGATGGTACTTATACGGTAACTATTACAGATTTTAATAACTGTACATTTACGAATAGTTTTACTGTAAATGAACCTTTAGAATTAATACTATCTGAATCACATGAAGATGCATCTTGTTTTGGCGTAGCAGATGGAGATATTACTATTACGCCTTCAGGTGGTTCACCTTTATATGAATATATTTGGTCAAATGCTTCTACTGCATCTAGCATAACTAATATTGGTGCAGGTGATTATACTGTTACAGTAACGGATGCAAATGACTGCGAAAAAATATTGACTATCAACATTGGACAACCTAATGAAATTGTAGCAACTGCTACTATTGATAGTGTAGAATGTTTTGGAGAAGCCAATGGAAGTATTTCACTTTCAACTATAGGAGGTACTCCCGCTTATGATTATTCATGGAGTAATTCTGAAAGTACAGCAACAATTTCAGGATTAACGATAGGAAGTTATACGGTAACTATTTCTGATACTGAAAGTTGTTCGATAGTTGAAACTTATACCGTTTATCAGCCAGCAGTTTTAGCTGCAACAATAAATACGACTAATGTAAAATGTAATGGAGACAATACAGGAAGTTTAATTGCAAATCCAACAGGAGGTACAGCACCTTATTCTTATAGTTGGAATAATTCTATTACTACTGCAAATAATGATAACCTTACCGCAGGAACTTATACGGTAACAATTACGGATAAAAATAACTGCTCAACGACTGCTTCAACTACAATCACTCAACCTGATTCTTTAGGAGCAACACATATAACTTCTGAACCTCTTTGTAATGGAGATAGTAATGGTGAAATTACAGTCACTCCAACAGGAGGGGTTACACCATATACTTATGCTTGGAATGTAGGTGGTACTTCAAATGTAATAAGTAATCTTGCCGCAGGAAATTATACGGTGACGATTACAGATTTGGAAAATTGCGAGTTGATTTATAATGTATCCGTTGGCGAACCTAACCCACTTGCGATTTCTTCAACTCATACAGAACCAGATTGTAATGGAAGTAATGAAGGAACTATTGACTTGACAGTAACAGGTGGTGTTCCTAATTATGTTTACAATTGGAGTGATATGGATAATGAGGGAATGTGGACAATGGAAGAAACAACAGACGATGTTTCTGGAAATGATCATGATGGAATTATTTCAGGAAATGAAATTTATTCTACTGATAGAGTAGGTGGGTCTCATTCATTTGATTTTGACGAAAGTACAAAAATTAGATATAGTGAGTTTGGTGGTTTTATGCAATCTGCTTTTACCCAAGCAAGTATTTCGATGTGGATAAAACCTGATGATTTTACCATCAATCAAACTTTATTTGAACAAGGGAATGCTTCAAATGGTATGGCATTAAGATTAGATGATGATGAAATACAAGGAGTCATTACTCGATCAAGTAATGATCAACGAACTGCTAAAATTAGTTTTCCAAATGATGGTGCATGGCATCATGTATCTTTAGTGTATAATAATGGAGATTTATATTTATATCTTGATGGAGTAGAAGTGGATGTAGTTAACACTACTTTTACAACAATTACATCTGGTGGTTCTGGAGGTATTGGAGGAACATATGGTAGTGATGCTTTTGGGAATAGTAATAATAGATATTATGATGGGAAAATGGATAATGTATTTTATCATACTACAGCATTAACTCCAGAACAAGTAGCTGATTTAGCAAATAACAATGGAGATAGAACTGGATTAGAAGAAGGAATTTATACCGTTGAAGTAACCGATGGAAACGGATGTAAGGAAAGTGTAAATATTACCATCAATGAACCTACTGCTCTAACTCTTACTACTGACCAAACCAATGTTTCATGTGATGGAGGAAGTGACGGAGTTGCAAGGGTAACTGTTTCAGGAGCAACACCTCCTTATGCTTATGCATGGAACGCAACAGAAACAAAAGATAGTTTAACAGACCTTTCAATAGGTGATTATACCGTAACTGTTACAGATGCTAAAGGATGTATTGATTCAATAACAATTACTATTACTGAACCAATCGTATTGACTGCATCTGCTATTGGGCAAGACGTAACCTGCAATGGAGGAAGTAATGGAGAAATTACATTGACTGTAAATGATGGAACACCAGGTTATATTTATGCTTGGAGTGGAGGTGCAGGTTCTAATCAAAATCCAACTGGATTATCTGCGGGAATTTATACTGTTACCATAACGGACAATAATGATTGTACCGTAACTGCAACTGCAACAGTAGAAGAACCAGATGCAATGGTATTAACTGGTGAAGTTGTAGACATCAGTTGTACAGGAGAAGTTGATGGTGAAATCATTATAAGCATAACAGGAGGAACTCCTAATTTCAATTATGCATGGAGCAATGGGGGAAGTACAACCGAAACATTATCAGGACTTGGTGCAGGAACTTATACGGTTACCGTAACGGATGGTAATGGATGTACAGGAACATTTGAGGAATCGATAGTAGCACCAACTCCAATTGTAATTGATGGAACAATAACCAATGTGAGTTGCTTTGGAGGTGATGATGGGGGAGTTATTGATTTAAATGTTTCAGGTGGTACACCTGGATATACTTATTTATGGAGCGACATGGATGTGGAAGCTTATTATGGATTTGAATTAAACACTAATGATGAAACTGGTAACAATCATAATTTACAAGGAGGCGTTGGAAACATAGAAGGATCAATCGATTCTGGAGAAAGAGATTACTCATTTTTGTTTAATGGCAGTACAAAATTAGATTATGAAGAAGATGGGGTTTTCTTAAATGGAACCATTTCTACTTTCAGTCTTTCGATGTGGGTAAAACCTGATGGATTTACTGGAAACCAGACCTTGTTTGAAATGGGTAGTGTAGAGGAAGGATTTTGTATACGATTGAGCGGAAACTTACTTCAAATTGGGGCTAATGAAAACTTTACCTTATATGGAATACAAACACCTTTTCCGAATGATGGAGCATGGCACCATGTTGTTATGACTTTTGATAATGGAGTGGTTAAGTTATTTTTGGATGGAGTTGAGTTAGGTACAAATAATTCTGGAATTGGTTCGGTAAATATTAATAATAATCAAAATGGTGGTTTAGGTGGTACATTTGGAACCAATGCATTTGGAGATGCAGGTAATTTCTTCTATTCAGGATTAATGGATGGAGTTGGTTATTTTAACAATGCGCTTACACCACAACAAGTTGTAGAAGTAATGTTAAATGATGGAACTAGATCCGAATTAACTGCAGACTCTTATGAAGTTACAGTCCTAGATGCAAATGGATGTTCTGCTACAGCAATATTGGAAGTAACGGAACCTATTGATTTAACCATTAGTAATACAAAAGTAGATATCGGTTGTAATGGTGCAGATAATGGAAGTATCGACATAACGGTTACAGGAGGAACTCCAAGTTATACTTATGCTTGGTCAAATGCTGAAACTACTCAAGACATTTCTAATTTAGCACCAGGAAATTATTCCGTAACCGTTACAGATGACAACGGCTGTACAATTACATTAACTGAAACTATTACGGAGCCAACTTCTTTAAGTGTTTCTACTCAAAGAACTATCAATTATAATGGTAGTGATATTAGTTGTGCAGGTGAGGCTGATGGTGCTGTAGAAGTCATTATAAATGGAGGAACTCCTAATTATAATATAGTATGGAGTAATGCTGAAACTACTCAAGAAATTACAGATTTAGTTGCAGGCACCTATGCAGTAACCGTTACAGATGCAAGTGGATGTTCAGGAACGTCTTCGATCACTTTGAGTGATCCTCCTTCTATGAATTTATCAGTTAATATCGAAGATGAGATTAGTTGTAATGGAGCTTCAGATGGAAGTTTAGAAACGATTGTTTCAGGAGGCTCAGGAACTTATTCCTATAAATGGTCAGATGATTCTACAGCGGATGATTTAACAAATTTATCCGCAGGTACTTATACCGTAACTATTACGGATGGATTTGGATGTACTGTTACAGGAAGCCAAACATTAACAGAACCTGCCGTGCTAAGTGTAAATTTAGCATTAGATGGAACTTATGGAGGTTCAGGAGTTAGTTGTCCTGATGAGGCAGATGGAGGAATTATTTCTACAACCACAGGAGGAACAACAGGATATACTTATTTATGGAATGGAGGACAAACCACACCTGATTTGGATAATATCGGAGCAGGTGTATATATGCTGACCGTTACAGATGTTAATAATTGTACAGCAGCGGATACTTTAATAATTACGGCCCCTTCTGATTTAAGTTTTACTGTTAATTTTTCAGATATTACAGACTGTGGGGTAACAGACGGAGCCATTGGAGTTAATGCATCAGGAAGTACAGGTAGCTATGAATATTCAATAGATGGAACAACTTGGCAAACCAATTACCAATTTACCAATCTAGCAGCAGGTACTTATAATGTCTATGTTCGTAATGATGTAGGGACTTGTGTAAAAGGACCTCGAACAGTAGTTATTGATGTACCAGAAGCTCCAATTATTAACAGTACAGTATTGGTAAATCCATCTACTGCAACTAGTACAGATGGAAGCATAATTGTAAATGCAACTTCCGTTACAGGTGAAAAATTATTGTATCAATTAGAAGGAGAAACAGGATGGCAAGAGAG
>Ga0079203_1002797_pt1 | contig 11425 bp, 12 predicted proteins | sample PorBlaMBantryBay_FD_68602 | JGI IMG/M metagenome (GOLD analysis project Ga0079203, IMG submission 68602) | Marine algae microbial communities from Bantry Bay - Bantry Bay, Ireland | ecosystem: Host-associated > Algae > Red algae > Blade | place: Bantry Bay, Ireland
AAGATGATAATGGAAATGGAGTATCTGTATCCGTTGTTGGAGAATTAGATGAATATGAATTTTACGTTTGCTATAAAAGACCAATAACTCGAAAAAAGAAAAAATGGCTTGGACTGGTAGAATATGACTTTTATGATGAAGATTTTTGTAGCATAATTCCAGAACAAACTGAAAAAGATGGACTTGATGCTTTTATCTTGTTTTATGACAAGAACTACGAAGAGTTGGAAGAGAAATGGGGCTAAAACGTTTTACAACAAAACTTCCTATGAAAAGCCCAAATCCAATTCTCTAAAGTTCAATTAAAGGATAGTTCATTTGTCATCTATTAAACAAATTGCACGATTTTTGTAACTTTACAATAAATCAGTTTTATGAGTACTGCGGAACTTAATAATACAAGAAAGGAATTGGTGGGATGGATAAAATCATTAACTGATGATTCCATACTCGGACTGCTTAATTCTGTCAAATTATCAAGCGAAGGTAAAACTGCTGATTATTGGGAAGACCTAACAGAAAGTGATAGAGACAACATTTTACTAGGAATCAAAGATTTTCAAGACGGGAAAACAATGAATTCCAAGGAATTCTGGAATGGCCTTACCAATGGGTAAATCCTATGAAGTAGAATGGACCAAAAGGTCGTTTCGAAATGCAATGTCCATTAAGAAGTATCTAATTCGAAAATTTGGTCTCAAAGAAGTTGCAAAATTTGAAAACTTGCTTAGGGAATTTGAATTAACCGTTTCTAATTTTCCAACCCTATATCCTGAATCTAATTCTCAAAAGCTTTTGAGACGTGCGGTTATTCATAAGAATACTACGGTTTACTACATCTTTTCCAAAAAAAAAGTAACAGTTATCGCAATAAAAGATAATCGGCAAGAGAAGGCGAGCAAATAATCAAAGTTCAAATAAAGGATAGTAAAATGTTTGACGTAGAACATTATCTAAGCATATACAAATTTCGAAAAAAGATGATGGAAGAGGGTATTATTAACCCTATGCCTGAGGGTGGAGCATTGATCATCGAAATCGTTTTCAAACTGTCTAAAACGGGTAAGGCTAAACTCCCACGGCTGGCGCTCTCCCTATAGCTTTCATGAATAACAAGTGACCTTCAACATTAAGTGAGATACTATTAAGCTTATCAGTATTACTGCTCATTAAATACGGCATCGGTGGCTAGCGAGGGAATTAAATAACGTCGCCCTCTATAGGTAGCAAGAACCGATATCTTTAAATTATTAAAAGTTCAATTAAACGATGTACACCATACACATTCATTATCCCTGTTTTGAAGGCTATATGGACATGGAAATATGGCATACCATAGAAATGCCATTTGTTCCTAGGATAGGGGACGATATAAATATCGGTCACGAAAAATACTCTCACCTTGAAAGAAAAATTGATGGGGACAACATTTTAGGGAGAAATATAAAAGGTGGATGTATGCAGGTGGCAGGTGTAGCTTTGATGATGCCATGACCGTTATTGAGTTGGTATACAGAGAATCTTCAAAGGAAATCCATATTGGGTTAGGGGAAGATATCAATGAGAAAAGGTCTAGAGAATATTAAGGTTCGAACAAACGATGCCTAAAGGCAAACTTCCCAAGTGGATTAGCATCGTTAGGTATAACTTGAACTGTATCCGGTACTATGTTCCCATGTCGGTCAGAATACCGGAGGATGAATTATCAAAACAGATAAAGTCTAAATAAAGAAAACTTTCTTTCAGTGGTACATGCTTACTAAAAACTGATATATACCGTGACCCGATCACATTTTTCGACTATTAGTGTGCCAATTGGATACATTATTTTATCATTTGGCACGGGAATAGTTCATTTAATTAATTTATTTACGTGCCAAATCGGTGCACTTTATATATATTTGGCACATGAATAACTTTTTATGAAAATCAAGACAATCTCTAGAAAAATAGTAGGAAGAGAGTATGAACAACAAGTTTTAACCCAGTCGTTAACAAGCCATAGGTCGGAACTGGTTGCTATTTATGGGCGAAGAAGAATTGGGAAAACCTACCTGATAAGAGAGTTTTTTGGCAATAAGATCACTTTCGGTTTTACTGGATTGAGTACTGGAAAAAGAGCGGACCAAATAAAGAATTTCGTACTTAAGTTAAACGAAGTAACGGATCAATTTAAAAAAGAGAAACAACCTGCGGACTGGCTTGAAGCATTTAGTTACCTCAAGATATTCCTTAAAGGGGTTAAAGAGTCAAGGAAAAAAAGGGTAATATTTATCGACGAATTTCCTTGGGTGGATTCTCATAAATCCGGTTTCTTGGCTGCCTTTGAAAATTTCTGGAATGACTACTGCACCACAAGAAGTGACTTGGTGGTAGTGGTCTGTGGATCGGCAGCTTCTTATATGGTCAAAAAAATTATCAATAATTCAAAAGGGCTGAGCAAAAGAATAACACAGACCATTAAGCTCAGGCCCTTCAATCTTCATGAAACCCAAAGCTTTTTCAAGTATAGGAGAATACTGATGGAAGAGTATGATATATTGAAGATCTATATGGTCTTAGGGGGTATTGCCGAATATCTAGAACATGTGAAATCGGGAGAATCGGCCGTAACAACGATAGACCGCTTATGTTTTCAAGAAGGTGCATACCTAGAAAATGAATACGATGAAGTATTTAAATCTTTATTCGATGAAAATTCATATCACCAGAAAATAATGACCGTCCTGGCCAACAAAAAGAAGGAAGGGATTACCAGGGACGAAATCTTGAAAGAACTAAAGATCTCATCGGGCGGGAGGTTCTCGGATTCGCTCTCGGAATTGATGCTTTCAGGTTTCGTACTAAAATACGAAGCGTACAAGGACGGCATTAAAGCAACATTGTATCGAGTCTACGATGAATTTTGTTTGTTCCACCTTCAGTTTATGATACCATTCAAAGGATCAAAATGGACTCGAATTTTTCAAAAGCAAGAGTACAGATCCTGGTGTGGCTATGCCTTTGAAACAATTTGTTTGAAGCATTATAGGGAAGTTAAAAAAGCATTGAAATGCGACCAAATCGAATCTAAGAATTATAGCTGGCATAACTCTAAAGCACAAGTGGATTTGGTTATTGATCGAGACGACGATGTTGTGAATTTGTGTGAGATAAAATTCTATCATGATGAATTTACACTTGATGCTACATACTTGCAAAGACTAAGGAACAAGGAAAATCAATTTAGGTCATCCACTAAGACCAAGAAAGGGATCTATACGGTAATGATTACCACTTGGGGTGTGAAATCGAATCAATACAGCCAAGCAATAGTCACCAACAGTCTAACTATGAAATGCTTGTTCGAACCAATGTAAAACCATTTCAAGATCCGTATAACGATCTAGAAAAATAATAACCACAATATCAGTAAAGTTTAGGCTTGTTGCCCGTTTCTTAAAATTATAACTTGCTGTTTATCAAATAGTTAATGTTCTATAACTTTCATTATGTAAAATAAGGACTAATTTTAGTTATGAAAAAACGAACAATCAATCAAAATTGAACTCTGGACATAATACATATTTTGTCTAGAGTTAAAGCTATGTAGATAACCATATAGCCTTTAGTAGATCAGAATTTCTATATTTAGGAAAATATAAATAAACGATTGATTATTTATACTTTAAAGAACCTGATTAGGGCTTATCGTAGGAGGTTGTATTAGGCACAGGTTTTCATTTCTATTTTGCAACTTAATTTTAATAGCTTGCAATGGATAATCTAAATAATTTTTATTGGTTATTTTTCATTGAATACCATTTCAAGTTTAGCCTCCAAGTCATCAACTACAAGGCGTCTTCCAATTACAATACCCTTAACATCTATAAGAATATTGTCCGGGATTTCTTTGATATTATAAATTGTAGCTACATCACCCCAAACTCCTTCTTCATTCAAAATATGATGCCAAGGCAAACTATCTTCCTTAATCGCTTTCAACCAGTTTTCCTGAGTACGATCCATTGAGACCCCAACAATGTTAAATCCATTTTCATGAAACTTTTCATATACTTTTTTAAGCGCCGGATTTGACTCTCTACAAGGGCGGCACCAAGAAGCCCAAAACTCAATTAAAGTATATTTTTCCCGTAACTCAGAAAATTTTGTTTTCTGCCCCTTTACGTCCTTCAGTTCAAAGTCAACATACGCGTCCCCTATTTGTGGGTTTACCTTCAGTTTCAAATACCGATCTATTTCTTTACCATAAATCGATGACTGAGTCTTATCGTTCATCAATGCAAAAAGTTCCGTGAACAATTCCTTGTCCAATCTAAATCGTGATTCATTTAAGGTTCGGACACTTTCTAAGGAATTAGGAAAATCCCTTATAAATGCATCGCTAACCTGATAAAATTCTTCATTTAATATCCGCAGTATTGTGTTAAGGCTATCATTTTCCTGATTCGTCAAATTTCCTGTCTCCCTCCCAGTCATAATAATATTACTCAAGCTTTCTATTTTATTTGTAATTGAACGCTTTTTTAAGTTGTGCAAATTCATCATTTCCTGAGCTTTGCCTCCTACGACTATTGCTTTCTTTAAGCCGCCATTATTTATTGTTACGGTTGTTTGGGTATTTTCCAACCAGAGAAACGTTTTTTCTGGCATACCTTTTATTTTAAGTAATGTTCTTCTGGGCCTGTCTATAGTTCCCGTGAATTTGAACTTTCCATCTTTGATAACGACAGAATCCTTTAAAAAGACAGATTCATAATCATATTGAAAAATCTCGCAGATACTATCATTGAAACCTTCAACGACACCATGTATTTCATAGCCAATATTTTTCTTATCGTTTTTGCAAGAGGCAACTAATAAGAAGACCAAGATGGACGTTATTTTTTTCATCATATTTCAGTTTGACAACTAACGGTTGAGCTCCTATTTGATATCATCCTTTATTTGAACTTCAAATTAATGGTATCATTCTAACCTCAAATTTATAATTCTTTGCTTAAGATCTCAATCAATTCCATAGGTTTGATATTTTGGGCAATAATCTTACCTTCCCGATTTAGGAGTAGATTGAAAGGTATTGAATTCAGATTAAATGTACTTTTGGAAATACCTATTGAATCTATGACGTGTAGCCAGTTGATTTTGTCTTTCTTTATTGCATCTTTCCATTTGTTTATATCCTTATCAACTGAAATCCCAAGAATTTCAAAGCCACTGTCTTTTGAGGTACTATAGATGTTCAGAAGTTCAGGATTTGTTTGTCTACAAGGCACGCACCAAGAGGCCCAGAATTCGAGAAGCACTACTTTTCCATTAAGAGTTTGCCTGTTTATCAAGTTACCTTCTAAATCTGGCAATATAATTTCTGGAGGGGCATTCCCGATAAGAAACATTTGCCTTTTGCCGATGGATTTTAGAATACTTTCTATAGCACTCTTTTCTTGGTAGCTGGTATCAATTAATTTAAAAAGACTTTCTATTTGGTCGATGCTCAGGTAGTTATCGGATCTACTTAAATCAGCTAGATATTCTCCGCTCATTTCCGATGTGGGATTATCAGATATAAACTCATGAAGAATATCATAAAGAAAAATCCTTTTAAGACTATCATTCTCCTGATTATAAACTGTATTGTTCATTTTTACGTCGAATCGTTTTCGTAATTCTTGACTTTTCGATCCATGAATACTATCTATATCTAAAAATTTTACAGCGCCGATGTTTGAGTTACCGTCCGTGTATTTTGCAAAAATATTAATCTTACTATTTTCTAGCATAAATATACCCACGGTCATTTTTTCATCTGAATTCGGCGAAGCTGGAGATAATACACCCTTTATTGGGTTTCGTGTCTTCCCCATAAATGTAAATGCGTCGTTCTGGACAAGACTGCTGTCTATGCGATCGCCATATTTTAAATAGAGGTAAGGGTTTTTATAGCCTTCAATTTTACCATTTATCAAAAATCCATTATCAATACTTTGTTCGCAACTTATAAATAAAATTGCGAGTATTCCCAATAAAAAAGTTTGTCTTGTATTCATTAGAATGAATGGGTAGGATGAGACATTGTAATTTACTAAAATGGTTGCCGCTCTGTTAATTGCTTTTTTCGCGTAAATTTAATTTAGAGAGTTACTCATCGTTTATTTATACTTTTAAACAGTTCGGTTTTAAGGGGAGGGGGTCAATCCCAAAAGACATCTTCTAACTGGGCAATTGATTTATTTCCTATCCTTTAATTAAACTCTGAACCATAGTCTTCATTTATAAATATGACCTATTCTTTTGGGTCGTGAGTTATTTTGATATCCTATTTTTTCATTTTGCAGGTTGGACATTCTAAACTATTATTTCCTTTTTTTAAATGAATACCATCAACTTTATTAACCACGAAGTCTTGAATGAATGCGTAATTGGCCTGATGATTATTTACATCTACCTGCTTATCTTTATATAAATCGCGGATGACATCATCGTATTCCTGTTCTCCCCAACAGTTTGGGCAAAATTCTTTTGGTACCTTTCCTTCAGTTTCATCTTTCGGTTTCTTAAAAAAGGCAATTAACGTCTCTATCATTTTCAAAGTTGTTTATGTTATATTATTTGCTGAACCGCCAAATATAAAAATATGACTCTTATGGCAATATATCCAATCCCATTTAATTAATCGTTATTTAGACTGTTCTAGATTTAAGAAGAATGATTTGTTCATTGTGCGAAAAAGGAAGGCTAAGGTTTTTAAGGAGTACTGCTAGATAAACAAAGGGATTTTATCAGGATTTGTCGCACAGTTGTGCGACAAAAAAGCTAATTGTACTTTAAATTTTTGGGTTATTATTCCACGAGCTGATTCGTATTAATCTATAAGATACATAAATTAGTAGTTTAGTCTTAGTAGACTTGACATAGTTGTTAACCATGTCTAATAATTGTAGGCAATATGAAAAGACCTAACAAATGAAGAAAATATTATACTTGACTTTACTAATTGCCCATTTTGGATTTGGTCAAAATGGGTTTATCGAAATAGAAGTCAAAGATTCAATCAGAATGAAACCAATCAAGTTTGAATATAATGTTCAAATAAGTGAACGCAATTTTTATAGTTATGATGAAAACGGAGCGATCGGTACAGATTCGACTAAAATAAAAATGCAAGAAAAATACAAGGAACTTGAATTATTTCTTAAAAACAAAATATATAATATCCGTCCTCTAAATAGTGCTGAATATCAAATTCACGATTTTGCAGGCATTTGGAAGCTGGGCTTCGCTGTTGAATTACAAACCTCTAAAGAGCTGGAAAAACTGACTACTGAATTGAAAACGTTAGACTTTATATCTGGCTCGGTAGGGGAAATTGAATACGGAAATACGGAGTCGCATGAAAAAAGGTTGTTTTCAAAGATTTTAGAAAAAGCGAAATTAAAAGGGCAAATGATCGCCGGACTTACTGGACAAAAATTAGGTAAAGTAATTGAACTGAAAGAAGGAACAGAATTTGAAAATTTAAGTGTAAATGTTAGAGATATTTACTTGACCGCCCTTCAAAAGAAAAATTGGGATGTAAATAAAAATATCTTATTTGGACAGCATTGGAAAACAGCAATAATAAAATTTAGTACGGAATAATACGCTCACAACAACTGCTCCTATGAAAAGGCCAAGTACAAAACCAAAGTATAATTAAACGATTTTTTAAATATACTGGTTCACGATATTCTCGAACAACTCCTGCTTGCCACTCTGAAGCTCCAATTCACCATTGTCCTTCGCAATTTCGTATAGCGCCTTAAAGTCTAATTTCCCATCCTCAAAATCCTTTCCTTTTCCGGAATCAAAAGAGCTGTAGCGCTTTGTTCGAAGGGCATCGTAAGGAGAGGAAGAAACAATTTTGTCAGCTACCAATAGTGCCCTTGCAAAAGTATCTGCGCCCCCGATATGTGCATGAAAAACATCATCCATATCGGTAGAATTTCTTCTGATTTTTGCATCAAAGTTAATGCCGCCCCCTTGCAAGCCCCCTGCTTTTAAGAAAACCAACATGGCCTCGGTGACTTCCCCGATATTATTGGGAAACTGATCGGTGTCCCATCCGTTTTGATAATCACCTCGGTTGGCATCAACACTGCCCAGCATACCGTGTGCAGCTGCAATTTCCAATTCATGTTGCATGGTATGGCTGGCTAAGGTAGCGTGGTTTACTTCAATATTCAGCTTAAAATCATCTTGCAGTCCATATTGGTGTAAAAACCCTATTACTGTAGCACAATCAAAATCGTATTGGTGCTTCATGGGTTCCATAGGCTTGGGCTCGATAAAGAAATTTCCTTTAAAACCTTGGCTTCTGGCATAGTCCCGGGCCATCCCCAAAAAACGGCCCATATGGTCCAATTCTCTTTTCATATCGGTATTCAATAGTGACATATACCCTTCTCGACCTCCCCAGAAAACGTAATTTTCGCCATCAAGCGCCATTGTGGCGTCCAAAGCTAACTTTATCTGCCCACCGGCCCTTGCCAAAACATTAAAATCGGGATTGGTCGATGCCCCGTTCATATACCTAGGGTTTGAAAAGCAATTGGCCGTACCCCATAATAATTTTACACCTGCTTCGGCTTTTTTTCCTTTAATATACTCCACGATGGCAGCTAATCGCTTTTCAGATTCGGCAAAAGTTGCCCCTTCCTGAACGAGATCGTAATCATGAAAACAGAAATAGTCGAACCCCATTTTGGTGATGAATTCAAATGCCGCATCTGCTTTTGCCTTGGCTGCAACGATGGGATCTGAAGGTTGGTCCCACGGAAAATTCTGTGTTCCAGGCCCGAAAGGATCGGCGCCTTGTCCGCAGAAGGTATGCCAGTAGGCAATAGCAAATTTAAAGTGTTCACGCATGGTTTTGCCAGCGACGATTTGCTCAGGATCGTAATACTTGAAGGCCAACGGATTGTCCGATTTCTTTCCTTCGAATTTGATTTCACCGATTCCCTTAAAATATTCCTTATCTCCTATTAGTGCCATATTTTAGTTTATGAGTTGTCATTACGAGCTTTGATTCTTAGGCAATAAGGTGCTGCAATCTGTTGAATTTGGGGTACACATTTAAAAAATCAGAAATTCAACAAATCGCTATCCCCTGCAGCTATCGGCGCTGCAAAGACCTTATTATTTATTTTCTAGCATTACATCCAATTCTTTCTTCCATTTTAGATATGCATTTTCATAGGCTTCGACATCCTCTAAAGGCCGAAATCCCATAACATAATCGTTCTCCATTAGCTGTTTGCCAAAGGTCTCGAGGTCACCTTTAAGCAGTTGGCAGGCGCGCGCAGCCCCAATAGCTCCTGTGGTATTATAAATTTCGATTTCTTGGCCTATTAGCGTTGCGACCGTGTACGAAAATATTTCTGAACGGAATAAATTATCGTTCCCAGCGCGTACCACCGAAGGTGCTATACCATCCGATTTCATGATTTCCATACCATAAACGAACGAAAAAGCGATACCCTCGAGTGCTGCGCGACACAAGTGGGCTTTCGTATGGTTGTTCAGGTTAATATTGGCCATTCTCGTGCCCAAGGTCCGATTGTTCAAAACACGTTCTGCCCCGTTTCCAAAGGGGTGTACGGTAACGCCATCGGAGCCAACGGGAGCGCTGGTTGCCAACTCGTTCATCTCTTCATAAGACGAGACCTTTAAATTGTTCAATAACCACCGGTACATAATACCGGCACCATTAATACAGGCCATTTTACCGATTCGAGTGCTTGCGATGCTATAATTAACATGGGCAAAATTATTGACCCGAGCATTTTCCGCTACCGAAAGACTGTCTGTAATGGCATACATGACGCCAGATGTACCCCCAGTTGCCGCAACTTCACCAGGATTGAAAACGTTTAATGACAGTGCATTGTTGGGCTGGTCTCCTGCCCTATAGAGAATGGGCGTTCCAACAGCCAGCCCGGAATCTGAAGCGCCTTTTTCCGAGACCTTGCTCTGAACGCAGAAAGTGTCTACCAGCTCAGGAATCAAATTTTCCGTTATTCCATAATAGTCCAATAACCAAGTTGCAATCGAGTTCGATTTAAAGTCCCAAAAAATACCTTCCGAAAGACCGGAAATAGTAGAATTTATGGTCGCGCTAAATTTAAAGGCGATATAATCGCCGGGCAGCATGAATTTATCTATTTTGGAATAGATTTCAGGTTCATTTTCCTGGACCCATTTTAATTTAGACGCCGTAAAATTGGCAGGGGAATTAAGGAGTTGTTGGGCACATTTCTCATTTCCCAAATCATCAAAAGCCTTTTGCCCGATTTCGACAGCCCTGCTGTCGCACCAGATGATAGCATCCCGTAACGGACTTCCATTTTTATCGACTACGACCAAACCATGCATTTGGTAGGATATGCCTACTCCGGTAATCTCTTCGTTCTTAATATGATTCTCTTTGAGAAGTCTTTTAGTAGCAGTGCAAATATGTTCCCACCAGTCGTCGGGTGCTTGTTCTGCCCAACCATTTTTTAGCGCGAGCATTTCCATTTCTGTTTCTGGTTCGCTCACTACGGCAATACTATTTCCAGTCGCCGTTTCAACCAAAGCCGCTTTTATGGAGGAGCTGCCGATGTCGTAACCAATTGTATACATGTACTCGCAAAAAAAATTAGAAAGTGAAGATATCATTTTTAGGGTAAGGGAACAACCCACTGCATCATAAGTGCAACTAAAGAACCAATTTGTACGAGCTCTTTTATATCTATTTCACGATTTTAAACGACATTCCCTTCTTCGTTTTTTTGAAAAATCAAATTTTGCAAAAAGTTTTAATAACTTTCGCCAAGTACCCTTTGTATATTTGTGCGCGAGAACTCAAGATGGTTTCTCATATGGATGAACACAATAAAACATGACAAAAACCGGATTTATATTTGATCTAGACGGCGTAATAGTCGACACTGCAAAATACCATTACCTAGCTTGGAAGAATTTGGCGATTGAGTTGGGCTTCGAATTCACCCAAGAACAGAACGAGCTTTTTAAAGGTGTTAGTCGAAAGCGTTGCCTCGAGATTTTATTGGATATCGGTAAGGTGGAAGCCACGCAAGACCAATTTGACCGTTGGATGGTCGAAAAAAATGAAGATTACCTGAAGTATATCGAAAAAATGGATGCATCTGAAATACTACCGGATGTTCCCAAGGTCCTAGACTTTTTAAAGAAACGAAAGATTCCATTGGCATTGGGTTCTGCAAGTAAGAACGCGGAGCCGATTCTTGAAAAAGTCGGTCTTTTACTATTGAGGGTGCTTTTGAAAAATTAGGCGCTTTTCCGGAAGAAGAAACATTGACCCCGATTTTGACCCATCATGTCATCACGGGTTCAAATGTAAGAGCTGAGGACATTAGCGATGGTG
>Ga0079203_1002809_pt1 | contig 11394 bp, 7 predicted proteins | sample PorBlaMBantryBay_FD_68602 | JGI IMG/M metagenome (GOLD analysis project Ga0079203, IMG submission 68602) | Marine algae microbial communities from Bantry Bay - Bantry Bay, Ireland | ecosystem: Host-associated > Algae > Red algae > Blade | place: Bantry Bay, Ireland
AAAAAAAACACTTTGATTATACAATCAAAATTTATTTATTAATAGTATTGCACTCTTATTTTTAAATAAACCGTCTAACTGAAAATACAAATGATAACCAACCTTCCTCCCAAGGGAATGGCTACTAATGTCTGTAAAACAGGATTAATAGTATGCCTCCTATTTGCGATTAATTTTATTAGTCTAAACCCCTTATCTGCTCAAGCAGCATCAGAAGAATTTCTGTCCCTCAAAAACAAAATAGTATCAAATATTCATTCCGTAACTGCTGGGGAAGATGTCTTTGATCAAACGCTTAGTTCAGTACCTGATGCTCCTTATCAAGTAAATTTCTCCATTACCCATACCGATAAAAAGGGGAAATCCATTGCTTATAAATATAGTTTAAACCTACAGGATATTGATCGGAATTTGGTTCGCTGGTCGGCTAAAAAAGATTTAATTGAGGTGACGCTAAAAACTTCTCGCAGACAAAATCTTATCCAACATTATGAGGATGGCGAGCAACAAAACTTTGAAAGTCAATTCACCATCTTAGCAACCGACGCTGATAATGGAAAAGAAATACAGAAGCTATTTAGAGATATTATTCCGTTGGCCGTAAAAGGTATGGAAGCCCAACTCAATATCCCCGATTTTGATAGTCAGGCAAAATGGTTGACTGAAAACATCACCAATGCCACGGTTGAAGAAGATACCTATCAGCAATCCTGGTTGCATGAGGAGGGTGATCCGTTGAAAGTTACTTTCACTGCTGTTGTTCCAGGAAAAAAAGAAACCTTAGAAGAGTTGCTAGCATTTAATTTAGCTGATCTAAATGAGCAAAGCGTTGAAATGGTCGTAAAAGGAAAAAAGGTTTTTGTGGATATAGAAACACAACGAAAACGTAGAATGATTGGTCTGAAAGAAAATGGAACATTAGAAGACTACGTGTCGAGTATTCAAATTTATACAAATGAAATAGCAAGTGCCAGAGCTTTAGTACAGGTATTGAAAAAAATCATCCCTGACGCCAAAAAACAAATGAAAACAAAACTGGCTTTTGCTGATGATCCCCAAAAATTGCTATCGCTACTCGCGGAGCAATTGCAGGGGGGCAAAATCGAAGATGAATCTTATGAACAAAAAATAGAACCCACCTGTGGTACGACGTTGACGTTAACAGAGACCAATTCAAAAGGAACTGATGAGTATGTTTATCAATTTAATTTTGCAGATTTAAATCTCTCAGACACAGAAGTTGTCGTAAAAGGGAAAGAAATTTTTATAGAAAACAGCATCCATAGAAATAACAAGCTGATTAAGCACTTGGAAAATGGAGTACTTCAGAATTATGAAAATAACATTGACTTTCGAGGTTTGGATATTGAAAATGCCCGACAAATTTCTTTGCTAATTCCATTGATTGTTGATTTTTGTAAAACAGAATTAGCAACCTGGAGCCCGCCGGGCGAACTGACTGCTAACCTCGAATGGCTCGAAAAAAATATTGGCACCGTAACAACGCCATCTGAACAGGTTGACCAATCCTTTAAAATAACTGAGTCAGGTTGTAAAATTGAACTAACACAAATAGAAAGTAACGATAAAAAAACAGTAGAAGAAATATTTGAATTCAACCTCACCGATATTAATCCAAGAGAGGTTCAATTTAATACTTCCAGAAAAAACCTGATAATAGAACTTGAAACGCAGTACGGCGATAAAACCATCAAAGCGTATAGGGATGGAAAAACCGAAAACTATACCAATGAAATCACGATTCTTTCCAATGAACTGGAAACTGCCCGACAGCTGACTTCTGTAATTAAACAAACGATCGAACAATGCAATAAGTAATTTAATTTTAAACTTCAAACAAAATGAAAATGAAAAGTACAATTTTAACCCTAACTGTATTCTTGTTTTTTATCCTATCTACTGAGTCAACTGCTCAAAGTTATAAGTCAGCTGTTGGTTTACGACTAGGTGTTCCAAATTCAATTTCTTTCAAAACATTTATAAACGAATCTGGTGCACTGGAAGCTACTGTCGGTACACGACGGTATGGATATGGTGGTTTTGGATTTGGATCATCATTTGGATACCGAACCTGGATCATCAGCGGTAGTTATCAAATCCACAAGCCATTGACTATTGCAGATGTAGAAGGTCTGGAATATTATTTTGGAGGAGGTCTCTCTGCTAATTTTTGGAGCTACGATGGTGATTTTAGAGATGAATCTGATACAAGTGTAAACCTCGGAATTCAAGGCTACATCGGCCTTAGCTACAGCTTTGATGAGCTGCCTATAAACCTAACGCTGGACTGGGTGCCTACTGTTTTAGTAAACGGAATTCGTGGCGGATTCGGTGCCGGGTATGGATCACTTGGTGTTCGATATATTTTCTCTCGATAAACAAATTTTTCGTCTAATATTATTGGTTTAATCATTTTTGATTAGAATTTTTATTGGTTCTAATAAATGGAACTCAGTGCAGTAAACGACTGCACTGAGCCTATTACCTCACGCTATAAGACGTAATATTATCAACAAATTTAAAAAATATTATAATGAAATATAATGATAAATTTACTTTTAATAAAATTTTATTAATTTTAATAATTACGCTTTTTATAAATAATGTTATTTCGGCACAAAGCTTTCGGATGAGATCCAGTGACCAGAAATCGACTATTAGTGTAGAAGCTGGAATCATGGGTAGTTTTATTGCTGGAGAAGCCAGAGGGGGCGTTTATGATATGATAGACAATTTTGCTTACCGCGAAACTGAAAACGATCAGGAAAATCTTCAGGGAAAAACGCCTATCAGCCTAACTCCATTTTTAGGTATACATTATAGCTATCAATTAAAGGATCGACTTTCTTTACAAGGAGGGATAAGGTACAACAGAAGGGGATATAAATTTAAAATAAAAGGAGAGGTAAAGGATAATGAATTTCAAGTCGATCACCGTTATAAGTATCTTGAAAAATATCAGTTTTCAACTATTGAAATCCCATTTTCAGCTTCTTTTCAGCTAGGCGATAAGGTATTGTTTAACGCTGGTTTTTTGATAGGCTTTGCTTTAAAGAATTCCTCAAAAACAGTAATTGACATCAGCGAAGAGGTATTGATTAACGGAACACTTCGAAGTGATATTGACGGTGAAACTATTAAAACAGAAATTGAAGATAAAGAGACACCAAATGGTGCTTTTATCGGTGTCGCTCTATCGCTGGATTATTTAATCTATAATAACCTTTATTTAAGCGTGGGTATTACCAGAGTTAATAATTATGCACAACCATCCTATGGGAAAGTTTCAGACAACTCCTTGTCTTTATCTGTTAAGTACTTGCTTCCAAAATTTTAACTTTTATAAAAAAAATCATAAAACAAAAAACAATGAAAATATATTACTTCTTACTTACCATTAGCTTTTTAGCTTTTTTTACAACCGCTTGTCAAAAAGAAGAAACGGTAGACAACCGAAAATTAGTTAAGGATCCTATTTTTCCTGAAGAACAACCGGATGCATTGAATAATGCGCTTGTCATTTTTGGAGAAAGCATGCCTGGACCACTTCCGGAAAGTGTAAATTCAGAAAATGTAATGATCACCGTTTCAGTTTCTTCTGCCTCAATTACAAATGATAATTTTCTCTTTTTACCATTTGCTTTTGACCTGAGTAGTAATCTAAAGGGGATTTATTTGCAAGTAGATGGAGCAGACAATTACTGGGAGGCACCAATAGATTTAAATAGCGCAACCTCAGAAAGTTTTGCTATCGCTATTGGTATCCCAGGATTTATTCAACAAGGTAGTTTTACTATTTCCTATAAGTTATATGATGACCTCGGTAACGTGAGTAGCGCGAAGTCAATTGATGTGTCTATTGTCCCTACTGAAAACAAATGTGGAACAGGCGAGGGATTTCCGAGAGTGGAAGGAGAAGATGGAATCACCGTAAAAACCTATGACTTTGGTGATCAACCAGGGGAAATAATAATCTCTTACTATATGTACACTCAAAAGGATAGAATGGATATCCGGTATGACCAAAAATGGATTGCAAGTACCAGCCCTGAATTACTTAAGGATGGAGAGGCACCGCCGTTTAAAACCTGTGATGAAGCTTCTCCCGCAGATGGTTTTGTCAGTAGCGGTGGTGGTTTTAGAATAGCTTATGACCCTGAGATAAGTAGAGAAGTTAGCATCTATGTATCAGGGTGTTTACAAGGAGGAACTTTGTGGTATTTTGATGTGACTTGTCCGGCAGGAAATACACCTCCCCGTCCATCTATTTGTGGGAAAAGTTCAGCAATAGATACATACGATTCAGCGGACGAAAATTATCATATCTATCCTCGGGAAGGTAGTGAGCTCAGTAATATTATTTGTGATACAGACTTGGATCCAAATTGTACACTCGCTGCCGTCTTTAACGCAATGCTAACAGATTCAAAATTTTTGGCTCCTACAAGTTACAGCAAACCAGTAGAAGACTGTACCGTTACCTGGGTAGACGGATATCTTCCCGGCGAAAATCCAGTCATCTCAAAAATAAATAGATCGTCTTATTCCGTCACCAATTTTACGTTGAAAGAGGAAAAAGGATGGCCTGAAGGACCAGAAGTAGCATATACCCATTTTTTACATCCAGGAAAAGTGACCAGAACAATTGAGCAGGTAGGGTCTAAAATTATGGTTAAAACAGTAGGAGAGGGTACTGGCCGGAATATTTTCAATTTGAATGTAAACCTTGCGAAATTAGTGTGGGATGAGGTAGATGAAGACTTGAGAAAGTATTGGGATGAGCAGTAAATTAATTTCTTGTTTTGAAGTTATTTTTTCTATTGGCCTAAGTGATTATTTTTTAAATAAATAAAATGTTAAAAATAAATTTAGATTGCACAAACAAGCATTGTAATGCTTCACTTTCTTTTACAGAAGATCAAATGGGAACAATACAAAATTGTCCTAGCTGTGGTCAAAAGATTTTTATACCAGAAAATGACACGCTTCCTCTGGAGGAGTATAGACCCTATAAGCCTGCCCAGCCTACTTTAAATCTTCAACCATCCCACAATGTTTTTTAAAGACCAACTAATACTTAAAAAAGGCTTGCCTTTGCTCTGTCTCTTTTTACTACTGACAGTTAAAGGGATGACACAAAATGAACCGACGGTTGCGACTTGCGATGGAGATCAGTCAATTTGTTTAACCGAAAATAGCTATGACCTTTGTGTGGAAATTAACGTGGAGTCCTCATTCCCCTTTATGATTGATAGTTTTTTGATAGATTTTGATGATGGCTCCGCTTTCTTATGGATTGCTGGAAATGATAATCCCCCAAATCAATCACATCAGTACGACTTTTCTGATATTTATAATCAAAATATTTGCTTTGAAGAAAAAACAGTAAGATTATATACCTATTATACTGAAAATGGAAATGTCGTAACGGTAAGTACTGCTACTTTTGTGAAATTTTTTAATCCAGCAAATGCGAGATTTAATTTGCCCGGAATAGCTTGCGTGGATACGGAAATAGTATTTTCTAATAACTCATTTCCTAACAACAATAATTCACATCCTCAATGTGGACTAGTCTCTACCTGGAATTATGGAGATGGAACATCAGGTACTGATCCTTTTCATCAATATAGTACACCCGGAAATTATGATATAACCTTGACGGTAGAGGGATTCTGTGGTTCCGACATGGTTACCCATTCTATCGAAATAGTCGAACCCGCCACTGCTACCGCGATCCCAGAACCTGGATTTATAAACTTATCTGGCAATATTTATCAGCTTTGCCTGGACTCGTTATTTACACCAGTAAGTATTCCACTCAATGGTGATTCTCTTTCCATAGGCGAAACCAGTTTTATTTGGAGTGCGCTCAACATCTATCCGGGGGCAACCTACGAAACAGATCCTCCCAGTAATGATCCTACGCCCAACATATCAGACCCATTTATCGTATTCAGTGATACTGGATTTTATCAGGTCATCTTAACGGTCAATAATCCCTGCCTGTTTCCTAGTTATGATACCTTATTGTTTCAAATTTCATCGGGTAATTCACTAGGTGCGCTCAACCAGCCAGATGTCTGTGACTCACTCTCCTATGCACCAGAAAATTTTCGCCCAGATGCAACTTATACCATCAACGGTAATCCAGTTACTACTTTTCCGATCACCTTGTACATGGATAGTTATATCGTGGTATGTACATTGCCAAGTGATTGTGGCGAACAAGTGGTTACCGATAACTTTGAGGTCTCCTTGCCCATTGACGTAGTGATCAACCCATTAGTTGACGATACGCTATGCGTAGGATCGGAGCCTGTCCTGCTTACCTCCTCACCGCCGGGAGGCACCTGGTCTGGTAGTGCCAATATTATTCAGATTGGTGATTCAGTGTGGTATGATCCAATGACCAGAGAAAATATTTCACTCACGTATACTGGGCCGGGAGGTTGTCCAGATTCAGAAAGTATTAACATTGACGTAATCGGTGTAGACGTTATTGCAAATGATTACTTAAAATGTAATGTCAGTGATCCCTTTTTACTGGAAGCAACTCCTTCCGGTGGTATTTGGTCGGCCACTGACTGTTCTGGTTGCATTGTCAATGATAGTTTTTATGTAAGTACAATGATCGGATTAAATCTTACCACTGTAAATCTTATGTATCAGTTTAACAGCCCCGAAGCCTGCGAGGGCATGACAACGATTAATGTCACTATTCGTAATCCCAGCGCTTCCTTTATACTATCTGATTCCATTTGTTTAGGAGATACGCCTACAGTCGATTTGAGTAATGTAGCTGGAGATATACTGGTATGGCAAATAGATGGATTGAACAGTTCTATAGCTGCCCTGGATGAGTTAACGGAAGGAAATCACGAGGTAACTTTGGTGGCGACTATTGGAGCATGTGAGGAGACCTTTAGTAGCACAATTACAGTTGCTGCGCCTCCGGAGTTGATTGCTTTCTCTACTACTCCAATTGACGGCTGTGCAGATTTGGAAGTAGCCATCACCAATAATAGTCTTGGAGAAAATTTGGCTTTTGAATGGTATTTGGATACCGAACTCATCAGCACCAGTCCGAATCCAGCAAACATTATTTTAGGGCAAGGGTTATCCGATACGACATATAACCTTTCACTAGTGGTCGCCAATGGTTGTGGTGGAAGTAATGTCAGTCAAGTAATTATTGTTCGCCCAAAACCTATTGCCAGGTTTGGTACCAATAAAAATGAATATTGTTCAGGAGACACGATTTACTTTACGGATGTATCCCTCGGGAATCCCGAAAATATCGAATGGGATTTTGGAAATAGTATTACTTCTATTGATTCCCTTCCACCATACCTTATCTTTTTTACAGACAGTATTCCACGGGAGTATCCCATCACCTTGATCGCATTCAATAATTGTGGAACGGATACTTTAATTAGAAATATTATTGTTAACCCAACGGATGTCGATGCCTTTTTTAATACCGATCCTACCAGTGGTTGCGTAGGTGTACCCGTTTGCTTTGAAAGCTTTTCAACCGTCGGCGCAAACGTACTATTTGACTTTGGTGACGGAAATACGACCACCAGTTCCATTCCCTGTCATACCTATGAATCAGCAGGTACCTATCAAGTTAGCCTCAAGGCATTTGGTTGCGGATTTGACAGCATCACGACCACTATTGTCATTCATCCCGCCCCAACGATTGACGCATTGAATACACAGTTAGCTTGCCCGAATGAAACAATTATGTTTAATCCTTCCACTATAAATGCGGTTGATTTTTACTGGGAGTTTGGAGATGGAAACACCACTACCACCAATATCGCAGTACATAGTTATGCTAATCCCGGCATTTATCAGGTAAAGCTAACCGCTACTTCAATCGAAGGATGTAACTATACGGATTCTACCGAAGTAACAATCGTAGAACTCCCTGCGGCTGATTTTTCGGTAGTCAATGACTCCCTTTGCGTGGGTAGTGCAGTTAACTTCAATAACACTTCTTCATCCATTGCCAATTGCTTTTGGGATTTTGGAGACGGAAACACTTCTACCAGTTGTTCTCCTAGTCATACCTTTGGTCAGAACAACAATTTTACGGTGACTTTAATCATTACGAATAACAATGGTTGTAAGGATACACTGAGTCGATTGGTAAATATATTTTCCGAGCCAAATCCATCCTTTACTGCTATAGGAGATCAAACTTGTACGCCCGTAGCGATTAGCTTCTTGAATGAATCCACCTCCGCTGAAAGTTATTTTTGGGAATTCGATAATGGACAAACCAGTACTAATAATAATCCTGAAATCATTTTTGACCAAGGAGGAATTTTTGATGTTAGCCTTACGGCTACAAACGGTTGGTGCTCCAGAACAACCACTTTGCCAGTCACGATTTATCAGACACCAGAACCCATCGTTGCCCTTTCCAGTAATGAAGTATGTTTTCCTGATTCCATAAATTTTGGAACCGTTGCGATAGGTGAAAACTTGGATTATCATTGGACCCTAGGTGATGGAACGACCTCATTTGATACCAGCTTCAACCACTATTATGCCGAAGCGGGTACTTATCCAATTCAGCTCGTTGTATCCAGTGCTTTTTGTCAGGACTCCAGTTCAACGGAAGTTATCATCTTTGAACCAGTAGAAATTATAGAAAATATCACCGATGTTTTATGCTTTGGCGAAGCCACTGGCGCAATTGATATTGATATTGTAAATGGTACCGCACCTTATCAAATCGACTGGTCGAATAACGGAGTAGGCATGGATCAGAACAATATAGTTGCAGATGACTACGAGTTAATAATTATAGACCAAAACAACTGTATGCTGATGGATACTTTAACGATTGTACAGCCCGATTCAGCTATTGGACTAGAAGTTTTATCAGAAACAATCGTTACCTGTTTTGGCGGTAGTGATGGCGGAATCTCTGTATTGGCGAATGGCGGAACACCAGGATACACCTATCTTTGGGAAACGGGCGATACCGCTCCCTCCATTGAAAATTTTTCCGCTGGTGATTACCTGCTTACGATAACAGACGACCACAACTGTGTCTCCGTGAACACAATTGAACTCCATCAAAACGATCCAATTACTTTTGAAGCAACCGTTGAAAATAGTACCTGTAATGGGTATGATGATGGACAAATTATAATAGAAAATATCACCGGAGGAGTAGGAGACTATACCGTATTCGCTCCACAAATTGATAGTATCAATCGTACCCTTTTTTCAAATCTATCTCCTGCTACTTATTCCATTATCGTAGTTGATCGTCTGGGATGTAGTGGAACATTTACTGGGGGGACTACCGAACCCGCTCCGATTTGGATAAATATTAGAAATCCAGAAGATAGTCTTATGATATTACTGGGAACTCCTGTGGATTTAGAAACAGTCTATAATATTCCTACTGCTTCTTTTAGCTGGACGCCAGATCGATGGTTGGATTGTATCGACTGCGATTCGCCTGTTGCGTTGCCGACCGAATCCACTCCATACAGAGTGACCATGACGGATGAAGCGGGTTGCTTTGCACAAGATAGTGTTTGGATTGATGTAAATAAAGAAAGAACCATTGCCATTCCAAACACTTTTACGCCCAATTTTGATGGACATAATGATGTGTTTACTTTGTTGGGGAATAATCCTGCGGTAGTTCGTGTAGCGGTCTTTCAGGTATTTGATCGTTGGGGGGGTAAGTTATTTGAAGCAAAAGACTTTCAACTTAATGATCCGGATTATGGCTGGGACGGTACCGCGAAAGGTAAGCAGATAGAGGCAGGCACCTATGTTTATTTTGCACAAATTGAATATGTTGATAATAAAATATTAGAACAAAAAGGATCAATTTTATTAATTCGATAAGTTTTGAAAATAATAAAAAATAGTATGGATTTATATAAGAAAATAGCATTGAAAATTATTTTATACTTATTTCTTACGGAGGGAATGATGGCGCAGGATTTTCATTTTTCTCAATACCAAATGGCGCCACTATATGTGAATCCAGCCCTAACTGGTTATTTACAGGGATACAATAATCGGATTGCCATAAAGTATAGAAATCAATGGTCTAGCTTCCTACAAGATGATGCTTACCAAACCAAATTAGTCTCCTATGATGGTCGTATTTGTTTGGGCAGATCTTTTTTAGGGTATGGCCTCAATGCCGTATTAGATGAATCTGGTACCCCTTCTTTTCGGACTACCCAATTATCCGGAAGTATTAGCTATCATCTTCCAATGGGGAAAACTACTTATTTCTCTGCGGGATTGCAGGCCGGTAATTTACAGTATAGCGTAGATCAAAAGAGCTTGTTTTTTGAAGAACAATTTGATGGTGTGTTTAGCTTTGATCCGAGTAGTTCTAATGAGGAAAATTTTGATGATTTTAATTCAAACTTGCTGGATATCGGTGGCGGGATTTTACTTTATGATACCAAAAAGGGTTGGCACATCGGCCTTGGAATGCACCACACTAGCATCAAACCTAGATTTAATTTTACAACCAATAATACGCAAGACCTAAATAAGGTAAATATAAGGGCAGTAGTTCACGGGGCTTATCCTGTTCCATCTTCTAGTAAAATACAGTTTATTCCCAGAGGTTTAGCCATGATTCAATGGCCACATTGGCAAGCCGTGGTAGGTGCTGATTTCAAAATGTCGTTAACCAATAAAAGTGATTTTTTTCCATACTTTACGATTGGCACAGCACTTCGATCAAGTTCCAATAAACCCAATTCATCTCTGGTCGCAGATGCTGTCCTACTGTCAATAGCCACTGGGTTTTCAAATAATTTTACGTTCGGTTTTAGCTATGATCTCAATATCTCCTCCTTAAACGCCGTTTCAGGATTTCGTGGAGGGATGGAGTTTTCCTTAATGTATCAATTTACGGTAAAAGAAAGGAATGCTTGTGTATACTGTCCTTCTTTTTAACGTATAACAATAAGATAAACTTAAAATAAATTCATTTCAACAACTCATTCATATTCATCTTACACAACTTCCCCACCGGAATGGTATGATCGGCTACGATAATTTTATTTCCTTCGATAACGTTGACATAATTTTTTTACAATAAAAAAATCCCGAACCCTAGCCTAAGCCAAGATTCGGGATAAATGGAAATTAATCCAATCGCTTTACAACCGACTCACCACCACCAATCGACTCATCCGACGCTTCCCCTCAACCTTCACCGTCACCATATATGTCCCAGCTTTAAAGCTACGCACATCAAACTCCATCGCCTGCTCAGGTAGATTCGCAACATCCTCCACAATCACTTCTTGCCCCAGGGCATTGGCAATCGCGATACGTGCAGACTTGCCAGCATACGCCGTAAGG
>Ga0079203_1002813_pt1 | contig 11387 bp, 10 predicted proteins | sample PorBlaMBantryBay_FD_68602 | JGI IMG/M metagenome (GOLD analysis project Ga0079203, IMG submission 68602) | Marine algae microbial communities from Bantry Bay - Bantry Bay, Ireland | ecosystem: Host-associated > Algae > Red algae > Blade | place: Bantry Bay, Ireland
AACCTGATCGGTGCAGACATGAGGGGGGCACACCTGCTCGGGGCAGACCTGAGCGGGGCAAACCTGCTAAATGCAGACCTGAGCGGGGCAAACCTGCATTTAGCGGACCTGAGCGGGGCAGACCTGAGCGGGGCAAACATAAGTGAGGCAAAGCTGAGCGTGGCAAAATATACCGACTCAACTAAATGGCCCAAAGGTTTCGACTACCGAGCCGCTGGAGCCGAATTAGTCGAAGAGGGGGTACCAATGAGAATCATTCGTAAATACACGGTAAACTTTTTACCAGAGAGAAACAGGTGATTTCTGAGCCGATATAGAGAAACGGACGTTTGTTTTGTCCAAGTTAGAATACAGAATTAACGGTTTCTTTTATCCATTTTGAGCAAAAGAAACCGTTAATAGACCTTTCTTTTATTCAAAACGGTCTTAGCGTGTATTTACGCGTGATCCTCGCTGGCACCCTAAGAGTAACGACCGGCCCCCAATCCAACCCATGAGCACCTGTCAATCTTGGCGGGTGCTTTTTCGTTCTTGCCAGCCGAGCACCAGCGCCCCCAGCAACAAGATCATCGGCACGAACCAGCCGATCCCCCCAGCCTTTGCAGAGACAGCCATATCAGTACATTCTCGAAGCGTAAAGCCCGCCGCTATGCATTCATCCATACCGGCAGCATAACGCAACACAGAGAGCCGCTCAATAGCCCTTATAGCCTACAACCTTTTACTATTGCCTTTCACCCTTCAGCCGTTCAATCTCTTTTTCGCGCTCATCGATCATGGCTGTAGCCTCGCCTAGTTGCCATTGCAGCTCACCAATCTGTCTGTTCAGTCTAGATACCTCATCGTATAGCTCTTTCTCTTTCTCATGCCCCATGGCTATCAAGCGCTCGACAGCACCCAACGCATGGGTGAAACTTTCTTGGGTGGTGGCTAATGCTGTACCTGTTTGGCCTATCTTGCGCCCTCGCTGCTTAGGTTCAGGAACAACCATAGAGGGACCGTCGAATCCATCCAGAGCACCACCGGCTATCTGTTGCTTAATGGTCTCATGGGTTGGCCCAGCACCCGTGGGGCTGGTCTGTTGGGCAACGTATGCAATCAGCTTAACGTCTGCGGTCGTAAATTTCTTGGCCTTACCTTTGGGGGGATTCGCACCGATTGAGAGATGGTCAGCGTAGACCGTTGCGTAGTTGCGAACGGCAGAGCTTGAGGCCCCTGTCATGTGGGCGACCTGCGCGGGTGAGTAGGTAGTTTCCATGGCTGGTATCCTGTTGATACCCACAGTATGGACCTGTTGAAATCCACAGGTTTGGCTTGTAGGTAAAAGATTATTTGAAATAGTTACAGGTACAATCATACACGGATATAAGGCAGTGACGAAACGCGGAGAGATTGAAGCGGTTGACCAGATGTATACTATATGGTAGTCTATCCCCATGGCAGATAGAACATATACATTAATGGAAGCAGCAGCAGCAACCAATCGAACGCTCGAAGCCGTTAGGCGTGCGCGTCGACGTGGTGCATTGCAGGCTACAAAAGAAGGTCGCAAATACCTACTATCACAACAGCAGCTCGACGATTATATCGACTACTGCAAGCGTGTTGATTCAGTACTGAGACCAGAAAAAGTATAGCCATAGAACGACGGTGATATACCGGCAGCTTGGACACTAACCGGCATACCACCTAAGCCATACCGTGAACGTAGCACGGCAGACCTACAGCAATTGTATCCTCACAGTTGCTTTTGGTCTAGCCTTGCAATAGCCAAGGATTAGACATGTCACACAGAAAGAACAAAGTCACGTACAAACAGCAGGTTGCCATGGGCCTAGTACAAGCCCCACAGAAGGGCTTTCGCTCTGCTGCTGATTTGGGCTTACCCACAGAGCAGCCAGCGCGACCGGCCACCATTACAGCCATCGAGCCAGCGCGACCGGCACCGCTGGCCGCACAGCAATCGAACGCGCTCGACTGGTCCAAGAGTGACCAGCCATATAGAGCTACCCGTAACGAACACAAAGACATTGCCGAGGGGTTCCGCTATGTGGCAATGCCGGTCTCCATTGCGGCCAGCATAAGCGTACCCGTTACCGCATGGGTTGGCTTGGGCGTGCCGGTCTTTAGCCTAATCACAATTGCACTGATGGTCACTACGTTTACCGTTGCTTATTTTGGCTGCTGGATTCTATCTCAATTTTTCAGTCATCATGGCGTAAATTTGGCTAAGGTGCTGTTGGGCTACCGGCTGCTTAGACACGACCAGAGAGAGCGCCACCGTCACTATAGGGGGCTGTCAAGATGAACGATTTACAGACAACCAAAGACACCGCACGCACGCAGCCCATGCAGCGCTGGCAAGTTGCGAGGGGTACATATACACCCAGTGAGAATGGCCTACGAGATGACAAGAAAGCCGAAAAGATTAACGAGGTGATATCTGCATTCTTGGCTGACCTCTATACGTTTGGTGATGGTGTGCCGGTAAATGTTGACCCCGAGAACGACTACCGCATTTTGGCATATGTTCCATGGGCGGCAGAGTGGAGAGCACCATCAACACCGGCATTGATGACAACCGAAAGATGGGCGGCACGTCGCATACTGGCAGATGCTCAACGGGCTGAGACGCTATCCCTGATTACCAGAGACGGCCCCCATTATTATCTATCAGCCGGTACCTATCCAGACCTTGACAGCGCCCTCAAATGGCTCAAATCCCTCAAGGTCACAGGCTCAAGATTTCGCCAGCTCGACAACTTGAGACGGGCAAAAAGACGGGCATAATTATCTGGTCGACCATTTGTTTCGTTATCTGTTGCACGACCCGTTACGTTATCCAGTACACCACCTGAAACCACCTGACCGTATCCCCTTCAGCGGGGGATCTGGTCTACTATCAAAGATATGGGGGCGGGGGAATGCCGGCGATTCTGAGCAACATTTACCCACAGAGACCATCAAAGAATAAGTGCTCAAATATTCTAGGGCCACACAGCGCACCTTCTCGCGATGGTTTCAGGGGCTGTACACGGCTTTTAGAACTATCGGCAGTTTGCCTATCAAGCCAACCAAAGAGCGCATACGCAACCATATGGCAGTGTATGCGCGAATGATAGACACCAGACCAATGAGGCCTTGACCCTGAATAACCAAATCATTAACCTATACCATCCTATGGGTGAACGACCGGCGATGGTTTCGCGAAACCAAAAACAGTGCGAACCATGGGCCATATTGTGAGTGCGACCAGACCACCGGCAAGATGGATACACGAAGAGATTTTTTAGACAGATGTTCTAGTGATTTTGCAGAGCACCAAGAGGATGTTAAAGTGTGGTCAGTAACGTATGTAGATACGCGACGGCCACCGAACGAGCAGAGATGATCTGAGCGTTTTTGTATGGCCGTTTTTTTGTACAATAATTCAAGCCAAATAAAAAAAGAGGCAGAGCGTATTAAGTCTTGGCGGACTCGCTCTACCTCTCAAGATGTGACCAGCAGTTTAATGCCGACAACTAGATACGATGTTAATATATCCATATCGAAATGTCAATAGGCAAAACAACTGGTCACGAATCGCCGACAACAAAAAAGGTCACCCCATAACGGAGTGACCTTTGATAAGTTCGACCTCACAGGTACCAAGCTGTGAGGGGCAGAGCTAAAGTTTGTCGGTCAATCGATGGTGACCACATCGTGACCAACACGAACATTGTAGCACAATCCGCAGCAGCAGCAGTAACCCCAGCACAATTCGATCAACTTCGCTCAAACTTGCACCGTGGTGCAGAGTGGGCATACCTTCACCTTATCCATCCAACAGAAACGTACACCGCAAAAGACGGGACAGAGAAGCCCCGTTCAATATCCCTATGGTATCCAGCTGATCAACCGCTGGCTATTCCTGCATGGGCTGAAGGGTGGAACGTTTACTTTGGGGTTCATGGTGCAGCCCAGAAGGGTGAGCAGTGGCAGCGTACAGCCATCCGCGAGGGGAAGGCCTCACCGCGTGTGAGCGTTATAAATTCTCTGTTTGGCGACTTCGATTTTAAAGACTTCAGCGGCAGCAAGTCGGCAACAATGGAACACATCCTATCGTTGCCCATTATGCCGTCTGCATTGATTGAGACGGGCGGGGGATACCATGCTTACTGGCTATTAGATGAACCATTCTATCTGGATAGCGAAGAGGCCACGGCCAGAGCCAAGAGCATACAGTACCGTTGGTGTGAGCTGGTCAAGAGTGACAACGGAGCAAAAGACCTAACCCGTATTCTACGTGTACCAGGCTCTACAAATCACAAAGCCAAGTATGCGCCAGACTTTCCAACCGTTGGGTTTGTATCCTCACGAATCGGCAAGCCTTACCCACTGGCAGAGATTGAGGCCTTACTACCACCAGAGCCAGAGCCAGCCCCCAAACGAGTCTATGAAAACCTACCCACCAGCGAGATAGAGAAGGCCCTATCATTCTGTAGCAATGTCACCGGCTACAATGACAAGCTATCTATCCTCATGGCTCTGCATAATGAATTCGGCGACGCAGGGATCCCACTAGCAGAACAGTACATCGGCCCCAACTGGTCCCCTGACAATGGGGAGACCATCGCCAGTAAGTTTGCCAGCTTCAGCGACAACGGCCAGATAGGAATCGGCACGCTGTTCTATCATGCGGCCCAGCATGGCTACGAACGCAGCGAAGATATCAAATCGTTTGTACCGTCTGAAGCGTACCAGACTCGCCAGCAACTTGAGCAGCTGATCACCGACACGCGGCTGGATGTGAGAGAAGAGTACCTTGGAAACCATGTGCCAAAGCACCTACATGCACAGTACCAAGATGGGCGCACCGTTTACCGCACCACCAGCACAGACAAGGCTGTAGCGTCTGCTTTCCTCGACCTATGCCAGCGCCACGGCAGCACCGAGATACACGCCAGCAGTAGAGAGCTTGCAAAGCTGGCAGGACTAGGCGCACACCAGACCGCTATCAATGCCCTTAACCGTCTCACTGGCTGGTTTGTAGAGAAGGTCGAGACCGACACCCCAGACACAAGAGACGCCCCTATATGGAGACTTATCTGGACCCCTGCATCTAGATTAGACAGTATTACCAAAGAAGACGGAACTACTGTGTCTAATCTAGAAACCTCAGACCTATTTGGCCTATACAAATCGGCTGACCCCTTCATGGTTGGTAGGTCAAAAACGGCCCAGCGGTTAGAGAATGAGATTAAACCACTAGGCAGAAATGCATTGCTGATAATAGATGCCCTGACAGATAGCAACGGGCAGACCCGTGCAGGGCTGGCTGAGTCTTGCGGCATCACCCGTTCGTCTGTGTCGGCAGCGGTTCGCAAGTTACGAGACTACTTTGGGCTGGTATGTGAAGATGACGAACGGGCTATCTGGCTGGAGCCTGACTGGCTTGATGCTCTTGGCGTATTCGTTCCCAAGATGACGACCTATAAACTGAGCTTAGAACGTGAAGACCGGCACATCAAAGCACAGGTTGCCTATGCTGATAAGTTACTCGCCCAGCCCACGACCGGCCCAGAGCAGCAGGTACAGTTGATGCGTCGTAAACGTCGACTTATGGCTGAGCGTATCGCCATCATTGAGCAGCTACATGAGGACTGGACCGGCGCACAGGTCGAGCGTTACATGATAGAGAGTTACATTGCGACCGGCGACCGACGCCAGCGCATCGAGGCAGGTGCCCGACGAGAGCGAGAGGAGCAGCGGATTGAGACCTTTGACAACAACATGCTCATCAAAGAAGCCCAGCGTATCATGGCTGAAGAGGATGCAGCGCCGACCGCGCCGACCCCTGCGGCCGTAGCTCGACCGGGCAAGCCACCGGCAACACACCAACAATCAGAATTAATGGAGACTATCAACATATGAGCAGAGCACGTAACCCCAAGGTTGAGGTAACGCCCGAGGTGCTAGAGCTTTTGAATCTAATCGCCAAGCGGCTGAACATTCCACGCATCGAGGCGATAGGCTTTATTGCTCTTGAGCACTTAGCCGCACCAGCCTTGACCGCGTTCGTAGAAAGGGCTGGTACTCTTCCCCAGCCATTGATTGATGCTGAGGTCTTGAGCACTGAGAACGGTACGCCAGCGCTGGAGCTTAGAGAGCGATACGAAGCGATGCGGCAGCAGATGCAGGGGTAGGCGCGATTGACCAATCACGGTCGACGTTGCCTCTATGGTATTACGGTCTGCTAGTACATGGCGCAATACGGTGCTTTTGATTTTTTAAAAAGTCAGATGCTTAGGAGTCCCATGATCGAGGGAAGAGGGGCACCCCTCTTGTAGTACGAACGAATCGCGAACGAATCGCCGTACCCTAGTGGGTTTGAGGGGGTAATGATTCGTTCGCTTGCGTGTTACAAATGTAATACGAGTTTGAAAAATGTAAGATGGACATGTAGGTTCAACCCAATACAATACAATTACAATAACGATCCCCCCCCCACTACAATAATACTCTGCTACTACCTCTACTACGCTCATCATCTTGATACACATACATTCAACACCCAATCTATCACCTATCCTTAAGCATTCAACCGCAACCACATAACATATCCAGACCGCACCCCGCAGAACAGCCCACGAGCCTACCAGACTATACCCAGAATCAACGTCAACAAGGTGTTTAAACGTCTAATTGTGTCTGATTGAACCAATCAACCACACCCCGTTAAGCACCCTCAGAGACAACCACATGAGCCACTATCACCCACAACACGCCCAGCCCCACGCCATGACCGCCAGACACAACCACGCCAGACCATTACAGCTTGCTTAGATGACAGGATGTAACCAGAGCGCCCAGCCCCACGGGTGCCGCTGGCATAGCTACGCCCACACCGGCCAGCCTGTGTCGACAACCACCAGAGCAGCAGCCCACCATATGGTTATGCAAAGCGACACATAGCAGGGATGTACGCTTGACCAGAGCCACCGGCACGCGCACAACTGGACCGGCAGCGCATCCTATCGTCTCCCATGCACCCGTTCGCTACCCTTTCACATGGATACCCGTAGGTCTTTGGCATACCTCAAACAGACACCCCACAAAGACCCCCAACGCGCACCCCGCCAAGACCTTGCCAGCCTACGTCGACGGCCCAGACCCCCAGACCTAATGAGGTCTTAACCTGTAGCGCATCGATGCCACCGGCACAGACCACCAGAGTATGTCGACAACCTTTGACCCTATGCCTAAACTGATGGTTATGCGAAGTGCTACAGAACTGGATCCAGCTTGACCAGATACCACCGGCCCAGAGTGGGGCACCACTGGCAGCGCCTTGCTATCCTAGCCAATGCACCCGTTCGCCCCGATTCATGCCTATACTAGCCAGAAGCCCCAAAAGTGGACCACACAGACGCGCGCTAAGGCCCCCAAACAGATAGCCCCTGTGGGTTAGGACCTCGGAATTCATACAGCGCGTTATGGTTTGGGCAACACCGGCGACCAAACCCTTCAGATAGTACCCCGCCAATCTTGACCTGTTAGGGGATGGTCACAATTAGGTCTTGATATGATACCCCGCATGGGTGCATAATGTTTACACAAGTTTAGTTTTGTTAACATTAACCGACCAGTAAGGGGAACCAATGGACAATCAGATCGTGACAATCGAATCACCGGCAGCACTGGACCAGACCAGACCGGCCAATATGTCAGGTGCTCAAAATGACCAGATGATGATAGACCTATTTATCGGCAGCCGTAAGAGCGACAATACAAAAGCCACATACCGCAGAGCCATTAAGGCCTTCACAGCCCACACCGGCAAGACCCTTGCCACAACTACGGCCATAGACTTTCAGAGCTATGTCGAGCTTGTGTCTGCGGATGGTGCCAACCTAGCAACTGTGTCGGCCAAGGTTGCGCCAATCAAATCTCTTTTCTCATACGCTCAGAAGTTGGGCTACATACAGTTCAATGTTGGTGCAGCTACCCAGCTCAAGAAAGCCAGCCGCATGATTGACCATAAGGTTGTGAGCGAATCGGACTTAAAGAAGTTTCTCGCGGCAGTCGGCAAAGGGTCCAACCATCACAGAGCCAAGACTCAGACGCACTGGTTACTGGTCTACTGTCTCTATGCCACCGGCGCACGCGTGAGCGAGTACCTAGCCCTACAGAAAAAGGACGTCATCAAAAGAGACGGCAAGACTGTCTTCAACTTCAGGGCAGAGAATACCAAAGGCAACAAAGATAGGTCGATCGAGCTGCCCCAATTCCTAGCTGATGAGCTGAACCATCACATAGAGATTGACGAAGACCAGTCACCCGATAGCTATGTGTTCAATCGTTTTTACGCTGGCAAGTCTGGACCCCTGACGCGCCAGAGTGTTAATCAGATGATGACACGCGTATGCGATGCCCATGGCCTACCCAGAGTCACGCCCCATATGTTACGTCACAGCGTAGCCACGCACGCCAGAGCAGCCGGTCTGCCTATCGCCGACCTAGCAGCCAAGTTGGGTAATAGCGTTCAAGTAGTAGCCGATTTTTACGACCACAACGACAGCAGCGCAGCGTTTGAGACAGCGTTACTATAGGAGCTAATCAGATGAATCTACCATACCTAAGCCCTAATAATTTCTGGTTGATAGTTGGTGTGTTAATCGGTGCCAGTTTTACTGTGTTAGGTGTCTATGTTGAACACAGGTTGCAGATTAGGCGGGGCAGATTGAAAGAGAAAGCAGATAAAGAGGCAAGAGAAGAAGAAAGAAGGGAAAAGATAAGGCTTGATTTATTGCGAAAGGACCCGCCGCAATTGTCACAAACCAGAGTTAGGTGGCATTTTGATGGGTTTGACGAAAACACGGAAGTACCATCTGCCCCATCAAAAGACGCACCAAGTACCACCCCTAAAGATCAGAACACTGGTAAGCTTGGTAATGAGATTGCCAGTTTTGGTAGTCCGGACAGCTATATTAAACATCAGGACACTAATACTGAAGATGAGCAAAACGGCCCAGAAACTAAAGAACACCCCCCAGAATAAGCGTTACGATTCGGCTGTTACGTTACGCCCTGGTCAAAGTGATTGCGCCCGGACAGAACGTAACACAAAGAGTAACATCCACATGGCCACAAAACGTAACGCTGAAGGTAACACTGGCCAAGAGCCACATTAGGAGATCAACAATGTACGGATTCTATTTAAGGGAGTGCCGACACTGCAAAGAAGAGTTCAGGACAGACAGAGCATACTATTGCAGCCCAGCGTGCAGACAGAAGGCATACCGGCAGCGCCAAGGGGCGGCACCAGCTGGACCTATAGCATTGACTTGCGATGAGTGCAAAGAGCCATACGAAGGCCAGCAGATGCGCAGAGCAACCAATCAATACTGCTCCAACAGGTGCAAGCAAAGAGCATACCGCAGACGTAGAGACAACTGGCACAAACCACACATACCCAAGAGATGATATGAACACACCACAATTACGGATGCTTAATTTCATATCGGCATTAGAGCTAAAGTTGGATGACATGATGCAGCTAACCGTTGAGCTAGGGAAGCTAACCGAATGGGTACACAACAATCCGGATCTAGACATTGCCGATCATCCAAGATACGTTGAATTAGTTGGCCCAGCTTGCGAGACGTGCAGGGGAGGATTAGAGAAGAGAACGAACGGCCTATGGTGCGCAGTGTGCGAACGGATGCACACCGGCGATCGGTTTTAAGAGCACCTGTCATTTGTGGCGGGTGCTCTTTGTTATGTGGTCAGCCAGACAACCTATTGCAATATTAGTTTAATCAGCCGGTCAACTATCACGCCAGCTCGACGCCAGCACACCTACCCAAAAGCATAAAGGGTACAACTAGTTTATATTAGCCTTTACCCTGCAACTCGAAGCCCTCAGAGCCTCACCACGAAAAATAAGGATTTATTACCATGGCCCCAGAAGGACAAAACGATTTAGCCTACCGCCCCAGTGATAGAGAGTCACAGCGACAGCAGCCCTCCGTGTTCCAGTGGCTATATTCATTTGTTGATGAGCCAGAAGAAATAGCCAGACTGATAATGCTGCTGGTAGCGGTTGTCCTTATTATTGCTGGCTTTCGATATAGCGATAGAGAAGTAGTTAAAACCTATTTTGATGATTTTAACGCTAATATAGGAACAGAGATTATTAGCATTCTGATCACTGTATTTGTACTTGACAGATTGCAATCAAGGCGTGCAGAAAAGAATACCCTAATTCTTCAAATGGGTAGCCCTAATAATACAGTTTCAATTGAGGCGGTGAGGCAACTAAGGGCAAAGGGATGGCTAAAAGATGGCTCGCTATCTATGGCAGAATTACGTGGGGCAAACCTACATGGGGCAAAGCTACGTGAGGCAAACTTACGCGGGGCAAACCTGTTGATGGCAGACCTAGGCGAGAGCTATCTACGAAGGGCAAATCTGCGTGAGGCGAACCTACGTGAGGCAGACCTGAGTGAGACAAATCTGAGATGGGCAGACCTACATAGGGCAAAACTGTTTATGGCAAACCTGAGTGAGGCAGACCTGAATTCGGCAGACCTACGAAAGACAGACCTACGTGAGGCAAACTTACATAGCGCAAACCTGAGTGAGGCAGACCTGAATTCGGCAGACCTACGAAAGACAGACCTACATGAGACAAACTTACATAGCGCAAACCTGTTTCATGCAAAATATAACCATTCAACCAGATGGCCCGATGGTTTCGACCCTATCGCCGCTGGAGCAATCTTAGTAGATGACAATGGGGATCCAATCCCACCCACCACCAACCAATGACCCACCCATGAGCACCTGCGAGAATAAGACCAATGCAATCACATGATAACAGAGAGCCAAACGAACGCTTTACCCTAATTTGGAATTTGGCCGAGAAGATAAAGACAGCCGAAGACCCACAAAAGGTACTTAGCCGGTGGGTGGGGCGGGTGATGGATGAGGTCCGAGAAAGCGCACTTTACAGATGGTTGGTACAGGTTGGATATCGTGCGAGAAGACATGTAGGGCTAATAACTTTGGTGCTCGCTTTGACTGCTGTAGTTATTTTTTGGAGTCTCCCTAAAAAAGGTTTAGTCGACGAATTGCGCGGCGAAATAACAGGGATTGCAATCACATTAATCTTAGTTGATAGGTTACTCTCAATTAGAACCCGAGTGGAGCACGAGAATGAGTTACTCGAACAAGTACATAGCCCCGTTCGTGATATTGCTGTAGAGGCATTGAGACTTATACGGAAAGATGAGCAGTTGTTTTCGATGCTGAATATGAAGAGGTCAGGGGGTGTTAGATGGTCAGGTGCAGACCTGAGTAGAGTAGATCTGAGCGGGGCAAACCTGAGCGAGGCAGACCTGATC
>Ga0079203_1002816_pt1 | contig 11376 bp, 8 predicted proteins | sample PorBlaMBantryBay_FD_68602 | JGI IMG/M metagenome (GOLD analysis project Ga0079203, IMG submission 68602) | Marine algae microbial communities from Bantry Bay - Bantry Bay, Ireland | ecosystem: Host-associated > Algae > Red algae > Blade | place: Bantry Bay, Ireland
GTGATTTCGAAAGGTCGTCCAGCTGCTATTGCGCCCGTGCCAACGTTCTTGTGGCGGGGATGTTCCATTATCACCCTTCAACCATTGTTCTATTTCATAGTTATAGTACTGCTTCGTCCAAAGAAGTCCGGCAAAGGCCTGTTTTTGTATTTCCCTTTGTTCTTCGGAAGATTTTTCGGTTACCGCATCCAAAAACGCTTTTGACTCTTTCATCCTTTTAGAAAATACAGTGTCGAAAGAGGCCCCAAGAGGGGATTTTACCTCATTTTGTGTCAATCGCAACTTTATGATCTTGGTCTCGCCAGGCCCTATTTCCAGCTCATAAAGGGGGGAACACTTGGTCCCTTCCGAATTTTTCTCGGCCAACGAAAAATCGTTATCGATGACGGCTTTGTGAAAGAGGTCTTTTTTAAATGGATGGTCATTGGTACCATTAAATACACGTTCGGTATTCGTTTCGTTTTCTGTAAAGAGCAGTCGCGATGGCTTGTCGAAATAGAGACGGTAATTCCCGACATACCTGTGCGCGATAGCGACATGGGGTGATGCGGCTCCACCTTCCCTTTTGATAATAGGTTTTTTTTTCATTCCCAAGAAACTCCAGAAATTACGAATCCATAATGTTGGTAGCACGCTAACGGGCGCCTTGTTCGGCCCTCTATTACAAACTGAAATTTTTATCAGGAGATCTTCACCATCATCCTTGGCGTATTCGGTAAAAACATCGAAATATTCATTGTTTTTAAAAATGCCTGTATCCAACAGCTGATATTCCAGGTCGTGTTTGCCCCTATTCTGATTTTCCGAAACCAGTTCGCCGTACGGAAATTCATTCTGTGGATATTTGTACAGGTGTTTCATGTATGAATGGGAAGGCGTATTCTCTAAATAATAATACAGTTCCTTTACATCTTCCCCGTGGTTGCCCTGAGGCCCTGTGAGCCCAAACAAGCGTTCTTTTAAAATGGGATCTTTGCCGTTCCATAGGGCAACTCCAAAACAGATGTTACAATAACGATCCGAAATGCCGGCGATGCCATCTTCACCCCAGCGATAAGTTCGACTGCGGGCATGGTCATGCGGAAAGTAATTCCAAGCGTCACCATTGGGGCTGTAGTCTTCACGAACCGTACCCCATTGTCTTTCACTGAGATAGGGCCCCCATTTTAGCCAATCTTTTTTCTTTGAATAGTGTTCTTCGAGTCTTTTTTCTTCTTCGGTAATTTTTTTCATAGCATTTACGGGCTAATATAGGTATTGAAGATATTAAAAACTTGTGCGACTACAATTTATTTAATAAAGTGATCTTAACTTTTTAATTCTGCGTCTTTGTCTATTTTTTCAAAGTTATTTTATTGAATATCAGCTAGTTGTTGTTTTTATTGCTTGCTACAACAATGTTGCAGGTATTGAAAAGGGATCAGCCCAATTTGCATTTCGATCATATCTTTGACAAGTACACAATACATATAGCGTTTTTTGTAGTAATTTAAGTTTTGTAACACGATTATGCGAACCTCTTCTTTCGATTAAATAACCTTCAATACGAACAGACATGCGACACTTTCTCTATTTTTTTCTCCTTTTTATTTGTGGCCCCATAGGCATGGTCAACGCCCAAAAAACAGCCTTCTCCTATTTAGACGTCTTTGACTTGCAGTATGTGAACGATCCACAAATTTCACCTGATGGTAGTTGGGTCGTTTACCAACGCATGGGCTTCGATATTATGAAGGACAAGGCCGTAGGGCAGTTATGGATGATCAAAACGGACGGCTCGCAACATCAGAAATTGACCGCAACGGAAACTTCCGAATCACAGGCAAAATGGTCTCCCACTGGTGACCGTATCGCCTTCGCCAATAGTACGGACGAAGGTGCAGAGATTTATATGTATTGGGTGAACACTGGAAAAGTAGCAAAACTAACACAGCTTGCTTTCAGTCCAAGTGCCTTAAGTTGGTCTACTAACGGACACTTTTTGGCCTTTTCTATGAACGTGGCGCAATCGGCTCCGACACTGGCGAAAATGCCAAAAAAACCCAAAGGGGCGAAATGGGCAGATGCGCCACGTATTACCGATAGGCTATACCACGAGGCCGATGGTCGTGGCTATATTGAACCGGGTTTCAATCATATCTTTACCGTTCCCGCAAATGGTGGTGCACCGAGACAGCTAACATCCGGCGATTTTCAACACCGCGGTAACCTCAGCTGGTCTCCGGATAATCGCATTATCTATTTCTCCGCTAATAGGAACGAAGATTGGGAATACGAATTTAGGAACAGTGAGGTGTATTCGGTAAATGTTATGGACGGAAAAATAACAGCGCTCACAGACCGAAACGGACCCGACTCAAAGCCGACAATATCCCCTGACGGAAAACACATTGCCTACCTTGGTTTTGAAGATAAAATGCAAGCGTACCAGATCCGAAAGCTGCACCTCATGAATAGTGACGGTACTAATAAGAGAATGATCTCTAGCAACCTGGACCGAACCATATCGGATATTGTTTGGGACGCCAAAAGCAACGGACTCTACCTTTCTTACGACGATAAGGGCAATGGCAAAATCGGCTATATTTCCTTAGATGGAAAAGTAACCCAATTAGCCGATAACAGAGGTGGTACCTCTATCGGTAGGCCTTATGGGGGAGGCACCTTTAGCGTATCAAATTCAGGTAAGATCGCCTACAACCATAGTCGCCCGGACTACCCTGCCGAATTAGCGGTATTGCAACCAAAAGAAAAAAAACCGAAACTAATTACCACCTTAAATAGTAGCCTACTCGACTTTAAAAATCTTGGAAGAGTCGAAGAGGTTTGGTACAAGTCGAGCTTTGATCAACGCGAACTACAAGGCTGGGTCGTTTACCCGCCAAACTACGACGCAGCGAACGCATATCCTTTTTTGGTCGAAAACCACGGTGGGCCAATTCTCAATTACGGGGACCGTTTTTCTGCTGAAATGCAGCTCTACGCAGCGGCAGGGTTTATCGTTTTCTACCCCAACGCTCGAGGGAGTACCAGCTATGGGGAAGAATTCGGCAACTTGCTGTATCGCAATTATCCCGGCGAAGATTATAACGATACGATGGATGGGGTAGATTTCTGTATCGCAAAAGGCATCGCACATGAAAACCAACTCTATGTAACCGGTGGCAGCGCAGGGGGTATTATGTCAGCTTGGATGATCGGCAAAAACAATAGGTTCGAAGCTGCCGTTGTTGCCAAGCCCGTTATGAACTGGATCAGTAAAACCTTGGTTGCCGACAACTATTTTGGCTACGCCAATTCACGTTATGAAGGGCAACCCTGGGAAAATTTTGAGCATTATTGGAAATTTTCCCCACTTTCGCTCGTTGGTAGTATTGAGACCCCTACTATGGTGATGGTAGGTATGAACGATTTAAGGACACCACCCAGTGAAGCCAAGCAATTGTATCATGCTTTGAAGTTGCGGAAAATACCAACGGTTTTGGTCGAAATTCCCGGAGCGAGCCATGGGATAGCCAATAGGCCGAGCAATCTGATCGCAAAGATTGCGCATACCTTAGCTTGGTTCGAGAAGTATCGTGGAGAAGAGTAAGCAGTTGGCAGTGGCAGTATGCAGTGTTATTGATTAGAAAAGTACACAGAAGGTGTCAATAGCCAGCTAAAAAAGACCTTATGAATAGGATAATTATAAATAGATTTCCACCTGTAGGGTATTAAAAGGGGGCTTATGGCGACAAAAAAATGGCATTGGTTTTGGAATCTGTTAATCGTACTAACACTGATCGTATGTGCCTTGGCCTTTGTGGCGCATTCCAAAAACTGGACAAAAGAGAACCCGGACAAACTACAACTCCTTTCGGGCTTTTATTACAAAGAACTCCCCTATATAGAACTGGATAGTGTCGGGTGGGTTGAAAGAATACCACCCATGCAACGCCTGAACGGGTTTTCGGCCTTTGACAAAGGCAAAGGCATATACCAAGAATTCAAAGATTCCCTGACGGATAAAAAAGTTCATGTATATGTAGACAATTTTTCACAACAGAAAATACGGGTTGTGTATAAAGACTCTTTTAAACTCTATCTTAATTTGAAAGATTCCCTTGAAACGCTGGCTCTTTTTGAGTTACTGCAAGGTAAATTGGAAATTGAAGCTCCTAACTAATGCTTTAAAATATATGCTACGCCTTCTGCCCTTTTGTATGTTGCTGTCTTTTTACAGCTTTTCCCAAAACACCTTAACGGTTAAGGTTACTGGCGTTACATCGGCTGATGGAAATATTAGTATTGGTTTGTATACCGATGCTGACGGCTTCTTAAAAACCGATAAAATATACAAAGGAATTTTTGTGAAATCGGTGAAGGGCACTACGAAAGCGGTTTTTGAAAATTTACCTAAAGACACCTATGCCATCGGCGTTTTTCAGGATCAAAATGCCAATGCCAAACTGGATACGAACTTTTTAGGTATTCCCAAAGAGCCGTTGGGATTTTCCATCGGAAAGTTAAAAACCTTCGGTCCGCCCAGTTTTGTGGAGTGCTCTTTTGAGGTTGCCTCCGACATGGAAATAAGTTTCCCACTTTCTGATTAATCGTTATCGTAGCCAGCAGGGCGCTTCCATCTTTTAGGAGCTGCCGGTTCCGGTTTCATTTCGAATTCTTCAAGCTGCAGCAAGCGCAGTGCCTCTTGAACGCCTCTTTCCAATTGCGGATCCTTACCTTCCAATACCAATTTTGGCTCTTGAATAACCTCGATATCAGGAGAAATACCCTCGCCTTCTACGGCCCAGTTTCCGTCCACATCAAAAAATCCTCCACGGGGTGCGACCATTTTTCCACCGTCGATAAAATTCGGGGTATCCCAAGTACCTACGAGTCCGCCCCAAGTTCTGGTGCCTACCAATGGCCCGATCTTACTGGCATGAAACATATAGGGCAGCAAATCACCCCCAGAGCCGGCATTTTCATTGATCAGCATTACTTTAGGACCCCAGATGCCAGCTATCGGAGTGGTCCAAGGGCGGTTTGTTTCTGTTCTACTATTAAAATATCCGAAGAGCTCCCGAGACATGATATCTATCATATAATCGGCTGCAGAACCACCCCCGTTATTGCGTTCGTCAACAATAACCCCCTTTTTGTCCTGCTGTGAAAAATAGTAGCGGTTAAAAGAAGTAAAACCCCCACCGCCTGTGTTCGGCACATACACGTATGCCAATTTGCCTCCAGATAGTTCGTCGACCTTGCTACGGTTGCCTTCCATCCAATCATAGGTTCTAAGGCCACGCTCACTTTCAACAGGCTTTATGAGCACCTCATTGCCACCCGCTAGATTAGGCGTCGCATTTACCTTTATCGTAATTTCCCTACCCGCGGTATGCTCTAATAATCGATAGGGGTTCGTACCTTCCTTGAGCGCTACACCATTTATGGCGACAATATAATCCCCTTCCTTCACCTTTATTCCCGGTTGTGCCAATGGGGCGTACAAGTTGGGATTCCAGTTCTCGCCATTGTAAATTTTTTCGATTTTATAAAGACCGTTTTCTAGAGTTAGATCTGCTCCCAAAAGCCCTATGGGTACTTCTTCGACATCCGGAAAATCGCCGCCATATACAAACGAATGCCCGATAGAAATTTCACCACTTAGGATATCGACTACGTAATTTAAGTCGGTACGATGCCTTACATGTTTGATCCAGGGGGAATACCACTCGTAAATAGTTTCCCATGGTGCACCATGCGCATTATCGACATAGAGAAAATCACGCATAAAACGCCATCCTTCCTTAAAAATCTGCTGATACTCTTCTGTCGGATTTACTTGTATTTTAAAGTCGATCGCAAGCTTGTCTTTAGCTGCGTCGGGTTTAGAATCGCAAGTGGTCAGTAGCCATGCGCCATTTTGATTTAAGAGCATGTTTTTTCTGTTCGAGGAAACGACCATCTCCGAAACTCCCTTGGCATATTCTTCGGCCTCCATTTTTTCAATGTCGTACTTGTGCACTTTAACCCCTTGTTCGTTGGGCACCAATTCTGCAACAAAAATGATGTTCTTGGGGCCTTTGGCAAGAGATACATAATTACGATCCTCCAATTTTAAGGCTACGGTACGGTTAAAGACCCCGTCGGCATCTAATTTTACGATAACGGGTTTCGGAGCTTCATCGTTTTCCTCCCCATCCTTTTTGCCTTTCTTTTTGTCCTTTTTGTCAGTATCGGTTGCCCCTGGCTTTTTAAGTTCTTCCTCATCCGTTTTTGGTAGATTGGGTGCGGTATCGTCTTTTGACAATACGATTGCATACAGACTTCGGGTAAGATTGGTGTCGTAGGAACTCATATCTAACCAGCCAGATTGAAGCCCATAATTGGTACTGGCCAGAAAATAAAGATACTTCCCGTTCTCATCCCAAACGGGACTAACCGCATCGGCCATACCATCGGTTAATTGAACGGTCTGTTTTGTGGTGACGTTGTATGCGAAAATAGCCTTGAAATGGCTTTTTAATTGTTTGGGGTAGGCTACCCATTTGCTGTCCGGAGACCAAACGGGATTCATCGTCCGATTTGGATGTGCATAGTTGTCGGTAGCTATTTTTTCAGTATTTCCGGTCATTAGATTGAGGGTCCAAATGTTGTAATCGGTATCTGAATAGGCAATATAGTTCCCGTCTGGCGACCAATCGGGCTGAAAATAAAATGTGGGATCGGGCAAGGAGTACTGTTTCTGATCGCCTCCATCTTGATCGGAAACCACCAACTGGTATTCCCCGCCCTTATCGGAAAACCAAGCGATTTTATCTCCCTTGGGCGACCAGATGGGAGCGCGATCGGCAACTCCCGACGAATTGGTCAGGTTTCGCCACGTTCCGTTCTCTTTTGGCACCGTAAAAATCTCTCCGCGATGCTCAAAAATGGCGCGCTTTCCGGTCGGTGATACATTCGGATTGGATACTTGACCGGCCTTTACGGTCTCCCATCGCGGACGGGCAAAATTCATATCGCCGTTTACGCTAATGTTCAGTTGCTCGGCCGTACCCGTTTCCGGATTCAAAAGATGTAGGTAACCACCCTTTTCATAAACAATATGTTTCTCATTGGCATCTAAACTTTTGACATCGAATTTTTTGTGAAAAGTGATTTGTTTTTCGGTCTTGGTCTCGGTATCGTAAGACCAAATATTACTGGCATAATCACGCTCAGAGAGGTAATAAATCGTTCTGTTATTGAACCATACAGGGTCTAAGTGGCGCTCTTTATCCGCTTGAGGTGTTGTCGTTAATGCCTTGGTCTCTCTATTTACGATCCAAATGGGGACTGCCTGTCCCCCTCTATAATTTCGCCACTCCGCATCCCATGCGCGCAATGGCACATAGGCGATTTGGGTTCCGTCAGGCGAAATCTCACCAAAGGCAGCATTGGGCAAATCAATGGTCGTGGGAAAACCGCCATCTACGGAAACGCTATAAAACCGATCGGTAAGCGTGGGTTTCGCTTCTCTGCCTGAACGGAATAATACAGCACCCTCGGGGGTCCACCCTTGTACATAATCATCACTCGGATGAAATGTGAGTCTTTTTGGCTCGCCACCCACAGCCGGGATCACATAAATATCTACATTCCCATCGTATTCGGCCGTAAAGGCGATTTGCTTGCCATCTGAAGAAAAATGCGGTAGCGATTCATACCCTTCGTTGCTCGTGAGCCGTATGGCCGGGCCACCATTTAAGGAGGCTTTCCACAGGTCGTTGGCATAGACGAATACTACAGCATCATTAGAAACCGTAGGTTGCCGCAGCAATTGTGTGCCTTGCGCATAGGCCGATAGCGCACAAAAGAGAGCGATGAGCGTTGTATGAAATTTCATAGTGCTTGGGTTTAGCCTATGAAAATAGGTAAAATAAGAAGGGGGAACAACTGTACGATAATTTTGTATTCCCCCTTGTCATTTATACCGATATGTTGTATTTTAAAATTCTAATCAAGGCTGTTACAAACCTGCTGTTAGGGGGTATTACAGTTAAAAAAATAACAATCATGAACACAAACGAAATTGCGACGAAATTAGTGAATTGGTGCAAGGATGGGGATTACGAAAAGCCCTATCGAGAATTGTACAGCCCGAAAATCGTAAGTATCGAAAATGACGGAAAAGGCGAAGGCGGTATTGCCGAAGGTTTTGAAGGCATCCAAAAAAAGGGCGAATGGTGGAAAGAGAATTTTGAGGTGCATAAAACGACCGTTTCTGAACCCATTGTGGCCGATAACTGGTTCACCGTTAAATTTGAGATGGATACGACCCATAAGCCTTCGGGCCATCGTTCTACCATGTCTGAAATAGCAGTATATGAGGTCAAGGAAGGGAAAATCGTAAAGGAGCAGTTTTTCTACGATGAAAACAATTGAAGCGTCCGATATTTTAAAAGCAAGCCATCCTGAACTATCCGAGATGGCTTTTTTTGTGCTGAAGAGAGGGAATTATAATTAAATGTTAATTGTTTTTTGAAACAATTGTTTCAATATATATTTGTTTTGAAATTGAAGTTCAGATACCGACCTTTCCCAAGTGCAAGTGTTTGAAATCTCGAGATAGCGCCCTCGAGAAATCAATTTAACCGATTTTTACAATGGCTAGAATAGAAGAGTTCGACAGGGACACCGTACTACTAAAAGCGATGAACGTTTTTTGGGAAAATGGCTATAATGGTACCTCAATGCAAGATTTGGTAGCGACGACGGGATTGAACCGTTCTAGCATTTACAACTCTTTTGGATCAAAGCTCGAACTATACCAAGATACCCTTAAACACTATCAAAAAAAAAGCGGTGTCTATTTTCAAAGGGCCCTGATGAAAGCGGGTTCCCCCCTAGAGGCCATTCGGGGTATCTTTGAGAGTTTTCTTCCCGAAATGATAAGTGATAGTGGAAGCAAAGGTTGTTTCGCTATGAATTGCAAGGCTGAAATGGGAAATCAAAATAAGGACATTACAAAATGGCTGTTGGATGCCCAAGAAAATACGCTATCCGTTTTTAAGGAGCTAATTGCCGACGGCCAACAGCAAGGCACCATAAATACAGAACAGGACAGCAAAACCTACGCCTATCATATTTTCAATGCTTTTCAAGGGTTTCGTATGACGGGCATTTTAGTGAAGGATAGGAAGGTGCTACAACAGATTATCGACACTGCACTAAAAGTAATAACCTGAATATTTTTTTTAATTAATTTTGAAATGTACGTTTCAAAATATGACACTTTATATATGAATAGATTTACAGACAAAGTAGTAGTGATTTCCGGAGGAAACTCCGGAATAGGATTGGAAACCGTAAAAGGTTTTTTACGTGAAGGGGCCAAAGTGGTTTTCTCCGGAAGAAGGCAAGAAGCCCTGAACGAGGTATCGGCAACCCTATCCGGTGATTTTCAAGCCGTGTTGGCCGATCAGTCCAAACCTGATGACAATAAGCAATTGATTGAAAAAGCAGTTAACGCCTATGGTAAGATCGATGTGCTTTTCGCCAATGCCGGGGTGGCTTTCTTCGCACCTGCCGACCAGATAGATGAAGACCATTTTGATATGCAGTTCAACATCAATATCAAGGGGCCCATGTTTCTGGTGAAGCATGCGATTCCGAACTTAAAAGATGGTGGAACGATTATTTTCAATACTTCCATCGTACATCAAAAAGGATTTGACGGGGGTGCTGTCTACAGTGCGACAAAAGGGGCTTTGAGAGCGTACAATAAAGTATTGACCACCGAATTGGCGCCGCGTAATATTCGTGTAAATTCAATTGCACCAGGCCCTATCGGCACGCCTATTTACGGAAAGATGGGTATGCCCCAGGAAGCTGTTGATGCCATGGGCGAAGCCTTTGCGGCCAACGTGCCTCTAAAACGTTTTGGTGAGCCGAAAGAAATCGCCGATGCCGTTTTGTTTTTGGCCTCTGACGAAGCGAGCTATATCAACGGCATAGAATTATCGATAGATGGTGGTTTGAGCCAGGTATAAGCCTTTTTAAGTTTTTGCAAGCAGCCCATTGAAAAAATTCAATGGGCTTTTTTGCGCTTCAGATTTCGAGCAATCGCTATATTTGAAACAAATCAAAACTATGGTATTACTCGCGCAAGCTCTAGGAGCCCTTTATGGTTTGCTGGCCGTAATTTTTGGAGCTTTTGGTGCCCACGCCTTAAAAAAAAGGTTTTCTGACGAACAATTAAAGAGTTTTGAGACGGGTGTCAAGTACCAAATGTACCATTCCTTTCTGTTGCTCATCCTAAGCTTTAATCTCAATTTGGAGACTGCCCTTGAACGCTATATGATATACTGCTTTGTTATCGGAATCTTTCTCTTTTCTTTTAGTATTTACGGTTTGACTTTAAGCGCATCTAAAGGGAAAAAACTACGATTTCTTGGCCCGATTACACCAATAGGCGGACTACTTTTGGCAGCGGGCTGGGGAATGTTGTTGTACTTTTTTCTTCAAAACTTGCTGTAGGGCTGTTAGCTGTTAGCTGTTAGCTGTTAGCTGTTAGAAAAAAATCAGAATCTTAAACTGCTAAACCCCTAAACAATAAGTTATAAAGCTCCTGCTTTTCATGTACTTTTAACCACAACTTTTACCTCTTGCCATTAGAGCACAAACCGATACGTGGCTTTGATCAGAAAGATATTCTGTGGCTTTTGGTCGTTAAATATATTATCTCCCAAATCGTTGAAAAGTTCATTCTGCGCATCACCGGATTGCGCCAAATCTTGCGACCAAACCAGAAATATTTCCGAGCCGGGAATGTATTCCCAACGTACTACTAGGTTCGAGCGGAATTGTACGAACGAAAAATCGGGGTCGCCAAAACTAAAATCCGTTACGCTATCTAAATTTTCATCTACACTATACGTACCATCGGCAAAAGAAATCTGATTTTGGGCGAAGGGCGATATGCGATTCTCGAACTTTTCGGCCAAAGGGTCGGTGACCGCCTTAAAATCAGAATACCTTCCCCTAGAGATAAAAGGTTGCCCCCAATATTGAATGGTCAGGTTCGGATTTATGGTATAGTTCAAGCGAAAAGACATGCTAAGCGTTCGTTGATCGATTGTACCATTGAGGTAGGTCGTTTCCCCTCCCACATCAATATTATCGATATACTGTAATTTATCCTTATTGATTCCATATCCGGGATTGGCAGAAATACTAAGCGCATTGAAAGGCTGATAGGTGACCGAAAAATCGAGATAATAATTGCTGTAGGAGTCATCGACCCCTTTAGCACCATTATGGAAGAGATTGAAACGCACCTTTTTGCGCTGATCGGTATTGTATCCGTTCCAGAAGCCTATTTCGGGGGACAATCGCAATCTTGGCCCGCCCCTG
>Ga0079203_1002821_pt1 | contig 11355 bp, 9 predicted proteins | sample PorBlaMBantryBay_FD_68602 | JGI IMG/M metagenome (GOLD analysis project Ga0079203, IMG submission 68602) | Marine algae microbial communities from Bantry Bay - Bantry Bay, Ireland | ecosystem: Host-associated > Algae > Red algae > Blade | place: Bantry Bay, Ireland
CTGGACATTGCCAATGCCAATACAATTATCATCAATAATGCCAATCAATTTGGATTGAGTGACCTACATCAGCTACGCGGACGAGTAGGCCGAAGCAATAAAAAAGCATACTGTTATTTATTCAGCCCACCACTCTCTGCATTGACACCTGATGCACGTAAGCGACTCAAAACTATTGAAGAATTCTCTGACCTCGGAAGTGGATTCAATATTGCCATGCGAGACATGGATATTCGTGGCGCAGGAAATCTATTAGGCGGCGAACAGAGCGGATTTATTTCAGATATCGGATACGAAACTTATCAGAAAATTTTGGAAGAAGCTATCCAAGAATTAAAAGAAACCGACTTCAAAGAATTGTTTAAAGAAGATCTGGAAAAAGATCGAAAGTATGTCCGTGACGTACAAGTCGATACCGACGTAGAAATGCTAATCCCCGACGATTACATCACCAATATCCAAGAACGCCTAAACCTATATACCGAGCTAGACAATCTAAAATCAGAAGAAGCACTAAAGAAATTCTCCCTAAAACTAGCTGACCGTTTCGGCGCCATCCCTCAACCTGTAAAAATGCTATTCCAGGGACTCCGAATCCGCTGGCAATGTAAACAACTAGGCTTCGAACGACTCATCTTTAAAAACCGCAAACTCCGTTGCTACTTCATCAGCAACCCACAATCCCCCTTCTTTGAAACCACCCTGTTTCAAGACCTGGTACGATACGTAGCCACCAATGGAATAGAAAAAGGATTGTCTTTCAAAAAATCTAACCTATATTTCATCCTAGTCAAAGACGGCGTCCGCTCTCTGGCCTTAGTACAAGAAATTCTAGCCTCTCTAATGGAAGAAGTAGGCCTAACCATACCAGAAAACAAACAAGAAGCATAATTGCGAATCGCTACAACAATTTCTTAAGCATCTTTTTAATTTATCCCCACACTACCCACCAAAATTCACTTCCTCCACATCTTACTATCGACACGCGTTTTTTGCAAAAGACAATTCTCTTCAACCAGTTTAAAACTTCCTTGTTATGAAATCCATTGCCATCTCCGGCGACACCCTACTCCTATCCCTATTCGGAATAGCCGCCGCCATCCTTGCCCTCATTTTTATACTAAGGCGATTTATCAATAATCAAAAAAAGAACCCGACACTTACAAAACAACCCGATGTCCCCACCTTAGCCAGTCGCAACAAATACACCTGCGTCAACACCTTCCGATTCACAAGGCCATTATTCAATTTTGGACTATTAGCAGCATTGGCAATGACTATTTTAGCCTTTAGTTGGACAACCTATGAACCACAGCCCGAGTATACCGTTTCAGGAATAATAGATATGGACGTCTTAGAAGTCACACCACCTCGTACCGAGATCAAGCCACCACCGCCACCACTTCCACCACCCATTATCGAAGTAGTCGAACCAGACGAGGCAGAAGATTTACCAGAAGTGGAATTTGTAAATACGGAAGTGGATGTGCCTATCGCGCCGCCCGCCCCACCTGCTCCAGTTGTAAAAAAAATAGCACCGCCGACTCCTGCCCCAGCACCGCCCGAAGTTGAACCAGATGTAGTTATCGTTCATACAGTTGTTGAAGAAATGCCGCGCTTCCCCGGTTGCGAATCTATGAATGACAAATCTGCTCGGGAGACATGTGCACAACAAAAACTACTAGCATTCATTTATAAAAACATAGACTACCCGACCATTGCCCGCGAAACCGGAATTGAAGGGACCGTAGTTATTCGATTCTTTATCGATGAAAAAGGACAAGTACAAGCACCAGAAATTGTCAAAGACATAGGAGGGGGCTGTGGCAAAGAAGCCTTACGAGTAGTGAACAAGATGAACGACCTTCCGGAACACTGGTCTCCCGGTCGACAAAGAGGAAAAGCAGTAAAGGTGTACTTCAATCTCCCCGTGAAGTATAGATTAAACTAAAATTATATAAGCCCGTCAGCTAAATTGCTATCAAATCAGCATTTACCCTGATGGGCAACTTTTCCCCCTGCCATACGTTTCCTATAGGTACAAAACTATCAACTCTTATGTACCGAATTTTGACCATCTTTACTTTATTCCTGCTCTCCTGCACCCTCCAGGCGCAAGACCCGCAACTGGCACAACAATATTTCCAAAATGGAGAATACGAAAAAGCCAGCAGCCTCTTTAAGATTTTATACGAAAAAAGTAACGGAAACGACTATTATTTCAATAAATATATTGAGTCGCTGATCTACCTCGAATCCTATGATGAAAGTGAAGCGATCATCAAAAAACAGATCAAAGCCCAGCCCGATAATGTACAACTGTACGTCACCTATGGCAACCTTTACGAAAAACAGCTTCGCGATGATGATGCCAATGCGCAATACGATAGAGCGATTCAGAAAATCGGAGACGACCGTTTTAAAATCACCAAACTCGCCAACGCATTTACCAACTTACAAAAATATGACCTCGCCCTAAAAACCTACGAAAAAGGAGCAAAGGAGATGAAAGACAAACACCTCTTTGCCTACAACATGGGAGACCTCTACCGACGAAAAGGAGATGTTCCAAACAAGATGATTGATAGCTACCTCAATAGCTTAAAAAATCTTCCCAGCCGCCTGAACTCCATGAAAACGCTTTTTCAGCGCTACCTCGCACCGGATGATTACCTCGAATTACAGGCGCAACTATACGCACGAATCCAAGAGGATACCGACGCTACCTATTATAACGAGTTGCTGATCTGGAGTTTTATTCAAAATAAAGATTACACCAATGCCTTCCGGCAAGTCAAAGCATTGGATCGTCAGTTGGATGAAAATGGAGGCCGCATTTTTCGCCTGGCAGAGATTGCTAAAAACGGCAAAGATTACGATGCCGCCATCGAGGCATACGATTACCTGGTGAATGAAAAAGGCAGTACCTCTTCTTTTTATATGGAAGCAAAAAGCGAAGCCCTCAGCGTTCGCCGACAAAAGCTGGTAGAAGGATTTGATTATGAAAAAACAGATTTACTCGAACTGGAAAAACAATACAATGAATTCCTCGACGAAAATGGCCGTAACAAAAATTCCGCCGTTATGATCACCGAGCTAGCCGACCTCGAAGCCTTCTACCTCAACGACCTAGACAAAGCCATCAAGCTACTAGACGAACTCATCAACTATCCAGGCGTCAAACGTCCAATAGAAGCGCGCGCCAAACTCAGCCTGGCTGATTTCTATTTGATGAAAGGAGAAGTATGGGAATCCACCTTACTCTATTCTCAAGTTGACAAAGAATACAAAGACGACCTCCTAGGCCACGAAGCCCGATTCAAAAATGCCAAACTCTCTTACTACACCAGCGAATTCCAGTGGGCACAAACCCAATTCGATGTCCTCAAAGCCTCCACTAGTAAACTCATCGCAAACGATGCACTCGACCTCTCCATCTTCATCATGGACAACCTCGGCCTCGACACCACCGTACAAGCACTACGCTATTACGCTGACGCCGACCTGCTGGTTTTTCAAAATCGATTCGAAGATGCCTTCGTCAAACTCGACTCCCTCAACCAACTATTCCCAGAACACGCACTGGAAGATGACATATTCTACGTAAAAGCAAAGGTCTACATCAAAAAACGAGATTACCCCAAAGCCATCACCATGCTTGACGAAATCATCACCAATCACCTGGATGGTATCCGTGGAGACAACGCTCTTTTCATGTTAGCAGAACTCTACGAAAATCAGCTAAACGATCCAGAAAAAGCAAAATCCCTCTACGAAAAATTGTTTATTGACCTATCAGGTAGTACCCTAGCAGTCGAAGCCCGAAAAAGATTCCGCCGCCTACGTGGAGATGGCGTCCAATAAATGCAAAATTAAAAAATTCAAAATTACCCCCCTAGTGATCCTTTATAACGTAACCGTAAAAATAGAAAAAACCCTCGCTCCCGAATGGCTCGACTGGATGAAAATCACCCACATTCCCGACGTTATGAAAACCGGACTATTCACCGAATATAAAATCTGCGAAATACTCCACGACGATGAAGACGGCGGTGTCACTTTTGCCTTCCAATACTTCGCCAAAAATATGGAAGACTTCCAAATCTATCAACGCGACCACGCCAAAGCCTTACAAAAAGACGTAGTAGAAAGATACAAGGATCGCTATGTCGCCTTCCGTACGTTGATGAAAGTTCACGATTGAAAAATACCTCGGCCATTGTCCTGCTTTTTATTGCCAACTCCATTTCCGGCATGGCGCAAGGGATCAGTATGCTGGCCATTCCCTGGTATTTTGCGCAGCAGGAAAAAATGGCCTCCTTCGCCTTTATCTATATGCTCACCAATGTAATCAGCCTGTTTTGGATACCCTATAGCGGAACGATGGTAGATCGCTATGACCGACGAAAAGTCTTTCTTTTTCTGACTACTATTTGTGGAAGTATCATCCTGTCTATTGGAATTCTAGGTGTCTATCAAGGGGAACTGGCCTGGCAATTGGTCGGTGCCGTTTTTATGCTGACTTTCCTCAACTACGCTGTGCATTATCCCAACCTATATGCCTTTGTACAGGAAATCATTGAACCAGAATACTATGGAAAAATCACTTCCTACATGGAAATACAGGGACAACTTACCTCTATTTTGGCCGGAGCTGGAGCTGCCCTACTATTGGAAGGCACTACCGCTAGAACAGTCCCTTTTTTAGAGACCAATTGGAATTGGCCTTTTTCGATTACCGCCTGGAAAATTCACGATATATTTTTATTGGATGCAGCAACCTATTTTGTTAGCTTTTTGATCATCTGGTGTATTCGTTATCAACCATTGAAAATACGTACTAGTGAAAGAAGTAGCCTGTGGCAGGAATTAAAAACCGGATATGACTATTTGTGCGAACGCCCCTATATATTTTTATTTGGTGTAGCTTCTTATTCAATTTTCGTAGCTGTATTGCTGGAAGGATTTTTTTTAGGAGCACTATATGCAAACGAACATCTACAAGCAAGTGCAAGCGTATATGCGACCTCCGAAATTTTCTATGCTGCCGGTGCCGTATTCGCGGGGCTGACCATTCGGCGTGTTTTTGGTAAAACAAGTCCACCTGTCAGTATAACGATCATGACTTTTATAACAGGATTATTATTTATAATATTGGCAATGGGAAAAAGTGTTTCGCTATTTTTTATGATGCTACTGATTTTAGGGATAACCAATGCCGGTACTCGTATCCTACGCACAATGTATTTATTTTCCAATATCCCTAATCAGGTATTCGGTCGCACCATTAGTATTTTCAATCTTAGCAATATATTATTTAGAATATTTTTTCTCGCTATTTTTTCCATTCCATTTTTTCAAACGCAAGGAGGCGTACGATATCCCTTTTACTTTTTAGGAATATTTTTATTGCTGGCGGGAGGTGTTTTGGTAAAATATAGGAAGCGGTTTCCGGTCGAATGAGGATTGTTTTGATGGTAAATAATTCTTTCTTGAAAGCCTTGTAATTCTAAGTTCAGTAGAGAAATTAAGACATTTTATAATGATTTTTAAATTTCTTATATGATAGTATCATCATCTCTTCGTAAAACTCACCTCCTAAATTCTTTTATTTCCCCATTTTAGCGTAATTTCGCTGATAATTAGGACGATCTATTTTTTATGATAGAATCATCCTAATCTATGAAAATTGTGGCCAATTAATAGAAGCTTAAACAAGGACTCAGTTGAAGCACTAAAAACCAACCAGATAAACAGCCTTTTTTAAACCTAATACAACCTCTGCCGTATACCAATAAAAAAATCTACCAAATTATGACTTTTGAACTTACCGAAGAACAACTCGCCGTACAGGAAGCCGCGCGTGAATTTGCCCAAAAACAGTGCAAGCCTGGTGTAATTGAGCGGGACTCAAAAATGGAATATCCCACTGAGCAAATCAAGATGATGTCCGAACTAGGATTCATGGGCATGATGGTCGATCCCCGATATGGTGGCGGCGGTATGGATACCATGTCTTATGTATTGGCACTTGAAGAAATTTCAAAAGTGGACAATTCATGCTCCGTTGTCATGTCTGTTAATAATTCTCTGGTTTGCTGGGGATTGGAAAAGCATGGAAATGAGGAGCAAAAACAAAAATATTTAACCAAACTTTGTACGGGTGAATATATCGGTGCATTCTGCCTTTCCGAACCAGAAGCAGGAAGTGATGCCACCAGTCAGCGCACGACTGCGATTGACAAGGGCGATCACTATCTATTGAATGGTACCAAAAACTGGATTACCAATGGTGGTACTTCTCGTATACATCTCGTTGTTGCCCAAAGCGATGTCTCCAAAGGTCATCGAGGTATCAATGTCTTTATTGTAGATGCAAAATCAGAGGGTGTAAGCATTGGTGCAAAAGAAGACAAGCTCGGTATCCGCTCTTCGGATACACATACGATCATGTATACGGATGTGAAAGTGCCAAAGGAAAATCGACTAGGCGAAGAGGGCTTTGGTTTTAAATTTGCCATGAAAGTTTTAAGTGGTGGACGAATCGGTATCGCCGCACAGGCACTCGGTATCGCTGGTGGCGCGTACGAACTCGCAGCAGCCTACGCAAACGAACGCGAAGCTTTCGGCAAACCTATCGCACAGCATCAGGCAATTGCATTCAAACTCGCTGACATGGCAACTGATATTGAAGCAGCCAAATTGTTAGTATATCGCTCCGCCTGGTTAAAAGATCAGCACATGGACTTTACCATGGCCAGCTCAATGGCGAAAGTATTCGCTTCTGAAGTCGCCATGAAACATACCGTAGAAGCCGTTCAGATTCACGGAGGATATGGTTTTGTAAAAGAATACCATGTAGAACGATTGATGCGGGATGCTAAGATTACCCAAATTTATGAAGGAACTTCTGAAATTCAACGTATCGTAATTTCTCGCGAAATTGTCAAAAATAAAAATCTCTACGTTTCTGTCAAAAATGAACACGTAGAACACGCATAAGCGATAAAAAACTAAGAATACAGCACTCCTTTTTTGTTGGTCTAAACGGATGAACACAAACAGGAGTGCTAAGAAATGTTGACAAAATATTTTTTCATCAATCAAGACGCTGAAATGGGCGTTATGCACCGCATAATAATCATTTTAGTAACGAAGAGTGATGGAAAAAGAGGAAGCATAGTGGCTTAATTTATTTTATCAACATTCCTAATCTCCACATTACACTTTGGCACCATTTTTACATTAATCACTCTGTACTCTTCCACCCATCCCCGTCAATATCTTCCTCCCACGTTTAGAATAGAAATTCCAAAATACTCCCCACTATATATTTTTTATTTATTAATTTGTTTATTAATTTGCTAAAATCAGCTTAAAACCGGGGTTATTTCTGGTAATAATGACTGAAAAAAGGTATTTTTAAGCACCTATCCTAAGGGAAGCTGCGTTTAATAACCATAACCTTTTTCAAGCAAAAGAATAATAAAGTACATAACAGATGAAATCTACTAAAAGAGGGCTACAAACACTAGGCATGGTATGTCTCGCCTTATTAACCATGTCTACCGTCAAGTCCGACCACGGGAAATACTTCGAAATTTCCAAAAACATCGAAATTTTTACTAATTTATATAAAGAAATCAACACGTATTATGTGGATGATCTTGATCCCGCAAAGCTGATGCGCACAGGCGTAGATGCCATGTTGGAATCACTTGATCCATACACTAACTATATCTCTGAATCAGAAATAGAAGGATTTCGTTACATCACAGATGGTAAGTATAATGGTATCGGCGCAATCATTCGCAAAATAGGTGACTATGCCACCATCACAGAACCTTACGACAATTGTCCCGCTCAAAAGGCAGGATTGAAAGCCGGAGACAAGATTCTATTCATTGATGGAAAATCTACTAAAGGAAAATCTACCGACGAGATAAGTACTTATCTAAAAGGATTTCCAGGTACAGAGATTATTTTAAAAATTGAACGTCCCGGAACACCTCAGCCAATGGAAATCACACTGGTACGTGATGAAGTGATCGTACCTAATGTACCTTATGCTGGAATGGTAGAAAACGGAATCGGCTATATCGCATTGACCACCTTTACTCGGAATGCAGGTAAAAATGTAGCGGATGCACTAAAAAAATTAAAATCAGAAAATCCTGATTTGAAAGGAGTAATATTTGATTTACGTGGAAATGGAGGTGGATTGTTGCAGGAAGCAGTAAACGTATCCAATGTTTTTATTCCTAAAAATGAACTAGTCGTTACCACAAAAGGTAAAGTAATTGATTGGGATCGTAGCTTTAAAACACTGAATAAGCCAGTAGATGAAAAAATTCCATTGGTGGTATTGATTGATAAAGGATCTGCTTCTGCATCTGAAATCGTTTCTGGTGTATTACAGGATTTGGATCGCGCAGTCCTGATTGGACAACGTTCTTACGGAAAAGGCTTGGTTCAGACCACCCGTGATGTAGGATATAATTCTAAAGTAAAATTGACTACTTCTAAATACTATATTCCTAGCGGACGTTGTATTCAAGGCGTAAGCTACAGTGATGGTACACCTATCAATATTCCAGATTCTTTAAGAACAAAATTCAAGACGAAAAGTGGAAGAACGGTGTTAGATGGTGGTGGTGTAAAGCCAGATATCGAAGTAAATAAGGCATTAAATGCGGCCATTTTAAATAGTTTGCAACGTCAGTTTATGATCTTTGACTATGTTACTCAATTTAGTGTAGGAAAAGAAACCTTGGCTTCACCACAAGAATTTAAGTTCGGTGAATTCGACGGTTTTGTAAAATATTTAGAAGAAAAGAATTACGAATATGAATCAGATAGCGAAAAAGTGTTGGATCGATTAAAGATTCAGTTGGGCGAAGAGTCTTATGCGACAGAGGTAAATCCTGAAATCAAAATGATTGAGCAGAAGATCGCACAACAGAAAGCGAATGAATTGATAGACCACAAAGATGCGATCATCAACCTGATTGAGAAAGATATCGTAAGTCGTTTTCATTATCAAAAAGGAAGAATTGAGGTAGGATTGAGAAATGACATTGAGATTAAAGACGCAGTTGCGCTATTAAACAACCCATCTGAATATAAAGCGTTGTTAAAGTAAAAGTAATTGATGCCTAATCAAACAAAGCGATTTAATGCTCAACAAGTGTATTAAATCGCTTTTTTTTTATTTTTGCACTATGCCATTAATTCTACACTTAGAAACTTCCGCTGAATTTTGCTCCGTCTGTATCAGCCGAGGCACAACTATCTTAGCAAAACGTGATACGACCGAACGCTTTGTACACGCTGCCACGATCACCGTTTATGTAGAGGAATGCGTACACGAAGCAGGCATAAAGCTAGCGGAAATAGATGCCGTGGCCGTCAGTATGGGCCCTGGAAGCTATACAGGTTTGCGAATTGGCTTGTCAGCAGCCAAAGGCATCTGCTATGCCTTGGAGAAGCCCCTTATTCCCGTAGACACATTACAGACGCTGGCAGGAGCAGCCTACAAAAAAAATCCACAAAAAGCTATTTATTTGCCCATGATCGATGCGCGACGCATGGAAGTCTACACAGCGAGTTTTGATCATCAGCAAAAAAGGCGGACGCCAACAGCCGCTGTTATTTTAACCAATACCTCGTTTTCTGACTTACTTAGTAGTGATAAAAAGATAGTGGTCTGTGGAAATGGCGCCGTAAAAGCAAAAGAAGTGATGTTGTCGGAACGTATTGATTTTCAACCACTTATTAGCCACGCTGGCTATATGATACCTCTGGCGTTGGAGACCTGGAATAATAAAAATTTTGCAGATTTAGCGTATTGTGAACCCTGGTATTTCAAAAGTCCGAATATTACGACCCCTCGACCGAACGTATTAAGTAAAATAATGAATGATAAAAATTTATGATTATTTAATAAAAATTTTTATTTTTGGCTCATAACCAATACTATTATACCTAGAATTATATCTTAATATTTTTCGTTGGTATAGTTTTTGGCTATTTGAAACTTAGTATTATTATTCTATTTAATTTTTAAAAAACATAATATGAGAAAGCAAAAAAACGAGACAATCGTTTTGAAGAAAGGCAATAGGGAAATCCAGCTGGATTATGCCGAACTTCGTAAAGCGGTTCTAGTTTTGAGAGCAGTCAATCACAAATTACGTCAGAACATCATCGACTTGTTGGAGGAAAACAACAAGATGACCGTTACTGATATTTACATCAAATTAAGACTTGAGCAGTCAGTCGCTTCCCAGCACCTCGCTATTTTGCGAAGAGCAGGAGTAGTAGCAACTGATCGCCAAGGCAAGTTCATTTATTATTCGTTGGATAAGGACCGTTTGTCCCAGATCTCACGTCTGGTAGAAGAATTAGCAGCGTAAGCAAACAACTACAATTGCGCTGTCAACGCACATAAAATTAAAGAAATTAAGAATATCTGATTTTTATATTTTCTATTTAATGTTACGGGTATATTGTTCTTTCAATCGACCCGCCTTATGTGTAAAACACAAAAAATGCTGTAAATCAATAGATTTACGGCATTTTTTTTTGAAAAACTTTCATTTAAATAAATAAAAAACGCATATTTGCTAGTGATTTTATTTAAAGGGTAGTCGCTTGCATACTGGAGCCCCCACCACCTATAAACAAAAAACTGTTCTATGAGAAAAGCGAAAGTTGTTCTTAAACCTCAAGAGCTTGAAGAATCCTCGGAAATTTTACGTGCGTTAGCTCACCCTTTACGCATGAAAATTTTGGAATTTATTGATAGCCACGATTCTATCAATGTCAATAAAATTTATAATACCCTCAAACTCGAACAATCCATCACCTCTCAGCATCTTCGTATCTTACGTAACGCAGGATTGGTCAACACGGAACGAGAAGGAAAATTTATCCATTACCACATCAATTATAATAAAGTCTCCGACGTACTAGGCGCAGTCGGTAATTTTTTAGAAGCAGAATAAAACAAAAAAAAATTCACAAAAAAAGGGCAGCGATTATAATCACTGCCCTTTTTTTGTAAAATCAATATTCAACCATTAATCGCTCACTCCGTCGTTCCTCCCTCTATTTCCTTATCCGTCGCTAACTTTTCCGTATCTGACAATTTACTAGTGGATGATTCTTCCGTAGTAGACTTTTTCACTTCAGAAGCCGCAGGCTTTTTTGTAAATTCATCAGAGCTAAATACTTCTCGATAAAACAAAATGATACTCGCCACACCAATGGTAATCGACATATCTGCAATGTTGAATACAGGACGGAAGAAAAGGAAATATTCGCCGCCATACTTGGGTATCCAGTCGGGGAAAT
>Ga0079203_1002824_pt1 | contig 11342 bp, 9 predicted proteins | sample PorBlaMBantryBay_FD_68602 | JGI IMG/M metagenome (GOLD analysis project Ga0079203, IMG submission 68602) | Marine algae microbial communities from Bantry Bay - Bantry Bay, Ireland | ecosystem: Host-associated > Algae > Red algae > Blade | place: Bantry Bay, Ireland
CCGGCTGGGTCGATCTGCCCGCCTTCCTGAACGCGGTTCGAGCCTGGCTGAAGGGGCAGGGGGCCTGGCTCGTAGACCCGCCGAACGCGCCTGAAGATCATGTCGGCCGAACCATCTATTGCACCGGGCACCGCTGGCCTTCCGGGTTCGGTTTCCTGCCGCTGCGTCCTTGTAGAGGTGATGTCCTATTGGTCCGTTGCCCGAACCCACTCCCGCCCCGAATCCTGCAACGCGGCGGAATCTATCTGCTACCGATGCCGGGCGACGATGCGCACATCGGCAAAGTTGGCGGGGTGTTCCACCGCGAGTTCGACGGACCCGAACCGAGTTCGGCCCATCGCGAAGAACTGCTCGCCGGCCTGCGCAAACTCGTGACCGGCGAAGTCGAGGTGCTCGAACACCACTCCGGCATCCGTCCCAGCACCACTCACTTCCGACCCATCGCCGGCTTCCTGCCTGATGATCCCAAACGCGGTGTGTTCAACAGTCTCGGTTCGAAGGGCGTGTTGTTCGCGCCGCTGGCTGCGCGTCAGTTCGTGGATTGGTTGAAAGATGGAACACCAATGGATTCGCAGGTGATGTTGCAAACCTATGTGGACAAATACGGCGGAATGAATTCCGACACGACGAACGCGGCAGACGGTCTGACCCAATGAAATAGATTATGGCAACAATCTGCCACTTTATGGCAAGCCACTCTTTAAAGTTTTGGAGGACGAGGGGCCTCCCGAGCCGATTGGGCTTCGTCTGATACCGACCAAGGTGTGATCCATCCCGAACGCATTGTTTTCTGCTAGCAAATTCGGCGAAGGTGAAAATTCTAGTTCCATCTTCGGCGTCGAAGAACTACAGACAGACGACAAACCATTATGGGAATTCAGACCACAACCAAACGACTGCGCTTTGGGCTTTTTCTGCCGCTTTTCGTTCTGGCGTTCGCCCCTGCTTGGACGGCGGCGCAGACCGTTTCCCAGTGGAAGGCCGGACCCAACGCGCCACGCGCCAGTGCTGCCGCGGGGGCCACCTGCACCACCTTCCGCTGTCCCTTCGACAAAGCCGATCGGGTGTATTGGGACACCAAACAAGTGCCCGATTTGTCGCGTGCCTCCTCGGTCGAACTACGCCTCCGGCTCACTCAGCCTTCGGCATTCCGCCGCGTCAGCCTGCACTTTCAAAGCGGCGCCGGTTGGTACACGGCGCTGTTCCACGTCACCCATGCCGGCGACTACACGCTGCGCCTGCCACTCGGCACGTTCGATGTCGAAGGCAAGCCGGCCGGTTGGGACAAAGTGTCGACGATGCGACTCTCGGGTTGGAAGGGCAACGGGCCGAACGCCTCGTTCGACTTTTGCAGCGTGACGCCGAAGACCGATGCGATCACCATTTACAAGGCCACCAGTTCTGAACGCTCCTCCGCCGAACGCAGTGTCGCCCGGCGCAGTGCCCAGCGAATTAGCCAGTGGCTGAACCAACTCGGCATCTCGCACGGGATGGTCACCGACGAGTCGTTTCGCACGCACAGCCTCGACCGGAGTTCGGTGCTGATTCTTCCGTACAATCGGACGCCTGGAAACATCGCCTTGCAGGCGATCCGCAGATTTCAAAAACGCGGCGGTAAAACCATTGGCTTCCACGATGGACCGAGTTCGGTGACCCAGCATGTCGGCGTGAAGATTTTGCCGATGATCGATACCAAGCAGGCGGGTACCTTTAACGCGTTTAACATTCAACTCGACTCGCCATTTCCCGAACGCGTGTACCAGCACGTCTGGAACGTTATGCCGCTGGGCACCGTGAATGGTGGCCGGGTGGTCGGGCGCTGGGAAAACTCGCGCAAGCAGCTCGGGCGGACCGCCGCGGTGGTGCGTTCGGCGAACGGCTTTTGGTTCGGGCAGGTGTTCCGCGACGGCGACGCGTCCGGCAAACAGCAACTGCTGCTCGCCATGCTCGGCGAACTCCATCCGGCGGTCTGGCGCGAAGCAGCAGCCGACCCGCTCGCCCGGATCCCGCGCGATTTCAATGTCGCCGATCTCGGCGCGCTTTACCGCCAACTCGGTCGCGGCAGCGCCGGCACGCCGCAGGCCCAATTGGTGGATTTTCTGCCGCGTTTGGAGGCGCGGGCGCGTCAGCAACTGAACGCCGGGCAGTTCGGCGAGGCCTATAAATCCGTTCGGCAACTCGAGCAATCAATCGCGCGGATTCACGCCAGCCAGCAACGCGGCGCGGTCGGCGAGATGCGCGGCGTTTGGGATCCTCTCGGCGCCGGACTCATTCTGGGCGACTGGGACGCGACCTGCAAAAAGCTCCGCGACAACGGTTTCAACACCTTGTTCCCGTGCATGATGTGGGGCGGCAAAGCGCACTACCCGAGCCAACATTTGCCCAAGTCTGGGACCCTGAGTCAGTTCGGCGACCAACTCGGTCCCTGTCTTGTCGCCGCCAAACGGCATGACATCGACGTGCACGTGTGGAAGATTTGCTGGTCGCTGGACACGGCCGATCCGGCGTTTCGCTGGAAGGTGAAATCCGAAGGGCGCATGGCGCAGAACCGCGACGGCACCACCAAAGCTTGGCTGTGTCCGTCGCATCCGGCCAACCGCAAACTCGAACGCGACGCCATCCTCGAAGTCGCCCGCAAGTATCCCGAACTTGCCGGCATTCACCTCGACTATCTGCGCTACTCCGGCAGCAGTACCTGCTACGCGCTGGCCACGCGCAAAGCCTTCGAGGCCTGGCGCGGTTCGCCGGTTCGGGCCTGGCCGCCGCCGGTGGGCGATTTTCAATTTCAGAAATTTCGCGCCGACCAGATCACCAGTTTTCTGGCCGACGTGCGCAAGGACCTGCGCGCCGTGGCGCCGAATATGAAACTCTCGGTCGCGGTTTGGCCGTCCTATCCGCAGGTGGTCAAAAGCATCGGCCAGGATTACGGCGATTGGTTGAAGCGCGACCTCGTGGATTTTCTGTGTCCGATGAACTACACCGCCGACTTGGATGAGTTCCGCCGCTTCTGCCAGACCCAGAACGCGCTGCCCGGCGCGCGCGGAAAAATCATTCCCGGCATCGCCGCCATCGCCAACGAAGCCGAGTTGCCCGCCCGCGAGATCATCCGCCAAGTCAACGCCGGACGTGAAATGGGACTGCCCGGCTTTGTGTTGTTCAAGCTCGACCACGTCGTCGCGGAACACGTCTTGCCCTTGCTGTCCGCCGGACTGACCAAAGACAACTGACCAAAGACAACGAATAACCCTGATGGATTACCATATTTTATCGATCGAACTCGACCCCGCCCACGTCGCGGAGGTCTCCGACTGGATCATGGCCCAGTTCGAGACGAGCCCGATCGAACTCAGCAAACCCGGCCGCAAACGGGTGTGGTTAGAAACCTATTTTGAGGAGGAAGTCGAAGCGCAGCTCGCTGGAGGCGCGGTCAAACAGGCATTCGGTTTGACCGGTGAAGTTCGCCATTGCCCGAGTCAGGACTGGGCCTCATTCTGGAAAACGCATTTCAAAACCGAGACCATCGGCGAGCGCTTTCTCGTCGTTCCAGAGTGGGAAGCGGACCAGCCCCATCCCGAGAGCAAAGAGCGCGAACGCATCGTCATCAACCCCGGCCTCAGCTTCGGCACCGGCAAACATTTCACCACCCGCTTCTGCCTGGAAGCCTTGGAGAAACATCTCAATGCAGGCGAGTCCGTGTACGACGCGGGCACCGGCAGTGGCATCGTCGCGGTTGCGGCGGTTGCGCTCGGGGCAGCAAAGGTGCATGGGGTCGATCACGACGAACTTGCACTCACCGCCGCCCGCGAAAATCTCGAACTCAACGCTGGTTACAAGGCCGAAGAACATATCACCCTCGAGGTCATGGACCTGACCGAGTCCTGGATTGATGGCACTTGGGACGTGCTCGTCGCCAACATCTACGCCCACCTGTTAATTGAGATTGCCCCCAAGCTCACCGATGCGGCCAGCCGGGTTCTGATCCTCGCTGGCATCCGCGCCCAAGAGGGCGATCAGGTCGCTGACGCCTATCGCCATCTCGGCTGGGACGAAGTCGCGCGCGACAGCGATCACGAGTGGTGTGGCTTGGTGCTCAAACCGCGTTCTTAAGTTCGATTGGAAAGGGCAAGAGTTGGGTGGTGATAGGCGCTGAGAAGAGCAGTGGGCAGCGGCAGCGGGAACGCGCACCATACACCCCGAGAAACGATAGAAGAGCGAGATGCGCGGCATGCTGGCCCCGAGGGTTGAGAGAGCGAGATGCGCGGCATGCTGGCCCCGAGGATTGAGAGAGCGAGATGCGCGGCATGCCAGTGTTCTGTAATTTTAAAAATTACGGGTGATGCTGCTGAGTCCCGGAGGGACGGCAGACAGTAGCCGGGGGTGGAGCGTAGCGGAACCCCCGGAATAGCGAGCAGAAAAGGGAGTCCCGGAGGGACGGTCACAACAAAGATCCTGCCCGCCGTTGAATGCCGAACCCTGAAATAGGAGTTTTACTAAGCACTAGCCCTGAAGATTGAGAAAAGTGAGATGCGCGGCATGCTGAGGATTGAGAAGAGCGAGATGCGCGGATGCGGCCCCGAGGATTGAGAGAGCGAGACGCGCGGCATGCTAGCCCTGAAGATTGAGAAAAGCGAGATGCGCGGCATGCTGAGGATTGAAAGAAGAGCGAGCGATTGCGCGGAACACAGCCCTCGAGGATCGAGAGAAGAGTCCCGGAGGGACGGAAGACAGTAGCCCCCGGTGCAGCGAGGCACGAGCGGAACCGGGGGTAGCGAACGACATGAAAAGGAGTCCCGGAGGGACGGTGAGACATGGTACATTCCGGCATGTCATCAACCCATACATCCCTCCATTATCATATTGTCTTCAGCACCAAAAACCGCGAACCGCATTTCGGCTCCGACGTGCGAACTCGCCTTCATGAGTATCTCGGAGGAATCGTTCGCGGCTTGGACGGCGTTGCCAACCAAGTTGGCGGCGTCGCGGACCATGTGCACCTCGCGGTCGGTTTGAATCAAACCCACCGGCTTTGCGATGTCATGAGAGAACTCAAGGCAAATTCATCCTCGTGGGTGAAGACCGAACTCGGAATCAAACAGTTTCAGTGGCAGGAGGGATACGGTGCATTTACCTTTGGCGCGCCGGACTTGGACCGAGTCGCTGGATATATTCGCACCCAAGAAAACCATCACCGCGTCACAACCTTTCAGGAGGAATATGTTGCGATGCTCGCACGGGGACTGGTCGAATACAAAGAGGAGTAACTGTTCTGACCGTCCCTCCGGGACTCCTCTCGTGGTTGGTCGCCAACCCCCCGGTTCCGCTCGTGCCTCGCTGCACCGGGGGCTACTGTCTGCCGTCCCTCCGGGACTCCTCGCATGGTTGGCCGCTAACCCCCGGTTCCGCTCGTGCCTCGCTTCACCGGGGGCTACTGTCTGCCGTCCCTCCGGGACTCCTCGCGTGGTTGGCCGCTAACCCCCGGTTCCGCTCGTGCCTCGCTGCACCGGGGGCTACTGTCTGCCGTCCCTCCGGGACTCCTCTCGTGGTTGGTCGCTGCCCCCCGGTTCCGCTCGTGTCTCGCTTCACCGGGGGCTACTGTCTGCCGTCCCTCCGGGACTCCTCTCGTGGTTGGTCCCTAACCCCCGGTTCCGCTCGTGCCTCGCTTCACCGGGGGCTACTGTCTGCCGTCCCTCCGGGACTCCTCGCATGGTTGGCCGCTAACCCCCGGTTCCGCTCGTGCCTCGCTTCACCGGGTCTACTGTCTGCCGTCCCTCCGGGACTCCTCTCGTGGTTGGTCGCTGCCCCCCGGTTCCGCTCGTGCCTCGCTTCACCGGGGGCTACTGTCTGCCGTCCCTCCGGGACTCTTCTCGTGGTTGGTCGCTAACCCCCGGTTCCGCTCGTGCCTCGCTGCACCGGGGGCTACTGTCTGCCGTCCCTCCGGGACTCCTCGCGTGGTTGGTCCCTAACCCCCGGTTCCGCTCGTGCCTCGCTGCACCGGGGGCTACTGTCTGCCGTCCCTCCGGGACTCCTCTCGTGGTTGGTCGCCAACCCCCGGTTCCGCTCGTGCCTCGCTTCACCGGGGGCTACTGTCTGCCGTCCCTCCGGGACTCCTCGCATGGTTGGCCGCTAACCCCCGGTTCCGCTCGTGCCTCGCTGCACCGGGGGCTACTGTCTGCCGTCCCCCCGGGACTCCTCTCGTGGTTGGTCACTGCCCCCCGGTTCCGCTCGTGCCTCGCTTCACCGGGGGCTACTGTCTGCCGTCCCTCCGGGACTTTAACCATTGGTTCTGGATGTCTCGTTTTGACGGATGCTCAGAGGGGTGGGTCCTCGTTGGTTCCCGTTTTTGAAACATTCTTTTTATTAACTCCAACATGTCTCCGATGGTTCATGACCGCTCTTACGCATCCAACTGTTTCACCACAACGCCGTTCGCGCCGGCTTTGATCCGGTACACTTTATCCGCGAACTCACGGAACGAATTCGGGTCGTGGTGGGAGATCATTAGCACTTGAAATCCGAGGGCCTCGCCGGCGTCGTGAACGATTTTCACCAAACGCGGAACGAGGTCGGGGCGCAGCCAGCAGTCTTGTTCGTCAAGCACCAGAACGCGGCGATGCGTTGCTTTGTCGAGGGTGGTCAATGCGAACATGCGCAGGCCGACGGACAAAATGTTCGCGACCGAACCGCCTTGGCCATACTGAATATCCTCGGCCTGACCGTTGCGTTCGATGTGGAAGTCGACGCTGGCGCGGTTGTTGCGCCAGCCGGCGCTGGCGACCAGTTGGATGTCCTGTTCCAGCACCTCCTGCAAGGCGATCGACAGCTTTGCCTGAATGACATCGAGCAGCTCTTTGAACAGCTGTTCGCTCAAGGCTTCAAGGGCGGCCGAAACGGACGCGGCCAAGCCGATGCGCCGGCGCACTTCTTCGAGTTCGGTAGTCATCGCGTCGAGTTGACGCTGTTCGGTGGCGCGGATCGCGGCCAGCCGCTCCAAGCGCAGTCGGGTGTCTGCCGGAGGTCGGAGGGGGAGGGGAGGTGCTGGCAATTCACTCATTCGGCGTCTCCGTCCGGGTCCTTGCCTTCGTAGCGTTCTTCGACTTCGGCGAGCCGTCGTTCGATTTCGTCGAGGGCGCTGGTGTATTCGCGGGTGCGGCGGGCATTCTCCTCCTGCATCCCACTCAACTTGGATTTCAGCTCGTTGAGGTCGTCGGTGCCGAACTCTTTCTTGGCCTGTTTGCGCAGGCTCTTGAGTTTTTCTTCGGCCGTCTTCAGCCGTTCTTCGGCGCGGATGCGTTTGTCTTTCAGCGAGTCGTGACGACCTTGCAGCCGTTCGATGTCGGCGAGGAGATCGTCGTAGTTCCCGTTGTCGTAATTCCCGTTATTGCCGTCGTGGTCGTGTTTGTCCTTAGGCATCGGTGACCTCCTTGGCGAGGCGCCGAATTTCGGTCGCGACATCGTCTTCGAACTTGCCGAGATGCTTGTCCAAAAAACTCGCCAGGCCGGTGCCGCTGGTGGTGCGGCGGGCGTGGAGTTCGGCCAGGCCGGCGACAAAACTGGACGGACCGCCGGGTAGTAGATCGACGGTCTCTTCTTTCGCCTGAAACACCTCGGCAAACGTCCGATGTGGAATCTCACGGTAGGCATGGGTCCATCCCTTTTTTGTCGGGGTGAGTTCGAGTGCCGCCGGCACGTGGTCGAGCGTGATCTGGCTGCGTTCGCGGCGGGCGATGTTACCGGGGTTGATCCACGTGGTCGAACCGCGCTGAACCGGCGGCATGCGTTTGTGGATGTGTCCATTGATGATCAAGTCGACGCCGGGAATCTCGCCGAGGCGGACTTTGGCGGAACGTTCGAAGCCGGGCAAATGCAAGTCGTGATGGGTGAACCAGAGAACCAGACGTTCGCCGGCCTCCACCGAACGCGGTAGCGCCTTGCCCCAATCGGTGCCGCCGATCCGGACGGGCAGTCCACCAATCTCGACGTCCATCCCGCGGTCGTCGAGCAGGGTCAGGCGCCCGGCTTCCTCGATGATGCGCAACGTATCGTGTTCGTTGAGTTCGTTTTCGTAAATGTCGTGGTTGCCGACAATCCCGAACACGTCCTGGGCGGCGAACATGTCGAGCACTTCAACCACCAGCCAGTTGGGGTTATTACGCGGCACGTTGAACAGGTCGCCGAGCAGCACCGGCATCAGGTTTTCGTGGCGGGCCGTGTCGAGGCACCACTGCAGCTTTTGCAGTATGACGCGCGGGTAGTCGTCGCTCCGGTAACCGGGAACGCGGTCTTCCAGATGCGGATCGCCAATGGCGAGAATGCCCTTGTAGTCTGTCGACATCCCCTTGCTCATGCGACGGGAACCTCTTGGCGGCAGATCGGGCAAATCTCGAGTTCGGCGAGCATGGCTTTCCATTCGGCTTCGGCCTGCTGTTCGTGTTCGAGCAGCATGGCGCGCTTCGCAGCATCGCCCGCACGAAGATTTTCGTAACTCTCCAAGTCGCGGGTGGTGGTACTCAAGGCGCTATGGTCGAGTAGTTCCGGGAAGGCCGGCAGTTCATTGAGAAGGATCAGGGTATCGGCGGGTTTGAGGTGTTCGGCGGCAACGGACTCGAAGGCGCTGAGCAGGCGGGTCAGCGGAGCGCTGTCGGTGATAACGGGTGGCGGTTCGAGTTCGCAGAGCACTTGGGTGGTCTCGATGGTTTGTTCGACGAAGCGTTCGCCGATCTCGATGCGCCGGATGAGTTCGGCCAGGCGTTTGACTTTCTCGAACCCAGCCGGGGTGAGGGCCGCAGGCATGGCGGGGAGTTCGGCGAGAATTTCATGGTGCGCGGCTTCAGTCTCGCGCAGGCGTTGGTTGCGTTCGGTCCGTTCCAGTAGGATGCCGAGTTCAGTTGCCGTTTGAAGATCGGCCGCGAGTGCGACGTGCTGCTGTTCCAATTTCTGCAGGGACGGATCGAATTCGGGCACGGCGGCGAGGCTGGCGACGGTGGCGGCTTGGTCTTCGACTCGGTTGCTGAGTTCGCGTTCGCGGGCGCGGGCGGCGGTGGTTTGCTGTTTGTGCAGCACCTGCATGGCCATCAGCTTGCCCGCGTCGGAGGAGGAGGCGAAGAAGGTGGCGCGTTTGCCGCCGGTATCGTGGAGCAAAAAGATCGGCTGTTTCTGGAACGCGAGATGGACGTTGTACGATTCTTTCTGATTCTCGTCGGTGAGTGCCGGCAGCCGTAACACTTGATGCAGTTCGTCGGGCACGCGTCCTTTGAGGCGGCTGTGTTTCTTGCCGTTGATGATGTACCAGGCGGTGGTTTTGGTGCGGTGCCAGCTGATGTCGTCGCCTTCACTGGTGGCGATGGTGACAATGCATTCGCGGGTGCCGTGGCGGATCATGTACTTGCCGCTGGTGTTTTCGCACAGGCATTGGATGGCGTGAACCACGGCGGATTTTCCCGAGTTGTTGTCGCCGAGCAGGACAGTCAGGCCTTCGGCTAGTTCGAACACCGAGTGGGTGTGCGACATAAAATTTTCCAGTTCGACGCGCGTGATCATCCGTTTTCCGATTCTACGCAAACATGGAAGCAAGATGAAAGGTGGAAGATGGAAAATAGCGGGAAGATGGAAGGTAGCGCACGCTTGTAGCGCACGCTTCCAAGCGGGTGGTTGTACGCCGGCTTCTAGCCGGCCTGCTGGAAGGCAGGCGTACCTAAACCGCTTGGAAGGACGGTGCTACTCGGGTACTCTTCGCACTCTTGCCAATGTCGGAACCCGCGCATAGGGCAGGGGCCACGTGAAGAAACTCGACCCCGCCAAACTCAGCATCGCGTTCACCGACCGCAGCTTATGCACGCGCAGCGCCACCTGCGTCGGGGTCTGTCCGGAAAAGGCGATCTCGCTCGACGAGGACTTGTATCCGGTGATTCTCGACCCGGACAAATGCACCGAATGCGGGCTTTGCGCCGAGATCTGTCCCGGTGGCAAAGTCGACTACGGCGAACTCACCCGCATTACCTTTGGCGAGAAAACCAAAGACCCCGCGACCTTCGATGGGGTGGTGCGCGAAACGTGGATGACCCACGCGGCCGACGAAGGCATGCGCGATCGCGGAGCCGGCGGCGGCGTGATCACCGCGCTGCTCTGGGATCTGCTCAAGCACGGCGAAGTCGACGGCTGCATTGTTACCCGCATGAATCCCGAACGTCCCTGGCTCGGCGAACCCTTCATTGCCCGAACCTACGAAGACCTGCTGGCCAGCCAAGGCAGCAAATATTCGATTGTGCCGGTGAACGCGATTTTCCAGCAGGTGATCGAAGAGGGCGGAACCTATGCCTACGCGGCCTTGCCCTGCCAAGCGCACGGGTTCCGGGTTGCCGCCGAAAAAATGCCCGAACTCAAACAACGCATCGCCTGCGTGGTCGGCTTGTTCTGCGGCGGCGGGCTCGAACCCTACCTCGTTCCCGAACTGCTGCGCACCAAAGGGGTGCGCGTGGCCGACATCCGCGACTTCCAATTCCGTGGCGGCGATTGGCCGGGTAAGATGCGCGCGATCATGAAAGACGGCGAGGTGCGTGACATGCACTATTCCAACTACAAGGACGGCGCCTACAACTACATCGTCGGCATGTACATGCCGCGCCGCTGCGCCACCTGCTTGGATGGTAGCTGCGAGTTCGGCGATGTGGCGGTCAGCGACGCGTGGACGCGCGACGCCGACGGCAACTACAAGTTCCCGCGCCACTCGCGCGTTCTAGCGCGGACCACGCGCGGGGTCGAGTTGCTCAAACGCGCGATCGAACGCGGCACCCTGGTCGGCCACGATCTCGCCGACGATCCCAACTTCGCGGCGCAAACCCACCACCTGCAAACCAAACGCAAAGGTCTGAACGCACCGCTGCGCATCGAACGCCAAGCACGCAAGGGCCTGCGGGTACCCCAAGTCGACCGCGTTTGTCCCGAGGCCTCGTTCAAAGAACGCATGACCGAACGCATCGTCTCCTTCTTCCTCTGGCTCGGCACGATCTCCTGGGTTCGCTATCCGCTGATCAAAATTCTCACCTCGAAAGCGGCGATCCCGCTGATCCATCTGCGGCAGTTCCTGAAGCGGCGGAAGTATAAGAAGCGCAAGCAGGCGGCAGCCAAGCGGCAAGGGTAAGCTGTGCTCTCGCTGGGTCCTCCGACAGTCCTGAGTATATATAAGTCCGCTAAATCCACAAATTTACCGCCGACGGAAATCGGTCTTCCGATACGGGCCTATTCCCTGAAGGTCCTCTTGATCTGAAGAGATAGGCGGACCACAGAGTAGTTCTTCCAAAATACAACTAGAGAAAGGAACTACCCCATGATCCAAACCAACCTAT
>Ga0079203_1002832_pt1 | contig 11327 bp, 11 predicted proteins | sample PorBlaMBantryBay_FD_68602 | JGI IMG/M metagenome (GOLD analysis project Ga0079203, IMG submission 68602) | Marine algae microbial communities from Bantry Bay - Bantry Bay, Ireland | ecosystem: Host-associated > Algae > Red algae > Blade | place: Bantry Bay, Ireland
GAACTTCTCCTTCAGAATTTTTGATACTGGATGATGGTTCCCATCCAGAGCGGAAAGATTTCTTTCAGATTTTTATAAATAATCTTACGCATCCTTTGCACAATCTCTTTATTCCTGGGCTGACTAAAGGAGAAATAGATGAATTAGCGACAGCTATTATTGCTGAAACACCTCATCCCCATTTTTACCGATTAACAGTCAAACACGCCAAAACAGATTATTTCTCGGATCAATTTTTTTATAGAAAGTTTGATACCGTTTACATTGAGACAAATAAGGATCAGGCTACATTTCCAGCTTATATTTTCAAGCTTTCGCAGGTAAATAATCTTGACCTGGAAATAAATGTGAAGATGAATATACCCAAGGATTGGAGCGCCCTCAAGCAACTCAAGCAATTGCGTCTGAATGGAAAAGGAGCGATACTGAAAGATCTATCTTTTTTACAAAGCCTGCCAAAATTGAAGTCTTTCTTTATGGGGGAACATTTTATTGAGCATCCTAACTTATTGATTGCGAAAAAACAAATTCCAATTTTATCCCGACCAAAATTCGCTAACCTGGAGGGATATGAAGATCGTGAAAATTTATATCGAACCTTCCTATTACCATTAGAAACCGTACTGAGTATTGGTGCTGCATTGGGAAAATCTAAATTAGAACAAGAAGAAAAAGAACGATATTTTAAAGCAATCACCAATGTAAAACGACTGAAGCTACTTCCGGAATTTTCAACGGATGATTTGCTGGCATTGATGAATGTTAGCCATATTGATTTGCGGTTGGTTTTACAAAAACAACTGCAAGTGAAAAGCGAGCGACAGAAAAGTGCAGATACGCTTACAGTCCAGTCATTGCTATACGTTGCGGGTACGCCGGGTAGAAAAAAGACAGAGGTAAAAGTAAAGTTGAAGACGCTTCGTATTCCCCACACTACTGATTTTTCTGAACAGGTCACCCATGTTTTGATTGGAAAAAATCCACGGGATTATCAGACTTTGCAAGGACATGATTTTAAAATAATTTCAGAAAATGAGTTATACGAAATTTTTAAAAATGATGCCCCCGGGTTTTTAGAAGCGGCGGTGGATAAAGGAAATATTGATGTTGATAATAATATCATTCCTTTGCTTTATAGTGATGAATTACCCAACGTTAGGGTCGCATTAGAAATGCTGAAAAATGGAGGTGTCCCTGATGAAATGATGAATCCATTACTGGTTGTCTACAAATCCTGTCCCGATGCGAAACTACGAGGTGTCGCTAAAAAATTATTGGAGCGCAATACTTCTTCCGAGTACCAGTCCATCATAGCCGATGCACAGCGATTTACGAACCTGAATGGAGCCGTAAAAGCACAGGAAATCAACAAGAAATTAGAAAAATTAGCGCGCGCTACTTCCAGAAAAGCAGCTGCAAAATTATCACTACTTTTCCACGAGCGGTACAAAAAAGGGCTACGCTACATCCTCTACCATTTTCATGAATCCTGCCCCGAACGAACTCAAGCATTACAAGCCATGATGGAAGGCACGCACCTGAATTTCAGAGATGGAGTAGGATTTAAAGACTGGCGTGGGAAAGATCCGGACTCGGTTACCTTTTTCAATATGAAATCACCTGCCAAATTTCCTGTTGATATTGTAGACCACGTTCCGCTAATTGAGACAGCAGACTTTCACAACTGTAAATTCACTTCCTTACCCACAAATATTGGTGTACTAAAAAACTTGAAAAAGATAGACCTCTCTTTTAACTTTCTCGGCAGTATTCCGAAATCTATTCAGGAGATGAAACAACTCACACACCTTAATTTACAAATGAATAATTTTAAAACCTTTCCTAACACGCTATTGAAAATGCAGCAGCTACAAGTACTGGATTTTCGTAATAATCGGATTAAGTATGTGCCGCAACCGCTAGCGATTTCTGCGGAGATAAAAGCGGCATTACCGAAGTGTGAGATTTTGGTATGAAAATTTCAAGGGTATAATATAACAGTAGTTAATCATTTATTATTAAATCATTTTTATTACAAAAAATACAACAAAAAATCATTATGAAAAAAATGTTAACCTTATTATAATGCAGAACAAAAGAAATTATACTGGGCCAAAGATATTGCCTTTGATGGAGAAACGGTTAATACCCTGAACTATAATATCCGTATTCTAGGACGAAAAGGATATCTGCAAATGAATGTTATTGGCGAAATGCCCGTACTGCCAATGGTCAATGCGAATATGGATAATATTTTACCTTCGGTCAATTTTACGGAAGGGAACCGTTATGCAGATTTTAATCCTGATATTGACAAAGTAGCTGCTTACGGAATCGGTGGTTTGATTGCTGGTAAAGTATTACTAAAAGCAGGAATTCTAGCTAAAATAGGACTGGTATTGGCCAAATTTTGGAAACTGATCGCGATAGGAGTAATAGGCTTCTTTGCTGGTGTCAGAAAACTGTTTGGAGGAAAGGAAACGGATCAGCCGGAGACGCCTGCTACCTAGCTCAAAGATAATTTCTACTTAAAAGCATAAGATATTTCGATAATTTGTATTTTGCGTCGATGAAATATCTTATGCTTTTTTTATGCACGGTTGCTACGCTTAGTAACGGGTATACCCAAACAGATGCACACTACTGGACCAATCAATACGGTGGCCGTGCCTTACTACTCAACGGTGCCGTCATTGCCAGTACAGATGATGAAACGGCAGTATTCTACAATCCCGGAGCAATGGCAATGGGAGAGGACGATGATTTTGCGGTGTCCCTTTCTTTTATTACGCCCACTTTTGCCTCCCTTAAGACCAGCAATTATTTCGGTCAGGGGCAAGCGATCAAAGACAAGGAATTTGGTTTTGCACCGGGATTGGCAGCCATCGGTTTTAATCCTTTTAAGTATGATAATTTTCGCGTAGCCATCACTTCTTTTACCCGATACAAATCCAACATCAGTTTTCGCTATCGAACCTTGCTCCCTGTCAAAGACACACAAAATCAACTCTACGAGGCCAATCTTGATTTTAAAAGAAAACTATCCGAACGCTGGATAGGAATCGGGGCTAGTTGGAGAATGTTTGATATAATCGGTTTAGGCGTAACGCAATTTTTAACCTTTCATAGTGAGTCAACAGATTTTGGACTGCGACAGGAAATTTTTGCTACCGAAGACAATACACTATTGGCCGGATGGCGGAATCGTAGAAAATATTCGTTTAATACCAAAGGAAGAATGATTACCAAATTCGGTTTATCTGTTCATGTAAGCGGAATCAAAATTGGACTTACCCTTACCACACCTTCCTACAAAGAACTATGGGGCAAAGCCAGTTACGAATTAGATGAACTAAAAGTTTATTCCGCTGACAGCCTTACGCTGACCACCAATCTGGAAAGTGCAGAATTGCAGGATTATCGAACACCACTATCCATCGGTTTTGGCTTAGATATTCCTATACATAACACACGCGTCTCCTTTTCCGCAGAATACTTCACTTCCATTCCTGATTATGTTCTTATCGACGATACCGATGATCCGCTAGACGGCCTGGGAGGAGAACCTCGGCTAACTAATTTTCGCGCAACTACTGGAAATAAAAGTGTACTAAATATCGCCATAGGATGCCAGACTCCTATCAGTGAAAAATCAACCCTGATCTGGGGATTCCGTACCGACTTTAACCAACGCCGGGAACAAAAGGAAAACATAGCACTACAATTACTGTCTACCACTCCCTCTATAGGTCACCTGTCTATCGGTAATGTATTGGAAGTATGGCACTCCAAGTTTTCACTTGGACTGGATTATGGCTTTGGTTTAAAAACTACCAATAGTCCCCGATTAGATGTGGCGGCTACGACGGTCAATACGCTTTTTGATGAGCCGGATGTAGGGAAAGTGAGGAATCGGTATCAGTCGTTGGTGGTGATTATTGCGTATGATTTTGCTTATCGGAAGTAGATTGTATGGCTAAAGCGTATATAAGTTGCGTTAAATTATGAAAAAGTCTTTCATTTATTTAATTGGTTAATCTTTGTACTATTAGCAATATCAGTGGAGTTCCAAGAGTTAATAGCCCTAAACGGATGAGTTGTTTCTTAGGAAATCGTCATGATGCTGCATTGAGTTTTGCTTGGTCGTTTCGCTTATGTAAACAAGACCTATGGGTCAATGCAACTCGATTTGGTTCAACCGGAAGATTTGTAGATCGTACAAGTATTAATACCAACATACCATCTAATTAAAATGTCTAGCGAATTTAAGAATGTAGTTTGTACCTGGATTACTGGGTTTTGTAATGGAGTATTAGTTTTTATGATAATAACTAATTTGGTAAGGTTTTATGTTTTAGCAAAAGCATATCTATTATTGGGTCGAATGCCTTGTTTTGAAGATTCAGTTGGGACTGTGAAGCCACATCTGATTACACACAATGCCGATATCTATATTCTAGTTTATGGTAGTATAATTGGTTATTTTATTCTTCCAATTGTATTACTCATTTTTGCAGCATTAAAAAGTAAGAAAGGTGTTTTGATTACAATAGCATTACTTTTGTTAGATAATCTGCTTAAAAAGACAGATGGATTTGGGTATTTGATGGATATATAATATTTGATTCAAATAGGAGGCATAGTTTTAAATTATGCCTTCTTTTTTGTTACAAAAAAATGCTAAATGAGATACCCTGTTATCTTTTTAACTTTGTCTTCTTTTCTCTTTTCATACGAAAGTTTGAGTCAAAGTATTGGTTCTGAATTTACCTACGAATGCTTAGGCGAAGGAAGTACACCAGATACTCGTCTTTATAAAATACAATTCAAGCGTTACGAAGATTGCAATGCTGTTCCTTTGGCAAGTGACTATAGCGCAATTGTCTATAGTGATGGAAGTTTTGTATTTGTTGATTCAGGGTTATTTCTAGACTCGACAGTACGGATTGAGAACCCCGAATTTCCTTGTCAAACATTATCTGATTCAGTTTGTTGAACCTGGTACCTACTCACTTTACGTAGAAATAACTTCTCCGTTACGATGTACTATTGACACTTTATTTTCTGATTTAATAAGGGTAGTGCCAGGACCTGAAGCAAGCTTTTCTTTTAGTCCCGAAGTAATTAATACTTTCCATTCAGAAGTGTTTTTTGAAAATACATCTGACCGTGATATTGGTAGTCTTTGGTCTGTTAACCATGACACTTTTTATAATGAGAATGTAACCTACGAATTTGATTCAGCTGGCATTTATCAAGTAACATTAACCGTAGAAGATATTTATGGTTGTTTAGATACAAAAGAAATAAACCTTGAGGTCGAAGCGTTTTTTACCTATTTTCTGCCTAATGCTTTTACACCTAATGGTGATGGTAATAACGAAGAATTTATTGGAGTTGGAGTATTTTCTGGTATTAAAGATTTTAAGATGACTATTTTTGACCGTTGGGGTAGTGAGGTATTTAGTGCCAATGACCCAAATATTGGCTGGAACGGAAATAGCAAATCAAATGTACCAATGCCGGCAGCAGTATATCAATGTCTTGTCCAGTTTACAGACCCCAAGGGAGCATCTAAAGAAGTCATCCAATCTGTCGTTTTGGTTCGTTAAAATAATTCCCCACTCCTTCCCAAATTTCCCCCAAAAATCGTATCTTTGCAAACCTTTTTAAACTTGAAATGACCATTTTTAATGTAAAATGGCCTTTTCTATATTTTTTAATCATAAAACAACTTCTTGTAAATGCGAAATTACGAAGTGACTTTCATCGTAGATCCGGTGCTGTCGGGCGATGAAATTAAAGCGACAGCTCAGACTTATGTCGATCAATTGACCTCCCATGGAGCGACCATTGTACATAAGGACGAGATGGGATTACGTCAGTTGGCGTATCCAATCAACAAACGCACCTCTGGTGTATATTACTGTATCGAAGTACAGGTTTCCAATGGGGAATTTGTCGAAAAAATCGAATTGGCCATGCGTCGGGACGACCGTGTGATACGCTTCTTATGCTACCGCCTGGATAAGTTCGGGGTAAAGTATAACGAAGACAAGCGCGCTGGAAAGATTGGTAAAACCAAGTCTAAGAGCGAAGGCGATAGCAGCGCTCCAAAAGGAGTTACCAAAACGTTGGGTAAACCAAAGCCCACTCCGGTAAAGAAGGAAGCGATTAAAACACAGGCCAAAATGTCTGAATCCAAAGCTGCCGTAGCCGCTACCGTAACGGAGGAAGAAGAGTAAATCTATTTGATCACAGTAAAAAATTAAAAAATCATGGCATCAAGAGATGATATAAAATTTTTAAGCAATCCTAAGATTGGCAATCAGCGTAAGAAGTATTGCCGTTTTAAAAAATACGGTATCAAGTATATTGATTACAAAGATCCCGACTTCCTACTGCAGTTTATTAACGCACAAGGAAAAATCTTACCTCGCCGTATCACCGGTAACTCTCTCAAGTACCAACGCAAAATGGCTTCGTCCATCAAGCGTGCACGTCACTTGGCGATGTTGCCTTACGTAACGGATTTATTAAAATAATTGCTTAAAATTAAAACAATTTTATAATGGAAATTATATTATTAAAAGACGTGGATAAGGTAGGAGACAAGCACACCATCGTAACGGTGAAAAATGGCTTCGCTCGCAACTACCTCATTCCGCAAGGAGTGGCGCTCATCGCCAATACCACCAACCGCAAGCGCCTTGCTGACCTGGAACGACAGGAAGAATCTAAGGAAGCTAAAATGGTCGGTGTTTATGAAGAAATTGCTAAAAAACTCGACGGGAAGACTCTCCGTATTGGTGCCAAAGCTGGTACTAGTGGTAAGATTTTCGGTAGCGTTACCAACGTACAGGTGATCGCTGCACTCAAAGAGCAGTATGATGTAGATATCGAACGTAAAAAAGTGATCCTTCCAGAAGAGATCAAAAACGTCGGTACTTATGAACTCACTCTGCGTCTGCACAAAGAAGTGCAGCCAAAGATGGCTTTTGAGGTGGTGGAAGAGTAAACGTTCGCCTCATTCGTTTGATAACCGATAACCTTGCGCGCTAGACCAGCAGTCAAGAAAAGGTTATTAAATGTAACAAGCAGCAATACAACCAAAAAAGGTTATTCGAGCAATCGAATAGCCTTTTTTGATTTTTGTTGTTAGATTATGTTTTTTCTGTTCGCTAAAATAAATCATCCATCGTAAGCGAACGGGAAACAATACCACTACTGTATTTATTATCTGCCAAACCGAAAGTAGTAATGAATATGAGAAATAATTGCTTTCGGGTTTTAGTACGCTTCTTAAATATGCTCATTTTCTTACTTAGGTTTTCAAAATAGGATTTGGAAATTGTAAACTGTTTATTACTAAATTTAATCTCAAACAAGTTGATAACCTGATCACTACGATCCAATAAAAGGTCAATCTGTGTTCCCTGTTCTTCTGGTGTTCCTTTTTTGATAAAAGAAGAAGAAATCGTCTGGATACCACTAATTCCCAAAGCCTTTTTGATTTGTGTTAAATGTTTGAGGCAAATGCCTTCAAATGCGTATCCACTCCAGGTTTTTATAGCTGCTGTCTGGCTTAATAAATTCCAGGTATCTGCTCCTTCAAATTGATTTGATTCTATAAATTGCAGGTAAAACAAGGAGTACTCATCAATGAGTCGAAAAAGCTTTTCCTTTTTCTTTTTTTTGTAAGGACGAAAAGAGGAAATAAAACCAGATTGCTCTAATTCCTGAAGTACCCGTTGCATACTGCCACCTTCTGGTACTTTAGTCATTGCCGTGAGTTGTGATCTGGTTAGTCCTTGTTTTTTAGTGGCAAGTGCTCGGATAATAGCAATATGATGATCTGCATTTTCGAATAAAGAAGGATATAAGTTTAAGAATTCATCTCTTAACAATCCTCCCTTAGAAAAACAGATTTGATCAATGTTTTCCGTTGCACTTTTTCCTTTCACAACTTCTTTGAGATAATGTGGGATACCACCCATCGCCATGTATAATTGAATAATCTGATATTTTTCAAAATGTATATTACGGCTTTTGAGAAACAGTTCTGTTTCGTTGAGAGTAAAGGGTTCTAGGAAAATTCTTTGTGTAATTCTATTATACAAACCACCCCTGTGATGCACCACCTTTTTTATCATCCAAGAAGCGGCTGAACCGCATATAACAATGACGATATTTTGCCGGACTGCCCAGTTATTCCAAAAAAAACTAAACGCTCTCAAAAAGCCAGATTTGCGAGTAGCGAGCCAAGGAACTTCATCTAAAAATATTACTGGCTTTTCTTTGACGGTAGGTAGTTTTTCTTTTAGATAAGTAATAAGCATTTGAAATGCTTCCTGCCAGTTATCCGGTGTTTTATATGCTATTTTAGCACCAGAGTACTCATTAAGTAGATAAGCGAAGTTTCCTAATTGTTCGTTGACTGGGGTATGCTGTGTACCTGAAATAGAAAAAATAATCCTTTTGTTAAAGACTTGATTGATAAGAAACGTTTTACCTACTCTTCGCCTTCCAATAACCGATACCATTTCAGGACCCTCACTTTTTAACGTCTTTAATAACACCTCTTTTTCAAGCGTTCGACCTACTAATTGTTCCATTTGAAAATTTTATAAGTGGAAAAATGTACTAAAAGTAACGAGATTTTTCCAAATATAAAAGGCTATAAGTGGAAAAATCTCCTATTTTAGAAGCGATTTTTCCATTTATAGCCTGTTGTTCAAGCAGATAAAGTGCTTAACGAAGATGAGCAATAGCTGTGTTCGATATTTTCCAACAAATGGAAAAATGTTTAACACGATCATAAAATCTTCGCTCTTCTGCGAGACCCTTTTTTATCGTAAACGCCTTAAAAATTACAATGCTTCCCATACTCCTTCAGCCACCGCTCCTGCTCCTCATAATTCGGCATCGCATCACTCACCAACTTCCAAAAACGAGCAGAATGATTCAACTCAATCAAGTGCGCCAGCTCATGAATAATCACGTAATCAATCACTTCCTCCGGCGCAAAAAGTAAACGAGTAGATAGATTTACATTACCTTTAGAAGAACAACTTCCCCAGTTGGTTTGATTGTATTTTAGATTGACACTTTTGATCGGCTTTTGAAAGTGAATCCGATTGAGTTCATTGACCTTTCGGACAATATGCGGTAAGAAATCCTGGGCGATTAAACGACTTAACAAATGCTTGATACTTTTTTGTAAATGCGACTCTGTATCACCTTTACTCAGTTCCAGCATAATCACGTTATTCTTCAATTTTCCCGAATGCGTCTTTCGATCACTATAATTAAACTTTAAAATATAGGATCGTTCTCCGACCTTGATTGTATCTCCATCCCGATATCCTTTACCAAAAAAGTGAATGTGCAAATCCGGATTTTCTGCAAACTGATCTTGCACCCAACCCGTAAACCAGGACATCTGCTTCTGCTGATCTGCCGATGTAATTGACGAAGGCATTCGCAGTATAGCCGCCTTTTTACCAATAGAAGCACGTACATTATTACGCCGCTCCCAATAAATTTTGGCTGGTACTTTCTTTCCCGCAATGTCCAGAAATATTCTGGCTACTTTTCCAGTCATCTTGTAGTTTTAATAGACCTTATCCTGAAATTATTTTAGAATAAAATCTAACGTTGAGGTAAATAGAATTGAATGCAAGATAAATTGTTGGAACACCTTTCGGCGTTTTTGACCAGCGTTTTGTCTTGTATTCAATAAATTTTCATCATACCTCTCTCATAGTCAAGGCTCCATTATCCAAATTGCTTCCCAAACGTCTGCATCACCTCCACTAATACCTCTACGCTTGATGGCTCCAATGCGTTATAAATGGACGCCCGAAGACCGCCCACAGAACGGTGTCCTTTCAGACCCACACAATCTGCTTCCGCCGCCATCTCCAAAAATTTTGCTTCTAAACTATCGTCTTTCATGGTGAAAGTAACATTCATACGGGATCGATCATCTGTATGCGCATATCCTGCAAATAGATCATTGCGATCAATTTCTCCATAAAGCATTGCTGCTTTTTGCTCGTTTCGAGTCTGCATAGCAGCAACGCCGCCATTTTCCTTCAGCCACTTCATCGTCAGCATACATACATATATAGGGTACACTGGAGGTGTGTTGAAAGAAGAAGCCTTGGCAATATGTGTCCGATAGTCCAGCATCGTTGGAATAGCGCGCTGTACCTTACCTAGCAAATCCTTATTGACTATGACCAGCGTAGTTCCAGCTGGTCCGAGGTTCTTCTGTGCACCTGCATAAATCAGCCCAAATTTCTCAATATCCAGCGGTCGGCTAAAAATATCAGAAGACATATCACACATAATAGGCATCTCCACATTCGGGAAAGACTGTAGCTGAGTACCATATATAGTATTGTTGCTAGTGAGGTGTAAATAGTTCAAATCCTTAGGAATATCAAATCCTTTGGGAATATGGTTAAATCCCTGCTCCTTAGAAGACGCCAGTTCAAGGACTTCCCCGAAAAGCTTGGCCTCTTTGATCGCTTTGTTACTCCAGGTTCCTGTATTCAGGTAGCCTGCTTTTCCCCCTTCGGGCAATAAATTCATCGCCGTCATAAAAAATTGACTACTGGCTCCTCCTGTTAGAAAGAGCACTTCATAGTTATCAGGAATATTCAAAAGTGATTTGGTCATCGCAAAAGCGTCATCCATTACTGCGACAAATTGCTTACTACGATGAGAAATCTCTAAAAGAGATAATCCCATTCCTTCAAACTCTACCACTGAAGCGGCAGCTTGTTCGAGTACCTGAGCAGGTAATATTGCGGGACCCGCAAAAAAATTATGCTTCTTCTTTTTTTGAGTTAAAACAGCCATAAGTCTTATATGATTATAGTTAATGAAAAATGAGAAGGGTAGGGAATCATACCTTTCGCTTTGATATTGTATTTACCTAGTTGAGTACAAATACAAAATTAGTATAATTATCAAGGGAAAACCACCGTTTGAGCAAAGGATTTTTTTTGATTAAAAAATAATGCTCAAAACAAGGAATTATTTTTATTCTCGGTTTGTTTTTCTATTAAATAGTGCTATATTTGCAATCCTATTCAAAATAGCATTTAAAAATCGGTGAATGCATCGGTTTTCTAAGATATAAATTCCTTTCTTTTTGTGGTGTTTGATTCATTTTAACCCATTAAAAAGTTGGTAATTTCAAAAGTTCATTGACACTGGAGAAGAAAAACTAAAGTTCTACGGAATTTTAGCAGCACACGGCAGGTTGTCTGTTAGTACAGGTAATCTGGCGTAGATAATAGATTAGATACGTAAGA
>Ga0079203_1002837_pt1 | contig 11307 bp, 8 predicted proteins | sample PorBlaMBantryBay_FD_68602 | JGI IMG/M metagenome (GOLD analysis project Ga0079203, IMG submission 68602) | Marine algae microbial communities from Bantry Bay - Bantry Bay, Ireland | ecosystem: Host-associated > Algae > Red algae > Blade | place: Bantry Bay, Ireland
ATTTTATGTTGGGAGGAGCCATGCATGATGCTGCTATTGCCGCTTGGAGTGTCAAAGGATATTATGATTACATCCGTCCCATTTCGGCAATAAGGTATATGGCAAATATTGGTCAATGCTCGGATCCTAATCTTCCAAATTATAATATTGAAGGGATTCCTCTAAAGGAAGGTTTTGTAGAAATAGTAGCAGCCAACGATCCAGATTTTCCAGAAACATGGAACTTAGGAATGATAAAAATCAAGTCATGGAAAGGCCCTGATTTTATTATCAACCCAACGAATAATTACGCAGGAGTAGATTGGATCTTGGCAAGTGATTGGTGGCCTTACCAGAGACCTTCTTTTGTGACGCCTCCTTTTGCAGGTTACGTATCTGGTCATTCGACCTACTCTCGAACTGCTGCTGAGATTTTAACTTACCTTACTGGTGATCCTTTTTTTCCAGGAGGAATGGGCGTTTTTGAGGCTAAGCAAAATCAGTTTTTAGTTTTTGAAGATGGACCAAGTACAGATGTGATCTTACAATGGGCCACCTATCGAGATGCTTCCGATCAATGTAGTCTTTCTCGAATCTGGGGAGGAATCCATCCTCCTGTAGATGATATTCCTGGTCGAAAAATGGGAATTGTGATTGGTGATAAAGCAGTCAATCGAGCCAACGAATATTTCGAAGGAACAATAGCAGAAGAGAATTTTGGAATAGAAAATAATACCTTCATTTACCCAAATCCAATCATAAACGGAGCTACGATAAATGTAGAATTGGATCAAGTGTTTAAGGAGGTATGGGTCGTTAATAGTTTAGGGCAATTGGTTTATTCAAAAGATGTAAATGGATTTTACATTGATATTCCAACTGATAATTTAATGGCTGGAGTTTATTTTATTGTTTTGGAAAATGAGGGTGGAAGGGTTAGTGAGAAGCTAATTGTGAATTAATATAACAATATTTTCACATCATCGGTTACTTTCATATAACAATAAATTTGCGGTTTAGAAATCAAAATAGAAATGAACAGGTTAAGACTTTCTTTATTTTCAGATATGCTGTTAATTTAGTTTATGTGTTGCTTTTTATTTTTCCTTATTGTGAAGTTTATTCACCTTGGCAACCTGATGAATGGACAAAGATTTTTGTTTAAAATTAAATTCGCTTAGAATGTATTTGTTAAACTTTTAGCGTATATTTCGATTAACAAAATTGACGACAGGAGTTTTTTCACAAACTGTCGTTAACATTGATTCATGGGGAACATCAATGTGGTATTTTGAAATCGGTGAAGACCAATATCTAATTCAACAAATAGAAAATTACGAAAACAGAAATATATTGAAATACCATTCTGAGAAAAGATTTGATGATGATGGAGGCTTGGGAACAGAACCTTTAGAACATAGCAGGGAGGAATTTCTTTGGATTAATATATGATAAAATAAATCAACGAATATGAATAAAAGCATCTTCTTTAAATTCCATTTCTTGTTAGTTATTTCCTTCACTATTTGCTCTATTTCTTTATTTGGACAAACCGCTCAGGATATTGTTTATTTAAAAGATGGAACTGTTATACATGGATCTATACTTATTGAGGGAGAAGTAGGCGAGTCTATCTTTTTGGTAGTTCCCTCTGAAATGCAAGACACCATAGTTTTGACACCAAATAATGTTAGAAATTTTGTTGTGAGAAGAAAGAGAAAGAAATTAAAAAAGAGATCTCAAGATATTTTTGCAAGCAAAAGAATAAAAGGTGGTTCATTTGGTTTTTTCCAAACAGTATACAATAAAGGCCAGTTTCCTATTTATAAAGATTTTGGTACCAATCAATATTATTTTGAAGTTGAAGAAGAGGTACTTGCGGAGGTTCCAAAAGAAAAGGAAAAACGAAGAATATTTTTAAAAAATCTGTTGCCTATAGTTCCAAAAATAATCAATAATTCTGCCTATTCAAAAAGACTAAGTTCTAATAAACAATTTGTAAACTTTTTGAAGAATCCATTTTTACGATATCCGGGAAGATATTTTGGAATAAAAACATCTTATGGTTTTTATGATGTTGAAAACATTACGGGTAATGTAAATGCTTTGCCTTATAATCCTAATGATACAAAGTTTAAATATACTTACATGGGGGCTTCATTATATATAAATAAAAGCATAAGTAAAAAAGGAAAATTAGTGTCAAGATTTAATCTTGGTGGTCGAATATTAGAATCGAAAGGAAATTTTGATAAACCCAACCAAAAAATTGCTTATTCTGCGAAAGGCTATGTAGGGCATTCAAGTATAGATGTTCAGCACTATTTTCAACTTGGAAATACATTCCCGTACTTTTTTGGTGGAGGTACTGCTAGTATCCTGCTCAAAGAAAATTCACTAATTGTCGCTGCAATAGAAAGAGGATCCAACATTATTGAATTGGATTTTAATCCACAAGAAACATTTCATAATTTTGATTGGTCTCCGATCATTGGACTGGGAATTGAAATTCCTATCAAAAACCAATATTATTTATTTTTAGAGTCATCTGTTAGTTCTATAACCGATGCATCTAATGAAAGAGTACTAACAACAGAATTTTCACTTGGTATAAATCTATTTTAATGAAAAAATTATTCTACATATTTCTAATTTTTTGCATCGCTTCTTGTAATGATAATGACATAGAATTCGAAGACTCTGTAAATCTTCCGTTAGTGGAAATGAAGGAGACTACGAATATTGATGAAACAGGCGTTACCCTAAATGCATTTGTTCATCATTTAGGAACTGAAAATATAATACGTAGCTCATTCAATTGGTATTTAAAAGGGAAGCAATACAATATAGAGGATGATCGATTTTTGATTGACGTAGAACTTCAAAAATATGAAGCATTAAATGTTAGAATTGACAGAGATTTAATAAAGGGGTATGATTACGAAGGAAGATTTATTATTGAATTGGAAGATAAGAAAATGTATTCCAATACCATTAGCTTTTTTAGTCAGGGAGCTAAATTTGAACCCATTCAACTTGAAAGTGCTGGAATAATCGATAATCCAATCTTCTCAGGTTTGGATAAAATTTTCAACCCAAGAGGCAGTATTTCAGCCAATTCTATAACCGAAGGGCAAATATTTGCATACCAAGAAGACCAACAATTTTGGGCTGAAATTTCAAGTGAATTTAACGCATTAGTGCTAGATGGAATATTTCAATCTGACCATAACTCCATATTGAGTATAGGCAAAAGTTCCTATAATTCTGCTGAAGAAGTTGGGTTATGGCGATTAGATGATTTTAATTCAAATTTCGAGAGGTTAGGGGATATATCTTACTCATTTTTTCCAGAAAAATTCAGTTTCGTATTTGGTGATATATGTTATAGCAATTCTGCTGATTGGGATCTTGTAAGTTTTAACGTTGAAAACTACCAGGGAGTAAATATTCTTGATCCTATTCCCTTTGTTAATATTCCTACTGATGATGCAAGTCGATACCATGCAATGCAGGTGAATAATGAAGGATATATCTTTTTTTCAAGTCCTTCAACAGGTAGTGATGGTCCTTTTCATCCCAACCAGTTTTGGAAATTTAATCCCTCCAATTTAGAATGGAGTCAATTACCTGAATTTCCAGGAACAGGTAGAGATTTATTTGCTGTGTCAACTGATTCAGAAAAGTATATTTATGTAGGATTAGGTTCTAAAAATTATGATCAACCATATACTATTGAAGGGGATATATGGAGGTTTAATATTGTAGAGAACATTTGGGAATTGATTGGGTGGGCTCCTAATGTTCCTTGGTATCATCCTTTTGTTAATGCTATTGAAAAAAATGGTAAAAATTATTTACCAGCGTCATACGATAATAAGTTGGTTTTCATAACAATAGATGCCAATAAAATCCAACCATTTTGAAAGAGCATTTTGTCGCTCGCCGCTTTCCAATACAACCCATTATACCGAATTAACTGGAAGGTGCCATATATATCGAATTAGATTTCGTCGATAATCGAGGCAAAAAACGCAAGGATAGCCTAGCTATCACGTCCCGAAAGCTTTCGGGCTTTTTAACGAAGAGTATCGGCTAAAGATATTTCGATATATACGACATATTCCAGTTAATTCGGTATAAGTTCGGTTAACCTGTCCTAGCTCGTATTCATTGATGATTGTTCGTAAGCAGGCAGAAGGTGACTAAAAGCTTCTTATGATTTTTATGCGACTAGGTTGAGTAACGGATGGAAATATATTTATCATTCTCACGAACGGTGATTTTTTTGAGTTTAACGAATAAAATTTATTCTTTTTTAACAACAACTTTCCACGTTTTTGAAAACTCATTATCCTGTATTTTTAAAAAATAAATTCCGGAAGACAAGGATTCAGAATTAATCTGATACTCCTTTACATTGCCTTTAAATTGTCTTTTTAGAATTAATTGACCAATTGTATTATAGAACTCAATATTAGCATTAGATTCCTCTGGAAATTGGATGAATAAATTGGTAAAAGTTGGATTTGGAAAAACTTTAATTAATTCAATTTTTTCTTCATTAAGGATTGAATCAACAGTAATTAATTGATGCTCTTGGCAGTCATTTTTATCTGTAATTATTAAATTATATGTTCCATACTTTAAATTTTCGAATAAGGGTTCGGACTGAAAATTTTGAGCATCAATACTATAATTATAAGGAGGACTCCCACCTGAGGTTTCTACTTGTATAATTCCTTCATATGTTTCGGTTTGAAGCATATCGACAGTTGTTTGAACTATTGAATGGATAGGAGAAGTAGGTCCAGTTATATTAAAGTCTTGAATTGTTGTACAGCCTGAAGCATCTGTAACGGTAACAGAATATTGACCTATTTTGAGGCTATCTTTTCTATAAGAATCTATAGTTTCAGTATCCCATACATATGAAAATGGAGCTACGCCTTCTTCAATGAAAACTATGGCAATTCCTATGGAATCTCCATAGCATAAAATGTTCTGTTGTGAAGGAAAAGAAAAAATAAAATTATCGACCACACTTACCGTATCTATTTCAGAACACCCATAACTGTTTGTAACTGTTACTATATATTCATTACTCTCGTCTACTTCAATTGTTGGTATAGAATCTCCAGTATTCCATAAATAAGAACAATTTGGATTAGTCGCATCTAAAGAGATAGGTTCCCAATTGCAAATTCCTCTGATGTCACCTAAATTTACAACAGGAGTTTCGAGATGTTCAACTATAAAAGTATCAAAAGAACTTGGACATTCGTCGATAGAAATTTTGACCCAATATTCACCCGGTTCATGAATTTCAATACTATGTTGAATAGAAGAATCAGACCATAAATAGTTAGCTTTTGTAGTAAGCGTACTTAGTTGCAATATTTCATTAGAACAAGATTGATAAATAGAATCCAATGGATTTAAAGTCAAAGGAACAATAACCACTGTTCCGTGATAATTATAAGTGATAGAATCAGAAAAAACGGTAAGTTCTACAAAAAAAACACCATCTTCAGAAAATAGATGTGTTGGAGAAATCATTTTCGAAATATTTTCTATTCCTGAATCAGGATCGCCAAAATTCCAAATTACAGAATCAATAGGATACGTAAATGATTCATGAATATTAAAAGAAGTAGGTTCGCTTACACAAAGTCCATCTTAAACAAAAAATGGTTGCTGTAGTAAAGGATGAAAAAAAACAGGAAGCCCCATTTCTGTAATAGCCATAGGTCCTTCGTCAATATAATTACATGATGTTCCAATAAGATCTGGATAATTAATAACTGCCAAATGACTTTGACCTCTATTTGAAATATAAATTTTTCCATTAGCTGCTAATTGCATGCATCCTATTTCAGTCGTGAAATTTGCAGCTATTGCAATTTCTTTTGCTGATGCTGCAATTGAAGTGGAATCTCCCATTTCTAAATCAAATTGCACTATACGAGTCTTAAAACCAGTAATAGCTTCATTAATAAATAGAAACCTACCAGATGGTGAAAACTCCAATCCCATAGGAGCACTATCAGGGTTTTCAAAAGCAAAGTGATTAGAAAATTCTCCAGTTGTTCTATTGAAATCAAATGTTTCCAGTAAACTCATATCTTTATATACTACCGCTACTTTTTTGCCATCCAAAGACGCCTTTATTTGACCTCGTCTTCTTAAAGGATATTCTTCAATGATATTTCCAATTGGAGTAGTTACAGGATTGGCACTTACCCCATCAGGCGTTACTAGCCATGCATTAAAATTATTGGAATCTAATTCGTGGTGAATGACCCATATATCTTGAAGGTTACTATGTAGAATTGCTGTTATTTTATCATCAGTATTATCATGTAGTGTTTGAATACTACCTCCTGCTATACCACCAAGACCACCATTTAAAGTCATATCAACCTCTATGACTTTTAGGTGATTATTAAAAGTTGCGCCATTTACAAATAGATAATAATGATTAGGAGTATTAGGTCTTGGAATTACAAATACAGGATGAGTAACAGAAAAACCACCTGCTTCACCAGTAGTTAACCCATTAGGCATTTCATTATGTTGACTATCGAAAATCCTTCCTTGAGCAGAATAAAATAATAAATTGCCTAATGAATCGGAAATACTAATAGGATTTAACGATGCTAAGTAATCTAGATTATCACCTAAAGGAATTGATAGGGGAGGATTAGTTTCAAAACTTAATCCTTGATGAAAACTGAAAATCCAATTATAAGTTTCCTTTTGAGCATGTGTAAAAGAAAATGAGATTAGAAAAAAGAGAAGAAAGCAAGTTCTTTGAAAAAGCATCTATATTTTTTTTGATAAAAAAACAAAATAACTTTTATTATTGTGTATTTCAAAATTTATAAAAAAATAGTGTCTCTGCTCGCGCCATTGCTATTGCTCTGCAATAGTGTGCAGCATTCCACAAACCTCTGGTTTACGATTTAACTTGTTCATTTTTTATCAAGAAAAAATGAACAGGTTAAATCGTTTATGAATTATTTGAATTTCGTAATTTCCTATACTTTCATTAATGAAAAATTACCAAACTATTATTTGACAAAAATTCCAAGTAATATTTTAAAACCAAATCAGGAGCTTCAATAAGCGGAAAGTGTCCAATGTCTTTTAATTCAATCACATCAGGATTAGGAATGATTTCTCGATATCGATCTACCATATGCTGACCTGAAATAGGATCAAAAACACCATTAATCAAACGAACCGGAATTTTTGTTTTTTGAATAGCACCTACCCACCGTTCTCGATTGTCTTTTCGTTCCTGCATATATCTGATTAATAAATGGAAAATTTTCTTTCCTCCACCATCTGAAATCAATTCCCAAAATTTATCCAATTCTTTTTCTGTAGGTTGAGTGTTAGGACCAAATATTTTTTTAAAATTTTTCCCTAATTTTTTACGATTAAAAAGTTGTCCTACTATTTTACCGATAGGACTCATCAATACTTTTTGAATCAACAAAGGATGATGTGTTTCGGGAAAAAGACCTCCATTTAAAAAGCAAAGTGATGCTATGATTAAACCTTTTTGCTGTTTAGAAATTCGATCATTATATCTTGCTAGTAATTCTTGCGCAACTGTATCACCATAATCATGACTCAATATTTTTACGGAATTAATTTGTTTGGATTGTAAAAATTGTTCGACCAAGTCTGCTTGATCAAAAATACTATATGGATATTTTGCAGGTTTTGCAGAAAACCCAAATCCGATCATATCAAGTGTCACTACTCGAAATTGAGGCGTCAAGTGATCCCACATTTGCCACCAATCCCAAGATGCAGTTGGAAAGCCATGAATGAGTAAAAGGACATCTCCTTCACCCTCATCAATATTAAATATTTGATGTGATTTATAATCGAAGTATTGGCCTTTGTTTCTCCAACCTGTAAGCGTCATTGTTTTATTATTTTATTCCTACAAAACCAATGCAGGTTCAGGAGCTGCGATATCCATAAAGTCAGGTTGTTCATGAACAATGTCTTGCCACATGGGCTGAAAACTAAAATAGCCCGCCAAAGGAAAACCTACTTCATAATTTCTAGTATTCAAGGCAACTTCATGACCGATTTTGATTGGTTCCTTTCCAGTTGCTTCGGCTAATAATTGTGATTGGCAAGTACGCTCCATCGTTACAAACCAAAAAATACATTCCTCAATACTATGCCCTACGGTTAACAAACCATGATTTTGTAAAATGACAGCTTTCTTATCGGCTAATGCCACACCAATTTGTTCCCCTTCACTTAAGTCATCCACCACGCCCATATAATTATCATACAAACCATGGTCTTGATAAAAGATACAAGAATCTTGAGTCAAAGGATCTAATAATTTTCCGAATGCTGACCAAGTCTTTCCATATACTGAATGCGTATGACAAGCTGCAATGACATCTGGTCTTGCGGTATGAATGGCAGCATGGATTGCAAAGGCAGCTTTGTTTAAATTTTTATGTTTACCTGCTACTATTTCACCTTCTTCGTTGACTAAAATAAGATCAGACATTTTTATTCGTTTGAACGAAACACCAAAAGGATTTACCCAAAAACAATCAGTATGTTCAGGATCTCTACAAGTGATATGTCCAGCTACACCTTCTGAAAAACCAAATTTTCCACAGATACGATAAGCACCTGCTAAGATTGTTTTTAAATAATGTCGCTTCTGTTCTACACTATCAAATTTAGGATAGGAAATCATTTTTTCAATACCGGGAGGGTTTGCTACTGCCATTTTTGTTGATTTTTTAATTTTGTTTTTTTTCTAAAAATTATCGTGTGTAAAAAATAAGTTTTAAACACAGTAATATGCATTTCAAATATTATTAGGTTTTAAAATTAATATTTATATATTAATTCTGAATTCTAGATAGTATTTATTTTGTCCAAAAAAAGACTTTTTAAATACGCTTTATCTACATAATCTTTTCTAACTTTGAAAAGGTAATCAACTCCTCGCAATTTTTTTTAACAAAATATGAATTATGAAATATCTTATTACTATCCTCTGCTTTCTTTTTTCTTTTAATTCTTATGCTCAAAGATGCCAAGTCCTCTCAGAAAAAATCCAACCAGGGCATACGATTAAAATTAAGTATGATCCTACGGGGACAGATCTGGAAAATGAAAAAATTTTTGCTGTTGCCACAACCTTTGAAGAAGAACTAAAAGTAAAACTTTATGATGTTGAATTAAAAAATAATGGGAATCATTATACAGGTTCGTTTAAGGTGCCTCAAGATGCTCACGTTATTTCATTTAATTTTGAAAATGAATTTCAAACTGCAAAAGATAATAATGAAAAGAAAGGTTATGTTCATTTGGTGCATACTGGTCAACCTCATTCTCAGAAAACTTATTTGAATGCGACATATGCTTTAGGTGCATATGCAAGAGCTTTAGATATTCATCCTGATGTCGAAAAAGCAGCTATGTATTTTGATAAAGTAATAGGTGGAGATGCTTCTAAAAAATTAGATGTCAAATATATCAATGCTTATGCTAACTTATTGCAAACTGCAAAAAATAAAGAAGAATTGGCAAAAATTAAACCTCGAATAGAAACGATTCTTTCCGATACTAAAAAGATTTCTGAAAAAGATTTTAGTAATTTAATTTGGGCTGCCAATACAATTGGTGATGATGATTTGGTTAATAAAATAAAAGATCAAACGCTTGCCCAATATCCAAATGGAGACTTGGCTACCGATCAAAAATTTGACAATTTTAGAGCAATTAAAGAAAAAGATAAAGCCGTCCAAGCATTCGCAGAATTGCAAGCGATAGAAAAAAATGATAAGGATTATAGTTCCAAATTAGAATATGCAACGGAGGTACTTATTTCACATTTTGTAAAAGCGAAAGATTTTAAAAGTGTTGAAAAATATGTTTCGACCATAAATAGTCCTTCTAGCAAAGCAAGTATTTACAATAATTTAGCTTGGGAATTAGCTGGAGGAGGAATGGAAGGAGAAGCTGTTGATCTCAATTTTGCAGAAAAAATTTCAAAGCAAAGTTTGGAATGGATCAAAGAAGAAATGGCGACGTCCTCTGGAAAACCAGATTATCGGACTGCTCGCCAACATAAGTTAGGAACAGAATTCTCTTATGGAATGTACTCTGATACTTATGCCGTGACGGTATTCAAATTAGGTAAAATAAAAGAGGCGATTAAATATCAAAAAATTGCTATCGAAACTTATAAGTATCGAGACGTTGCTATGAATGAACGATATGCTACTTTTTTAGAAAAAGATCAAAGTCCAAAAGTGGTAATATCATTTTTGGAAAAAATGATAAGCGGAGGTCATGCTAATTCTGCAATGAAAAAGCAATTTGAAAGATTGTATAAAGAAAATATAACGATTGATGAAGCATACAATCTTTACTTTACACAATTAGAAAAGGAAGCAAGAGCGAAACAATTAGAAGAGATTAAAAAATCTATGATTGAAAAAGATGCTCCAAGTTTTACACTTACAAATCTGAATGGAGAAACTGTTTCTCTTGAAAGTTTAAAAGGTAAAGTTGTAATTGTTGATTTTTGGGCAACCTGGTGTGGGCCTTGTGTGGCGTCTTTTCCAGGGATGCAAAAAGCGGTTGATAAATATGCGGAAGATGATGAAGTTGCATTTGTTTTTGTAGACACTTGGGAAGGTGCAAAAGACAAAGAAAAAAATGCTAAAGATTTTTTAGATGAGAAAGGATATAAATTTAATGTATTGATGGATAATGAAAATGAAATGGTAGCGGCTTATGATGTGGATGGTATTCCTGCTAAATTTATTTTGGATCAAAATGGTAAAATCAGATATAGTGGAAGTGGCTTTGGTGGAAATGATGATGCTTTGATAAGCGAAATTTCTGCTATGATAGAAATTCTAAAAAATGAAAATGCGGATTCAAAAAATAATATGGGTACTCAACCGTAATATCTTTTTCCAAAGTAAAAAGCCACATTCTGAAAACTGGGGTGTGGCTTTTTTTATCAATAGTTTGGTACTTTTTCATTAATGAAAAAGTATAAGAAATTACAAATTCCAACAAACTTAAATATGATTTAACGTGTTCATTTTTTCTAGATAAAATGAACACGTTACATTGTCTATACATTATTTGGAGTTCGTGATTCCTCATACTTTCATAAATGAAAAACTACCAAACTACTCTACCCGATGGTTTTTAGCGGCACAAAATACTGATGATTTTTTAGCCACGAATTTTCACAAATTACACGAAAAACAATCGCTAATTATTATCACGAAAAAATTTCGACAAGTCGAA
>Ga0079203_1002841_pt1 | contig 11300 bp, 5 predicted proteins | sample PorBlaMBantryBay_FD_68602 | JGI IMG/M metagenome (GOLD analysis project Ga0079203, IMG submission 68602) | Marine algae microbial communities from Bantry Bay - Bantry Bay, Ireland | ecosystem: Host-associated > Algae > Red algae > Blade | place: Bantry Bay, Ireland
AAGTGAGCATGAATTAACTCAATTTGATGATCGCGAACGTACTTGCTTATTCTTCGTTTGCTCAACCCAAAGACAGGGTGTGCTATTTTCAATAAAGCTTTTCTTAGAAACCGATAGCTTAGCGATTGGTCAATAACAAAATCCTTGCGCGCCAAACTACTAAGCGGGTTGTCAATGAAATGAAAATCACTGTTGTAATAATTATGCCTTAAATAATTATTTGCTCCAATGTGAATCTCAACATCCGGTAGGTGACGAATCAGTTGGTAAGCCCAAATTTCAGTTTTGGGAAGGTAGGAATTGAAAAGGTGGAGTACTTTGAGATTATTGTACACCAGTAAAGTTTTCAGTGGTTAAGTAATTTTGGTTGAAGACCTGTTGTAAATAAATTTCAAAGGTTAAAAGCCTTCCAACGCGGATGTAGTCATTGTCTAAATTAAGTAAATCTGGCTCAGAGAGATAGTTTTTGTAAAGCGCATTTTCTGAACTAAGAAAATTTTTAATTCGTGATTCAATTGATTTCATCCATTGTGGATATTCGGTAATACTATAAGCAGCAGTAAATCCACACCGATACGCTAAATGGTGTAAAAATCTTTTTCCCTTAAAAAATATTTTTCTTTTGTTACTAATAGGATAGCTGATATTGCTATAGGGTATCCCTTCAAAAAGATAAGCAAAATTCTTTAGTAGCGCAGCGTTATATAATTTAGAATCTGCGAGATGTCTTTTATCAATGGAAGACAGAAAAGCGATTAATTCATTCTGAAAAAAAGGAGATCTATATTCCATATATTTTTGTTCTAACATTCCTTGTAGCGTAAATCTTCTTAGTCTATTATGAATCAAATGAGGAATTGCCTCTTGAGACAAACGAAAAAAAGAATCCTCTAAGTCTATTTGTGAGCTTAATTCTCCGTATACGGATTGAATAGCAGATTGTTTGCTGTCAGTTATTAACCTTCCTCCCAATAAAATTCCACCACCAATACCATGTAAGCAGATCGGATTCACTTCGCTAAACTGTTTATGATAACAAGAACCATGCATGTGCACTAGACTAAGCATTCCATCTGTTTTCCAGACACCTTCTACTCTGTTTTTAAACCAATTTATGCCATCAAGATTGAAATGATAATTTTCGACTTGAGCGACTTGAGCGACCTTTTGAGCAATGCGTTGTTCGTAGGATTTATGCACGCCAAAAGTGAAGGTCTTGATGTCTTGCTTTTTTATTTTTGCAGCCGCCAGAATTGCTCTTGAGTCTAACCCTCCACTTAAAGAAATATTTAATTTGTCAATGTTATGCATTCTTGAATGAACAGCCTCTTTTAATAGGAGTCCGAACTGACTGGTTGCTTCTTCAAATGAAATAGTTAACGGTTGAACCATTGGCCATTGCCAATAATTTTCTAAGAAGGATACTTGTTTGTCAGTGCAATTAACCGTAAGCATTGAAGATGGACCGAGGAGGCTGACTTGATCAAAAGGTGTTGTGTTATTCAAATAATGTCCGCACCGAAGAAAATTCTTTACATTGTTAGAATTAATCTTTTTATCAAAATGCTTAAAATGTAAAAAGCCTTTTACTTCAGAACTCCAAGCAATAATATTATCTTCTTTACGTAACAAGTAAAATGGCTTTAAACCGAATCGATCTGTAATGAAAGTGAGTGACTCAATTGCTTCATCATAAAGCACACTACAAAAAAAGCCATCTACTTTTTGTAAAAACGCTGTAAGTATTCCTTTACCCGCAGCCTCTAAAATAAGATTAGCTGCTGTGGTTTTTTCCAGCTTAAAGGTATCTCTTAATTGATTAATATTATAAAATTCACCTTCCAGCCAACATTTTTTACTCGCAATGATAGTAGGAGAGGTAGTCTCTCCAATTACTCCTAGATGAACCCTGGTGCAAATAATACGGTTATTGACAAAGGTAGAATCCTGCACTAACGGTACATCATTAAGCAGTAATGCTTTACCTTTGTCGACTTCCTCTCTTGTCCCTTGATTAGTAAAACAACCAATTATTCCTGGCATTATTTGATGATTTTTTCTATGATAGAAATTCTTTTTTTGAAAAATAAAAAAACAAAAAATACATACAATATAGAACCTGAAACTACTTTTAAGCTAAAAGAAGTTAGCGTACTATTTATGTTTATTTTGTCAATAAAGAACACAACACAAAACGCAGGCACACAGAATGAAAGCAATTTTAAAATGGTGATGCCAATCTCTCTGTAGTTCACGTTGCCATATTTGATAATTAACCAATGCCATATAGGTCCAAAAATAACACCAGCTAGTAATTGGCCTACTGCAACTGATTCAGTAGAGGTATGAAATGACAAAGTTACAGAAATACTACAGAATAGAGCAAGTGTCCATAAGCAGTTCCAATAAAATCCTATATCTGCTCTTCCTTTAGATAATAATAAACTCCCTCCTGGATTAGCAATTGTTTTTAGCAATCCTACCACGGCAAGAATAGAAAGCGTAGTCGATGCTGCTAACCATTTTTCACCATATAACAATTCTAAAAACTGAAAACCATTAAGCATAAGAAAAAGAAGAATTGGAAAATTAATAAGCATCAATAAAATGACTGCGTTTGAATAGTATGAATTGATCTGCTCTTTTTTTTCATCCATTTTAGAAAAAACAGGAAATGCTATATTATTGACGATTGGGTTAATTTTTCGAAGTGGCAAGAGTACTAAATTCCAAACAATAGTATATAATCCCAACGCAGAAGGACCTAATATATTTCCAATAAATATCTTGTCGATATTCGCACTCAAATAGTTAACCATCGAGGTGCCTGTTTGAAAAAAACCGAAATCTAATAAATCTTTTACTTCCTTTAGATTAAATTCAAAACGTGGAATATGATATTTTCTACCGAAATAAAAATTTAAAACAGTTTCAATTACCCTGCTGAATAGATAAGAATAAATGAGGGAATAAACGCCAAAATCATTCATCGCTAATCCAATAGCAATAATAAAGGTGGAGCTGATGTTAATGATGCTTATCATATTCTGTATGTCGAACTTGAGCGACTTTACCAAAATTGCACCAAATTGAGTTCCCCATGGAGTAATTAAAAAAACAAGACTTATTACCCGAATAAATGTTTCAAGACTGATTTCTGTACTGAAAAAGAGATTTGCAAATGGAGCAATGAACCAAATTAAAACAAAACAAAAAATACCCACCAGTATATTTATCCAGTAAAGAGTAGATAATTGTAAAGGGGTGATATTTTTTTTTTGAATGATTGCAGCACTTAATCCAAGGTCAAAGATTGGAAAAATAAAACCAATAAAAACGAAAACCATTGCCATCAAACCAAAATCTTCTGGTGTTAAAATCCAGGCAAGGATAAGATTTTGCGCAAATTGAATAATAGTTGTTACTATACTTCCAAATACAGACCATCGAATTCCTTTTATGACTTGCCGCTTTAAATTCATTCTCCTTTTTTTAATTTAAAAAATCGCCAGCTTTTGGAATCGTAGGAAAAACTAAAGCATTTAAACTTCGGTATAAGAAGGCTAGCTTGGAGCGAAGACTTGAAGCGTTATTTGGGAGGTGAGTAATAATATATCCATCTATGATGCTGATGATAATTTTTGAATCTTCAACATGGACAATTGTCCCTGGGAGAATTTTTTTCTGATATTGATTAGTAACAAATTTTGAGGCAGCCTGAAAACGAACAGGAGGTAATAATGTTATCTCTTTTCCATTATACAAAGTAAACGCACTACCTGCCCTTATCTTAGCACTGATTTCATCATAGTGTTCCTGCTGCCAGTATATTTTTCGATGTATTTTTAAATTTTCTGTAAAAAAACTTGCAGCGGAATTATCTTGTTTAATGGGTTTCTTTTTCTGTATAAAAAAATCTTTTAACTCCATTAATAATGAAGGGAGTTGTGCTTTGATCTTTTTATTTAATAGCTCATAAGTAATCGTTTGAGCATCAAAATCTATTTTAACTTGTGCGGCAATATCACCACGGTCAAGCTCTTTTGTTAATACATGACAACTAATTCCGCCATAAGGTTCCTGACTGACGATCGTCCAATAGACCGGATTTGCACCTCGGCAACGAGGCAAAAAAGAGGGATGAAAATTATAAGCGTTTTGGTTAGCTGCCTTTAAAAAGGTAGTAGAAAAAATTTGAGGAAAAGCAGCACAAATCATCAAATCATAAGAAGGAATACTTTGGATATGATCCGAATCATTGGCGTCGTTGATAAAAATTATATCTACTTTTCGAGCACCGACCAATCTTTTCAATTCTTTTAATTGACGATTGTATTTTCTGTTAAAATAAGCACTATTTTTTTTTATTGAACCCGGAGATAGTTTATTGTAAAATATTTCCCAACGATTTATATCTCCCAAAATGATAGTGGTCACCTCAAAATAGGATTCGCCTAGTAGCGCCTGTGTACACCAAAGACCAAAACCTGACAGATGACCGCAATATAAAATCGTTTTCATTAAAATGTTTGATAAAACTTATTTATAGCCGTTACGACTTTTTTGATCTCTGTCTTTTTAAGGTTATAATACAACGGCAATCGAATCAATGCGCTGCTTTTGGAAGAAGTATAATGGTCTTCTCCAATAAACTGACCTACTTTTTTACCGTATTTTGATAGATGTAAAGGTACGTAATGAAAAGCAGCTTTTATCTCTTCTTCTTTTAGAAACTGAATTAAATCACTACGGTCTTTTGCTTGTACAAACATAAAAAAGAGGTGACCGTTATGTGCTCGGTCTACTTGGGGTATCTCCGATAATTGATAGGAGTGAGGGGCTTGTTTGTCGACCAGCAATTTATAATAATAATCCCAAAGCATCCGCCGACGTTTAGAAACTTTTTTTACGTCTTTGAACTGTGCATATAAAAAAGCAGCGGTCATTTCGTTGAGTAAATAACTTGACCCGATGTCTACCCATGAATATTTATCTACTTTTCCACTAAAAAAAGCTTTGCGATTAGTTCCCTTCTCTCTGATAATTTCTGCTCTTTCCGCAAAACGATTATCGTTGATGAGTAAGGCTCCTCCTTCACCACATTGAATATTCTTTGTTGCATGAAAACTCAACGTACCAAAATGACCAATTGTACCTAAATGACGTCCCTTATACCAAGCATCCATCCCTTGAGCAGCATCTTCAATTACCATCAATCCATGTGAAGCAGCTACGGCCATTATCTCGTCCATCTCACAGGCCACTCCTGCGTAGTGCATGACAAGTATTCCTCTGGTTTTTTTGGTGATTGCAGCCTCGATTAAGGCTTCATTAATATTCATTGTGTCAGGGTGAACATCCACAAACACTACCTTCGCTCCTCTCAACACGAAAGCATTGGCGCTGGATACAAAAGTAAAAGAAGGCATAATTATTTCGTCACCCGGCTGGATATTCATCAGAATAGCAGCAATCTCCAGCGCATGGGTGCAGGAGGTAGTCAAAAGTACTCTAGGGCAGGTAGTGAAAGCTTCTAGCCATCGCTCACATTGTCCTGTAAAATAGCCTGCTCCGGATAGGTGCTGCTGTTGAATCGCTTGTTTAATAAAACCCAACTCCTTGCCACAGATATACGGCTCCTGAAGGTTTATCATTTTATAATTAAAACTACCTTAAAATAACCAATTTACCAAAGTCTTTCTTGAAGAACCGATCTGCGGGAGCATTTCGTAGCTTATCTATTTTTTCACCCGTTTGTTCTTCGGCTACTAGTCTATACAAATAAACTCCATTGGCTAATCGTCCTCCATACTCATCTCTACCGTCCCAACGATAGTCCGTCAAATGTGTTCCTACTCTCAATGGACCAATTTCATCTTGGGTAATCTCTTTTACAACCTTTCCCGAAACAGTGAAAATCTGAATTTTGAAAAAATCAGGTGTCTTACTTCCCGTAAGGGTATAAGCAAACTGCGTAGAGCTGGAAAAGGGATTCGGATAATTGATAAGATTAGAGATAGCGGTCGAGGTAATCACTTCAAATACGACCCGATAGTCAATTTTACCGGAAGTATTTCCAGATACATCTGAAGAACTGATGCTAAGTTCATATTGTCCATCTACCGTTAAAACAGGCTGCATTTCAATTCGAGAAGTATTTGTACGATCCTCACTGGTGCTAGGTATAAAAGTGAGGAACTCAGAATCAAAAGTGATATTTCTGGCGATGGACTCTTCTGGATATTTTAAGAATAGTTGATAGTTGCTAGTGTCATCCAACAATAAGAATTCATTCTCATCTGTCAATGAAATATTTATGATCGGTTCAGCAGAGACTAAATCTCCATTCATGATATGCAGCCCATCAAAAGTTACATCCAGCAAAGGATTTTCTATATCTCCACTTACAAAGAATTCTCTTACCGCAAAGTTATTAAATTTATAAAGTTCAACTTGGTCTTCTGCTGGATTTACCTCAAAAATAAATTGTTGCAAGCCAGATAAATCCTTACTATCAACCGTAAAATTGGTGACTTGTGATGTTCCTTTTTTTAGCGGCGCAATCCTTTTTTGATAAATGGTGGTTTCGTTATTTCGCTTTTGAATAATAGAAAATTCTACTAATAAACTATCCATGTCATAATTGGTTACATTTTCTACCGCCATTTCAAACAAAAGAGGTTCTCCCTGTCGAATAGTATCATTATAAAATTCATAAGCAATGTTAGTATTAATAGCTGCGTCAGGAAGTCCTTCATATAATACCCGTAGGTACGCCAAATCAGGTGCCGTTCGGGTTTCAATATCGGCTGTCTCAAAAGTAAGCCGTAAATAAGGAAATTGAGTAGCATCTATTCCTGCAATGATCGTATCGCGTGCCTGAACACGTGGAAATATCAAGGTCTCGGTTCCTGTCGCACTTATCCCTGTCACAGAAACATAACTAGTATCTTCTACCACATTTTCATCTAATAAATTCCATTGTAAAGAACCCCAGGTACTGGCTGGACCAATAGCAGGAGTGGTCATCCGCCCCCTTGATGTAGAGACGGGAAGAAACGCATTAATATCAACAATACCGTCGATGGTTTCCGCAATTCCTTCTGCTAAAACCTGCTGCTGATCTTTTACGTAGAAAAAACAATAGGGTACCGTACCGAGTTCGGACAATCGGTTTACAGTAGTTGCTCCCTGAGCAGTTAGCAATTCATAAATACTAGTGCCAAAAGTAGCAACGTCATCAGACCATTCTTCTGTTTTTAAATCATCTGTGAAGTTCTTCATAGCAGTAAAAAACAAAACCATACTGCCCGGTGGAATAGTATCTTTTATAAAGCGCATTATCGTAGCTCGGTCTTCTGGGGTTTGGGTTTTAAAAGTGAACGTTCGCTTGCCCGCAGGGTCAATAGATCCATATTCCCCTCCTGAATTAATCATACCGGTACCTGTGATAGCGTCTCCGACATACATAGATACGGCTCCTCCATTAGCGGTTGACCACGGTTGTACAGAATTTGCTGGAGTACTGAAATTGAAAAAGAAAGCAGGTCGTGGAGCTTGTAATTCCCAAACCATATTTAATAATCTAATGTTTGGCCCATTTAAATTAAAATCAAACTCGTTGCCTTCATTAATAATTAAATTCTCAGCAAAACTTTCATTGTACTGGAAATGATGGGATTGATTCCAGCCCGGAGAAGATTCAGGCAAATAAACAAAAGAACTATTAGACCACTTATATCCTTCCTCTGCTGATAAACTATCCGGACTTACTCTCCAATAATATACCTGATCTGGTACTGGGGTAGTAGTAGGTGTCCATTTCATTACTCCTCCAGATGCCGCAAACCTTGCGGATTCTTTTGATGGACTATTAAAGCGATTAGTGGTATCTATTTCCATTAGATAGTTTCTCGATTCAAGTATTCCATTAGTAGTAGAAGCCTTTAACACAAACGCCTCTGGAGCAGAAACAATACTATATTGAGGTGGATAAATAACTCTGGCACTATTATCAACAATATACAATTGTACTCCTTCTATACCACTGTCATTTACCAGTGAATTGTTGATTTCTGCTGCTGGGGCCGGTAACTCTTCAATCCTGTTATCAGGATCAAGGCTAATAAGAAAGCGATTTAATCCTACTGCATCTTCTTTGAGAGATGGAATTCTTAAAGTAATCTTTTTGTTATGACTCGGTGCTTCTACCTTGAACTTGGGAAGTGGGAAGATCGTACCATCAGGTAAAATTTGTGTAATAACTAACTCTAAAGAATCTTCTATCTGAAATCCTAAATTCACTACATCAAAAATAATATTAAAACTATCAATTCGAGAACTGATGGTCGCTGGCTCAAACTCTACTGAGTTAAAGTCAACCACATAGTCCGGTCCGGGACTAAAACTTAACTTATAAGCAGGATCTCCTTGTAACGTAAATTGATGTGCCAGGGTCCGAAACGGTGAACTATTAATTTGGTCAAAATCTCGTATAGCTGTCAATATCGCATCTCCCGTACCCTGCCCAAAATTAGTAGTCCCTACTGCCGTATAAAAAAATCGTTGAAAACTATTCAATGCAGTAATAAAACCTAAACCCGTCGTAGCTCCCATTGCAATAGCTCCTTGGTCAGGATTGCCAAAAACAAATTTTTCGCTAATCCCAAACTGAGAAGTATGGATATTCCCAGAATAACAACCCAATGAAAACATCACAGGATACTTACCTTTGTTGTTATAATTTTGTGGATTATCAATATTGAAATCAAATGTCCCAACACCAGAATGACCAAAAAATGTTAGCATAGATATCCCTTCGTTTATTCTATCAAAGATAGCATCTGATTCTACATTGGCGATTACATCTGAATTGGCTTTAAATACTGAATTTACATTTGCGCCATATTGGTTGTTCTCAATAATATTTTCAAGCCCAACCAAACTTTGTTGGATCGTTGCGCGCTCTGAATTATTTCCACCTCCTCCTAAATGTAGTATTTGCTTCATCCAGTCCCGGTCTACTATTGTTTGTGGATTATAACGCTGATTCCTTTCTAGTTCTATCATCTTATCTAGAAAGAGTTCGATTTGACTGGGAGAAGTTACCGCAATTCTTCCAACGGGTAACATAGGATATTCTGTTCCTGCTTCTGCTACCAACAAATTATCGCTTCCTGGATACCCGAAGGTGGGAACTAAAAAATCACTATAAGCAGCTAACATATCTGTATTATCTCTGACTTCGGAATATTCTCGCCCTTTTCCAATGATAAAAATATATTTTAAATCTGACCACTGTGACTTAATTTGCTGTACAAAATTTTTAATTGAAAGCGGATGACGGTGGATGCCATAGCTATATTGATTGTACAAATCATTAACGTTAACGATGGTAGGAGAAAAATTTCCTCCATCTTCCGAGGCTCGATAATCTGCATATTGCTGCACAAAGTTATTTCCCTGCTGGTCATTATATAATCTGTCATTGGAAATGATTAGATAATCTGCAGCAGCCCTATCCTCATAGTTAATCCAGTTTATAGGCTCAAGATTACCAATGTTTTTTATTCCACTATTGGGATTGACCAATACTAATTGCCGTTCCACCGTAGAAGAGGGAAGCGCTATCTTCACCAGATCAGCCGTAAGGTCTGCGTTAATTTTGATTTGATTGGTAACATCATAAAGGATTGGTGCTCCATTTGTTAGATTAAAGTTGGTGATTTCCAGATAAGTGACACCTGTATTTGCCCTGACCTTAAATTCATAATAGTCGCTTCCACTAAAATTAAATGTCCGTGGATAGATCAACTCCGTAAAAGCTACTGCTTGTCGATCATTGCTTCCATCAACCCCTTCATAAGTAATACGTGTACTGTTTATCAGTAAACTCGTAGGAATGTCTGCTTCAACATCTTCTAACGAATACCCATTCGTTGTTTTTTGGAAAACAGTGTCTCCTTCTACAGAAACGTATTGTTGATGCTGACGATCATTCAAAACAAAACGAGTTCTGATTTTTGAAGTAGGTTCATCCAGATGTATAGCACTGGTTGGGACACGTGCGATAGTCTTTTTTTTATAAGCAGAAGTAAATCCTTCAAACGCACTAAAAGTAGAAAGCGATTCTCCCTGCCTAGATTCTAGTTTCTTTACATGGCCTGCTTTACCCACCGTTTGTCTACTATAAACAACTAATTCATTTTTCCAAAAGAAAGCTTCCGGCTGAGGAAGCGCGTTTAATTCGTTTTGAACCTCAACTACTCTAGCATTCCCTCCTCCTGCCCAAGTCAAAAAATAACTCATCGTATCCGTAATCAAACTATACTCCGGATTCAACATTTCCGTATTCGCATTCTCAAACAAATGACGATCTAGCTCTGATCGATTCTTTTGACCATAAAACTCAATATAATCGTTCGTTCCTAACGTACTATTTGTCGAAACATACAGCGGCACCTGTTCTCCCATCCGGTACAATTGGTATTCACCTGCGGCAATCTGCGACAGCGGAACACCGGCCTGACTCAGTGCCTGTCGGGAAATCCGATACACACCGTCTTCAGCAACCAGCAATTTATAATAGGATTGATCAAAATTAATCCACTCATCACCAAACTTGCCATCAGACATCTGGGCAACCAGCATATTGGTAAAAAAGCAAAAAGACAGGGTAAAATAAAGTAGTTTCTTCATTTTGAATTGATAAAAAATTAAAATAAAAGGTCAAAAATATCGGATTCGGGTACACGTAAGGAATGGCGATTAAATAGATTGAGATAAAAGATGAAGCATAGTGTCTTAATTTATTTTATCAACATTCCTAAGTGACGTAAACGCAAGTAATTAGGTAGGCACAAGGTAATATTCAGCAATTACAACGATAGATAGCAATATAAAAGTACCCAAAATAGTACCGTTTTCAAAGCAAATATACCCAAATAGGGACTACTGTCTCCAATATAGCAATCCTTTTGGGAATCTCGGTTGATTTATATACGAAAAAATTGGAATGATTGGCTACTTTTATTGATCCTCAGGTATATCGTACACTTCTTCATTTGTCGTCTTTTCTACTCCCATTTCCTCCAACTGATCCATCATATCCATACTTTGATCCCAAAAATCCTTAATCATCGGCTTTATTTTCACAAATACCTTCTGTGCTTGCCCTGGAAACTCTTTTACATAAACATAAGTGATCGAGGCACGCTTGGTCTCTGGCGCAATCATGTGTGACTGCTCTCCAAACCACAACAAAAAACTATACAACAAAATCATCACAAAAGAGGTCAACA
>Ga0079203_1002844_pt1 | contig 11295 bp, 8 predicted proteins | sample PorBlaMBantryBay_FD_68602 | JGI IMG/M metagenome (GOLD analysis project Ga0079203, IMG submission 68602) | Marine algae microbial communities from Bantry Bay - Bantry Bay, Ireland | ecosystem: Host-associated > Algae > Red algae > Blade | place: Bantry Bay, Ireland
CTTCCCACGGCATACCGGAACCTGCGGCATGAGCGGGACCTGCAAGGGTTAAAAATGCGAGGACGAACGTCGCCCCGATGGCGGCATGACGAAAATGAGGGTTGCCTAAAAAATGTGAGCTCAAGGCATAACTAGAGAATTGGGTCAAAATTGACTCCTTTTTAAATGTTGGGTTTTGTGGGTTAAGAGTTTGAGGCTAAGGCCTCAGTGAGTGACGTTATGGAGGGTCAGGAACCATAGGCCTCAGCCGATAGGTTCTGTTTTCTCCATCACATCCGAGAACTTCAAGAATGTCCGTAACACGCCGGACCCCTCCGTGATTCTCGATCCCGACAACGAGATTAACCGCTGCGGAGATGAGTTTGCGCGGCACATTCGCCACGACTTCGCCGACAAGCTGCTCAAGACGATCAAGTCCGTCGGCAGCGCTATTGGCGTGAACGGTTGCAACGCCGCCGGGATGACCGGTCGACCAAGCTTTCAAAAGATCGAGCGCTTCACCGCCGCGAACCTCGCCGACGACAATGCGGTCAGGGCGAAGACGAAGGGTCGAACGCACGAGCTCGCGCATGGGAACGGTTGGCTGCGTGCGAAGAGATACGCAATCCTCTGCCGCGCATTGGAGCTCACGCGTGTCTTCCAAAAGGAGAACGCGGTGATCTTCATTCGCGATTTCCGCGAGAAGCGCATTGGTCAGCGTCGTTTTGCCGGACCCTGTTCCGCCTACCACGAGAATATTCTGCCGCGCCTTTACAGCACGGCGCAATCCATTAGCAGAAGCCTCGCTCAATGCGCCGCTGCTGACATAATCACCAAGTTTAAAAACGCGCGCAGCAGGTACGCGAATGGCAAATGATGGCTGCAAAGAGACAGGCGGCATAACCCCTTCGAACCGTTGTCCGCCAATTGGAAGCTCGGCGCTCACGATAGGCCGCTCACGCGTGACATCAAATCCCGACAAAGACGCGATAAGCCGAATAATCCGTTCTGCTTTTTCCGGCTCAAGAACCCGACCTTGGGACCGGCGCCCTACTCCGGCCCGCTCAATCCATAATTCCCCATTGGGATTTTGCATGATTTCGACAACGCTTGGGTCAGCAAGGGCGTCACAGATCACGGAGCCGAAGGCACTGCGTAACATCGTGTCAGTGCGAGACCGGCTTTGGGCGTTCCGTTGTGTCATGATAAACTCCCGCCTTCGTCTGACGGAGGAGACACCTCCAAAGCATCCAGCTCCGCATCTGTGAAGAAGTCATTTTCAGCAAGGAAGGCATCTTCAATACCGTTGAAGAGATGGCGATTCTTATTCCCGAGGATTATCTTCAGAGACTTGAGATATGCCCCAAAGCGAGTCTCGCCTTGAGCGCGGCTCGCCTTGCGTTCTTCAGCTCGAGGCGGCGAGACCATTGTGAGAAAATAGCGTACAAAAAGCGCGTGGCCTTCCGTGAGAACGATAATACGTTGACGCAAGTTCTCTTGCTCGCGAACCATTTGGTCTAAACGGCGTAGGATCGGATTATTCCGCGCAGCCTCAGCCTCCGCCGAAAGATAAAGTTCCAGCGCATTGTTTATGACTTCGGACTTACTCACCTTCGGATGCGAGGTCGCAATTTCAAGACGCTTGTGAATTGACTCTGAAGTGTAGGCCGTGATGCGTTTGAGTTTTGTGGTCATTATGACATCCCTCCAAAGTTTTCTCCGGGCGTCGCTCGGTCAATCGCATCGGCATCCCGTGCGATGTTAACGGGCATTACAGACTGATTTTGATCCTCGTCTTCATTGTCACCGAATGAGACCACCGGCTCTTTCTCCGGCTCGGAATTGGTCCCATGCGCGGGTTCAATCTTACGTTCTTTGCCGCCATCAGAATTTTCGTTCTTTTCGTTGAGTTCGGCTTTTAGAAACTTTGAAAGATCATTGTGAACATCTGCTGTCACACGGCCCCAATCATCCCGGCGCGCCGGAGGACAATCGCCATAGGAAGATTCAGGATCATTCAAGACTGGCGGCGGCGAAACACGGGTCTTAAAATTTTTATCAGAGTAGTAGCGTATCTTGGTCGCGCGAATGGGCGGCACGCCGGAGACGAGCACGATCTCATCTTCACTTGGTAGCTGCATGACCTCGCCCGGCGTTAGAAGCTGACGCGCAGTTTCTTGCCGAGACACCATCACATGGCTGAGCCAAGGCGCGAGGCGATGACCTGCATAGTTTCGCATGGCCCGCATTTCAGTTGTAGTCCCCAGCGCATCGCTAATACGTTTCGCGGTCCGCTCGTCATTCGTCGCGAAAGCCACGCGCACATGGCAGTTATCCAATATGGAATTATTTGGTCCGTAAGCTTTCTCAATCTGATTGAGGCTTTGCGTGATTAGAAAAGCGCGAAGACCGTAACCTGCCATGAAAGCCAAAGCGCTTTCGAAAAATTCCAAACGCCCGAGTGCCGGAAATTCGTCCAACATGAGCAAGACTTGTCGACGAGCATTACCGTCAATGGCTCCCTCAAGTTTCTCAGTCAGGCGACGACCAATCTGATTAAGTATTAGGCGTACAAGAGGCTTGGTTCTTGAAATGTCAGATGGCGGCACAACAAGGTAAAGTGAGACAGGTTTGTCAGCGCCTACTAAGTCTTCAATGCGCCAATCACAAGAGGAGGTCACCTCGGCCACGGTTGGGTCTCGATACAATCCCAGAAAGCTCATCGCCGTTGAGAGCACACCAGAGCGTTCATTCTCAGACTTATTCAAGAGTTCTCGTGACGCCTGCGCAACGACGGGATGAACTTTAGGGGTGGCTGCAACGCTGCAGCCGAGGTGATTGGTAGACATCATCGCTATGAGCGTTTCTTTAAAAGTACGGGCGGGGTCAGATAGAAATGAAGCAACGCGGGCGAGTGTTTTCTCCTCCTCTGCGTACAGAACATGTAAAATTGCCCCAACAAGCAAAGCATGACCTGTTTTCTCCCAATGGGAGCGGCGCTCTAAAGCCCCTTCAGGATCAACCAGAATATCAGCGATGTTTTGGACATCGCGAACCTCATTACGGCCCTTACGCACTTCCAAGAGTGGATTATATTTTGCAGATTTCGGGTTAGTTGGATCGAACAGAATACAATGCGAAAACTGTGATCGATGACCGGAAGTCGTCTGCCAATTCTCGCCTTTAATGTCGTGAACGACTGTTGAATGCTGCCAAGAGAGCAAGGTCGGGATAACGAGGCCGACTCCTTTGCCTGACCGCGTCGGCGCAAAAGTCATCACATGCTCGGGACCTGAATGGCGAATATAATTCTTATCGGTACGGCCGATGAAAACACCGTCGGTCTCGAACAAACCTGCTTGTTTTAAATCTTTATCATTGGCCCAGCGCGATGACCCGAATGTCGTCAACTTTTTAGCTTTGCGGCCACGCCAAACAGATCCGATGACGGAAAAAACGACACCCAGAAAAGATGCGCTGATGGCAATTTGCCCGCCTCGCGCAAACACGTCCGGTGCGTAAGGTTCAAACGCGTACCACCATTCAAACAAGCGCCACGGATAATAAATTTGTGTATCGTTTAGTACAAACCAAGGCTCACCCAAATAAGGGTCGAAACCCAGCTCACTCGCAACCCATTGAGTGGCGCCCCACACACCAGTGCCTATTGTCGTGAAGACGACGCCGACCTGGCCGATGAGAATTGAGTTGGGTGACATGAAGAGCCTCAGATTTAATCTTGAGACTTAGGGTCGGTGAAAACGGAAAAATAAGATAGGTTGGAAAGCGATAGTAAATGGACGTATCGGAATATAAGCTCAGCTACATTGAGATGTTTAGTGACCTCTAGTGCCTAGTCGAGATAACAGAATATCAATACTGAAGACTTTCAAAGTCCGACGATAGAAAATTCAATGTGCCCAGCTATACTGTCCAATAATATCTATGATTCTTAGAATAAAGAGTCGTCAAATTTACTATTCAGTACATTTTGAATTTCTGAAAATCTTAAACTCGAACTTTGGGAGTTTTTAAACAAGACTGTTTGAAAAACACCAATACTCTGAATCATCCTCTCAATCGATGGGATTATTCCTTGAAGTTGAGTTTTTGTCTTACAAGCCTTGACCGCCAACGTACCACTCCCCAACAAGACGGCGAGACAGTCAATCGTTCTATTGTCACCAATCTCTATATCCAATTCATCACAATCGGACCTAATGTTCTTTAATTCACGATCAACAGATTGAAGAACCTTACCAACAAGACGAGGCCATCCAGTTCTCTTGTGAACTTTATCGAAGATTGGCAACACAGGATTTAAAGTGCGGTTCCCCTCAACAATTAGCGGCCTTGCATTAGATAGTATTATTTGCACCAAAGCTCTAGCGTGGGTTAAATCTGTAACATCTATTCTATGGTCGGGGTCCTCCGAAAACTTTAAACAAAACCCGTCAACTGCCTCAACTAAACAGTCTGCTGTATTGTACCTATAAGCCTTAATTTTGTGATCCACGGTCGCCGGAATATCTTTTTCCGGGAATTGGCGTTTGATCGGCAACGTGGGCAACGGCCTTTCAGGCGAATCATCGTCGTTATCTCTTGGGTCAGTAGGATTCAGGTCTACATCACCGTCATTAAAAGTGACGGAAGCTGTCGTAATTAATCCCAACAACCTATTGAGAACATCAGTGGTCTCGTGACTGTAGCGGTGATCTACTCCCATAAAGTTTTGTGATGCTTCGCTAACGCTTACGCTATCAAGCTCAATAAACTCATCAAAAGGCACAACGGATTTCTCGTTGTCATCTTGCCCTCGAGTATTGGTTTTTTGACTTACTGTTCGAGGTCGAAGTCCTTTAGATTTCCCAATTTGCACTTCTTGCAATTCGAGTAAGATGTCAATTATATCTAAATCTTCAAAACTAAACTCATTCAATTTCTGTAGAAGGTTTTCAATTTTCCTTGAGTGTGAAGAACTTGAATTAGTATTTAAATTGGCGATATTACAAACTATCAACGGCTCGCTTCTTGTCCCATCTGAAAACACAATGATTGCAATATTTGCAGATTGTTGTTCTATTGCCGTTGTCGCAACCCACGTTTGACCAGATTGATCCAGACTCAAAGCGATAGAAGGCCAGTTGGTTGCTGCAACAGTAGAGGACAGTTGAACTGCACTCGGCAAACGTTGACGCGAATCTTCTAAAACAATGCTTACTAGATTTCTGTTAAGAGATATTTGCGCATTGATCGCATTCGAATTCTTATCGATGGACTCTTTAGGTCGTCGGAAAGGTTCGATAGTTGACAGGTCTACTTTGTGTTTGAAGCTTTCTAACAAGCCCAACTGATTTAAAGCATGACCCTTCTTAATTCGTCTATAAAGCCCGAACTCTGCGTTGATTGGATTGTCTCGGGTAGAAAGAAATGCTGCGGCTGAGCAATTTAAGCTACCTGACAGTACGTGATCGTACTTGTTCCCTTCGGCTATAATAACTTTCGCATGAATGTTCCGAGAAGCTGAGAATTCATCGACGGAATACAGAAACGCGTTGCCAATTTTTTTCAAGTTATCGACCGGAAAAAGGCCACGTCCTGTTTCGATACCCACTCTGATTTCCGGCCCCTTAAATCTTTTAGACATTACGCCTAGTGCAGCTAATTCTTGATCCCAAAAAGGAGAAACGACATTCAGCCGCGATATCTCATCATTACCAATAAATTCTGCAAACTGAGCGACCGCTGTTATTTTTTTTTCAGATTGAACTATTCCCCAAACATCCGTTTCTGACTTCTCCACCCTATCAACTGCATTGGTCAAAGAAAACCAAGGCGATAATTCGAGAGCTCTTCGAAAACCTTGTTTGAACCAAATATCTCCCGCTGGGAAACAGGATTGAATGTAGCGAGCTGCGTAGGCGAATATAGGCTGAATAGGATCATCCGGACCTTCACAAATTATTTCGTCTACTAACTCTTTGTTACCGGCAAGCCCTGTTACAGTAAGATTTGCGGAGCCAACTAGAAGGCGTGCTTTTTCTCTGCCAAGTTGCAAAACGATTTTTGGATGAAAGGCATTGGGCCTTTTGTGTAATGCAAAATGATATCTAAGTCCCGCCTGCGAGGGCGGGCCATACAAATCTAGTTCTTGTTTGAACATGTGGAAATCACTGACCACATGGGTGTTATGACATTTCGCTCCCCTCAATCTATTGAGGACAATATTCTCAAAAGTATCACCATTGAATGTAAAGCTGGTGAAAAAGGCTGAGTGATACCCTGGATCGGAAAATTGGTCATAATATTTCATAGTTCTGAAAGTACTTTTTTCCCTTCAGAGGTAAGACCTTTACCGTCTTCAATTAAGTCAAGATCAGCCAAAAATCTTAGCGCAGGTGCGATACGGGGATAACCCATCCAAACCGAATAACTCTCTTTAAACCGTAAGGCACCTTCGTATGGTTCGAACAAGAAGGTATATTTAGAATCCGACCTGAATTTACGCGCAGCTACCCACAAGTGTCGTTTCAGAATGCGACTTGAAATTATATCCGTCAGTACATTTGCTTGACCTTTATTCGATAGACTTTGTACGAAGCGCAATTCAGTATTCATCGATTGGAAATGATCAGAATGCTGAAAAACTTCTTCGACAAAAGACTTATTTTGCTCAGCCCAGTTAAGTGACTTCTTGACAAGAATGATGGCGACCTTGACATCCTCTTCTGACATTGCCGCTTTTTCGCTTCCCCTTTCTGCAATCGTAAGGACCTGCTCATGTTCTGAGCCATCCAGTTTATCCGCTCCCATAAAATCCGAGTCAGGATCTTCTAGACATGACATAAATTTTTCGATCAATGCCGACCAGGCAATTGTTTTGTCAGGCGAACTTCGCATTAGCTCCAATGAATATTTTAGTAATGCCTCATATGCGAACAACAAGATATCATTGATGTGATAAGCCAACCAATTATCCGGAACTTTGGATTTGATTTGCGACGTGTACCAATTCCAGCGCAAATTCTCTGCTTCGGGCCATTCCTGCGATAGCAGCGAGTTAGAGAGCATTCTTTTCAAACTGTCACGTCTTACCGCAGAGATGTTTGTTTCAAACTCATCGATACCAAGCAAAGCATCTTTCAATACACGCCACTCTGATGTACCTACTTGGATATCTGAAGGCCTGAGGGTTCTAAAGCTCTCTAGGTCTTTGCTGTCGACGACTCCTGTTTTAATTGCTTGAACAAACTTTTCCTCTTGGTCTCCGAGTGTTTCTTTGAAGGCTTCAGCCACCGTGAGACCTAGGTTTGTTGGAACCATTATTTTATGGGCTTCCGGTCTTTTGACCAATCCCATTTCAGCCATCTGAGCTCCGTAAATAGCAGCAAGAGCACCTCCCTGGTTTTGCAACAACCCCGTGTCTTGATTGCGCGAAGAATCACCAAAAGATATAACACCTGTCATGCTGTTGTTCGATTTGAATCGGCTGACCCACCTGCTTCCTGACAGGCCATGGTCCGACTCATCAACAGAGCTAAGTAAGGCGTATAACGCTTCGGCGTGCCGTAGTACTTCCCGAAAAGTTTTTATATTTTTGTCAGAATATTCCGAGGCGTAAAAATATAAAAACCAAGTTAGGAAGGAGTAATACCGTAGACGGTTGGTAACTGTACTGACCCCAGAAAGTAATGGTTGATAAACTTGCTCCGACGGACGCATCATGCCTAGTGGGTCGAGACCAGATGTATTGCCTATTTCCGTCCATTCAGGAGTTTTCATGTATTGACGTTAGATAAATATACTTGGTTCGCAAAGGGAAACTGTAGATTCTTCAAAATAAGTTATCTGGACAATCCCCTTTGCTTTGCGACATCCCAGCTAATACCGCCTGCTGAAACACGACCGGATATAGATCGTCCCAGCCTCCGTTCCATAACGGGGCGCCAAGGCACAAGCGTAAATTCTTTCGAGCGTTCGATCACTGCGAACTTTCCACTCGGTCTTTCAATCGCTTCTCGGTAAACGCCTTCTACAGAGCGGTTTTTACCCAATGCGGCATATGGTTTTTTATACTTCTCAGACAGCTTCTCTGCGGCATCATTCATATCCATGGCTTTCAACTTATCTAAAGCCCTCACAGGCAACTGCCCATCTTGAGAAAACTTGAAGCCCATTTTCTGCAAAATCACTTTGCGATTAGCCAGTGCCTGCCGGATATTTGTTTTGCTTACTCCTTCCAATCCAGTGTCAGAAAGGCGCGCATCGAGCCACGTCACCCCCCTCGCTCGCTCCATCTGAGTCAAAGTCTGCGTACTACTCCGAGCGATAGCGGTCGGCATTCGCTCCGCCCTTTGAGTCTCATATTCCGACGCGCGTTGAAGATAGTCTTGAGGGATTCGCCATGTCCCATCTTGATTTCTGGAAACGAGGTTCTTCCGCCTTAAAGCTTCAAGTCGCCTGACATGGGCTTGCGCATAGGCAGGTGAAACATTCCCGCCTCCTGTGACGTGATGCACCTCGCTGTATATTCCGTCATTTGAATTTGCGAAATCAGTTATTGAACGATCAATTTTACGCGGTCCTTGCTGATGTGGTTGAAAGGTCACGACTTGGTCTTTGCGCAATGTCTCAAAGGTTTCATCTTCAGCTATCTTTGCGTGGATGTGTTCGCCGTTCAGGGATTGAATAATTACATAGCCCCCTTCGCGCGTGTCGTCATGCCGTCCAAATTGTTTAACTGAACCGGTAATCGGCTTTGCTGTTCGGTCATTTGGATCGAAGCGATTGCGCTCTGTCACGAGATCAACCCGGACGCCGTCCTCTTTCAAGCTCCGATGTATCGCTTTTATGATATCGTTGCGCTCACCCATGTCTCTAAGGGTTTGGGCAAAGTCAGGCTCTAAACGCCATCTGCCCGAACCCAGTTTTTCAGCGAGCCCCATCCGGTCTAATGTTTGCAATCGTTTCGCCTGCAATTGCCGATACCAGACACGGCCTTTCGGAACCGGTTGGCTCAAGTCGATTTCATTGTTTTCCAGCGCATCTGAAATAGATTTATCGACTCCCGTGTAGCGCTCTGAATTGACTTGATGCGCAAGCCGCACACGGCCTTCAATCTGCGTGACGGGGCCGAGCTCAATTTCAACGAGGTCCTGCGCACGTTGGCGCATCGTTTGGGAGATATATTTTTTTGGAATGACGAGGTCTTTGCCGTTATCTCTGACGCCCCTGATCACGAGATGGGTGTGAGGTTGACCCGTATCGTAGTGATTAGCCCCAACCCAATCGAGTTTCGTCTCAAGGTCGATTTCCATTTGTTGAACGAGGTCTTGGGTGAATTCTGTTAGGTCTTGTAGCCGCAAGCTATCTTCAGGGCTGACAACAAATCGGAAGTGATGTCTGTCGTCTTTGCACCTCTCAGCAAAACGGCTGATTGATTTTCTCTGCCCTTCGCCTTCCCCCTCAAAATCAGAGTCTTCTACTCCCCTGCCATATGCCTCGGCCCGCTCTCCTCGCTCGTCTGTGCCGTCACGCTCAATGTAGTCCAAATGCTTACGGAGGCTTTGATATCCATGACCCGTCATCTTTTTGATTGAGGCCTTAATCACGACCTGACGATAAAACGCCATTGGCCTCCCGGTTGAACGGGATGACCGCCCTGAGCTACTCCCTCGCCGATTTGCTCGTGCACCGCGGCTAACCTGCTCAAAGAAACCAACGGCGCGTCGACTGCCGGACGGTGAGCGAAGCCGTCCCAGAGACACTTCGAATTGATTTTCATCCCACTTAGGCATGACTAAGTCTCCGAGATAATGTGTTGGTAAAACACAAGGTGACACCACCGAAAGTTCTAGGTTTTACGGTGATCGCGTAAAATCCATGCCCCCAAGCCTTTTGGCGTTGGGGGCATAAAAATCGATGTGCAGACAAGGCGTTAGCCGGGGGGTGACACCACCCCCTTTTATCTTGCCCTCACTAAACCCGCCCCATTTGTCAAGCCGACTGACCCGATTTCGTGACATAGATTTTCTCCTATTCTCGATGATGTCATCATATTTTTCCTTTTCTGCACATCACTGTATTGAGCGCCTTTGGCGCGCTTTTCTAATTTGGTATCCCGACGGTTCATGCACTACTCCGTGCTCGATATAACTATCCGCACATGCTGTTTTCAGAGGGGCGTGAGATGTCCAAAAGCACTCGCGACGCACTGCGGATAAACTCGTCAAAAGATATATCCGGTGCCGGCAAGATAGCGGGATCATCTCTCCCGCGACCCCGTCAAGGGACGCCATTCATCTCAGTTGCCTGAGATAAATTAGGTAATATGTGTTCGTTATTCTCCCATGTTTATGTTCATGATTGGTCCCGTTCCTATGCGACTTTCGCTGCGCTGAGGTCCTCGCGGCTAGCGATAAACTCACTCCCATCCACCCACATCCGGTGTAAAATAACGGAGAGCTTGCGAGCTACAGCTACGGTCGCACGGCGCTTTCCAGCTCGCTTTTGCAAGCTCATGCCCCAGGCTTTAAGTACCGACCAGCTCTGCACGCGGGTGAGCAATGAAGAAGCCGCTTCGTATAAAAGCGTGCGCATCTCTGGATCACCGCACTTGGAGATGCGGCCCTCATAATCCACAGTTCCTGATTGATAGCGCTTAGGCGTGAGGCCGAGATGCGCTCCGACCGTCTTTGATTTTTTAAACCGCGTCGGATTATCAATCGTCGTCTTAAATGCCAATGCCGTAATCGGGCCAACCCCCGGTACGGTCATAAAACGGCGGCAGACATCATCCCCTCGCACGACCTGCAACACCAGTTTATGACAACGACTATGCTGTTCCAAAAGTGTTCGGCGGGCCTCCAACATGCTCTGCGTCATCTCGCGCAGCATGGGGTCCGCTTCTGCCAACTTCACCATAAGATTCTGTTCAAACCGCCCGCGCGTGGTCCGTGTCATCTTAATACCAAAGACCTTAAGCGTGCCGCGTATCGCGTTCTCAATGTCCAAAAACTTACGCTTTAGGATGCGGCGATTGGTCAGCAAGATACGCAGGCGATGACTGTCATCCGACTTCACATGCACGCTCCGATACCAACCCGTGCGCATCATCTGCGCAAGGCCTCGTGCGTCATTCCTATCCGTCTTGTTCCGCATCGCCCCAAGCGCGCTCGCCATATGACGCGTCTCAACGATGATAGCCGGAAAGCCAAGCTTGATCAGCTCATTGCTAAGCCATGGCGACAAGCTGCTGGCCTCAAAGCCAACACGCTTTATCCGGCCTTCGAAGCGGCGCAGCACAGGCGCAATCGC
>Ga0079203_1002848_pt1 | contig 11281 bp, 10 predicted proteins | sample PorBlaMBantryBay_FD_68602 | JGI IMG/M metagenome (GOLD analysis project Ga0079203, IMG submission 68602) | Marine algae microbial communities from Bantry Bay - Bantry Bay, Ireland | ecosystem: Host-associated > Algae > Red algae > Blade | place: Bantry Bay, Ireland
GAAAAGGGCTTGTACCAGTACCAAAAAGCAATTATTTATGCGACAGCAAAAACTAATGAAATAAACTACGACGACCTGCCTTTGATACAAGATTTTGAGCTTGCCCCGGATAAGGTGCAGTTGCTGAACCACATTGTAACCAAGGCGAACGGCTGGTTAACCTATTACCTATTCGACAATAACCAAGACCATTTGACCCATGCACTGGAAACCTTTACCCTTGCGGATCAACTTGTAGATATTATCCGATCGGAGAGCACTGAATACCAATCCAAGCTGTTCTGGCGTGAAAAAGGAGCCTCACTATATACCAAGGCAGTTGAAGTGTGTTACCTGCTCGACAAGCCCGAAGAAGCGTATTATTTTATGGAGCGCAACAAGGCCATTTTGTTGCTTGAAGATATTTCGAACGAACAAGCCAAAGAAATTGCAAAATTACCCGAAGCTATGGTAGCCCGTGAATTTAAGCTCAAGCGCGCCATCTTTTTATCTGAAAACGACTTTAAAAACGTTGAGTCGGCATCCTCCGCCACTTTTGATTCGATAAAACAGCACGTCTACGAAAATAAAAGGGTCTACAACACTTTTGTAGATTCGCTCGCCCAGGCCTTCCCGGAGTATGCCAATATTAAGAAGAAAGTTGACGTCCTTCCCTACGCAGATTTCAAGACCACCTATATTTCTAAGGACCAAGGGGTGCTCCAATACATTCTCAACGACGAACAAGGGTATGGGTTGCTGACGGTCGCCGATCAAACCCAATTTTTTAAGTTGAAGGACGTTGCAAACCTCAATGATAAAATAATATCCCTTTATGCCCTTTTGACCGACCTGACCACCGATCGCGCTAAAATGAAAACCTTTAATGTGCTGTCTCACCAAGTTTTTAGAGAACTGGTGCCAGAATCGGTATACAATGCCATTAAAGGGAAAAAATTGACCCTTATCACAGATTATGTGCTGCAACAGATACCTTTTCAAGCCTTCGTTGTGGATGAGGTTAACGGCACTTTTCTGATAGCGGATACTGAAATGAGTTATGCCTATTCCATGTCGTATTTAGACGCTAAGAAGCAAGTTACCAACCACCCGAAAAAAGAGTTTTTCGGTATGGCACCCGTTCAGTTTGCCAGTCTCGGACTACCGGAACTTCTCTTTAGTGGGGCAGAAATTGGAGAAGCCGAACAGATTTTCAATGGAAACCTCTTATTAAACGATCAAGCTACCAAATCCAAGTTCCTTGAAAACGTGGAAGATTCTAGAATCGTTCACTTATCTACCCATGCCGATATCGGTGAGGGTATAGACCCTTGGATCGCCTTTAGCGATGAAAAAATATTCTTAAATGAGATCTACGCTACAAAGAACCAAGCCGAGATGGTTGTACTGAGCGCTTGTAATACCTCTGTGGGAGAACTAAAAAAGGGAGAAGGGGCCATGAGTTTGGCTAGAGGATTCTTTCATTCCGGCGCAAAAAGCGTAGTATCTTCTTTATGGTCTACTAACGACAAGAGTAGTAAAGAACTTATGGTCGAATTTTATAAGGGACTTGATAAAGGGATGACCAAGTCTGCGGCCATGCGCAAGGCTAAAATGGATTATATAGATAAATATCGTGGCACTGCCATTTCACCTGCTTATTGGAGTGCCTTGATAGTCATCGGCGATAATTCTCCAATCAGCCCATCCAGGAACCTCCTTACTCTTTGGCCTTGGGCGCTACTTGGCGTATTAGTCCTTACGGCACTTTATTTCCTTTTTAAAAATAAAAGGGCCAATTCCAAAAAATCATTCTAGTTTTTCTAAAAGAATCGACGCCTTATCTTTTTTATACCTGCCATCGGTAATGAGGTCATCTAAAGCCTGGACGGCATTTTGCTTTTGATCGCTGTTCAGATAGGCAAGTGCTGCATACCATAATGCCTGAGGGGCAAACTCCCCCTTATCAAGAATTACCTTATCAAAAAGTTTTATGGCTTCTTCGGGTTGTCCGTTTTTCAAATACGATTGTGCTAGGTAAAAAGTGGTGCTTTCAGAATTATCAGTTGCCATCAAATCTTTGAAAAGTTCGATTGCCCGTGAATTATCGTCGGTTTCATAGGCTACGAACGCCTTTCTCTTCAATGAATTATCTTCGTTATTGCCTCTGGTAATTGGGTATACCGTATTCGGATACTCCTGAAAATTTTCTTGGTAGAGGTCTTCGTAATCCGTGCCGGTAAAGGTCGTATATCCGAACCAACCCAAACCGAATAGAATCGCGACCGATGCCGCCAATGACCAATTAAAATTCGATTTTTTACGACTGTCGTTCAATTGTATTACAGGGGTTTCCTGAGAAATATCATTTTCAAAGCCTTGCAATTTTGATTTTAGCTTGGCCTTTTCCCCTTCTCGCACAACACGTTTCAAGTCTTGCTCAAAGTCGAACTGCTCCTTAAATTCCATATCTGTGTCCAGTAAGTCTTGCAACTGCTTTTCCTGCTCGCTTGAAAGCGAGTTCGAAAAATAACGGTATAATAGCTGTTCTTTGTTCATCTTATAGGGGGTTTTCTTTTATTCGTTCCTTTAAGGTTCTCATACACCGCGATTTTGCCGCTTTAACGACATTTTCGCTATTGTAATTTTCAGCTTCCATGATTTCTTGTATCGTATAACCACGGTAGTAAAAAAGGGTCAAAAGCTCTTGGCACTGCTTTCCAAGGCTGGGAAAATGTTTTTGTAATAATTGCTGTTCGGGAGTCAGATCCGGCTCGTCTATTTCCCAGGCGGCCACCAGCTCATCTTCAGCACCTGCCCTGGCGACATCATAATTAGACCCTACGGTTCTTTTGTTCTTTTTCATCTGATTAAAAATCAAGTATTTACCGATTCCGAAAAGATAGGTCGCTATACTACTGGTAAACTTTTGCACTTTACCGCTCATCACATTGTCATGAAAGATGATGAAGGCATCTTGGTAGATATCTATATTTTCATCATCGGATAAGTGATAACGGCGAGCGAAATTCAGGAACTTGTTCCTATTCTCTTCATACACTTGCCTAATCACGGCATCGGAACCCGTTCTTAACTCCTCTAACGTAAACTCCGGTTTCTTTTCTTTCACTTTTATGACTGGATTATAACAAGGTTAACATAGGTACTGACGAATTTAGCATTTTTTTGATGTATAGGAAGTTTTAACTTCTCAAGATGCCTTAAAATCAAAGACTTGTAGTCATTAGATTACATTTTCTCAATTTTTATAGCCTGCACTGTTAACCTCTTCTTCAATTCAGTCACTAACAAATGAACCTTATAAATTAAAATAATGGATACCGAGGAGAAATTAGAACTGGTAAAACAGGCATTACTGCTTGCATTGGCAATAACACTTTTTACCCTATGGTATTTTCTTAAAGATTGAATGCCAGCCTAAAAATCTAAAATGAGAACAAACGCAACAGTACTGCTAATTTGCCTTATAGGATGCTTTGCAGCCTGTACTGATGAAACGAATGATTCCTTTTCCAAAGCTGAAAAAATCGCAGCATCGAATAAGGATACTACTACAAAACCAATGAATGTATTGGACGAGCAGATAAAAGTGTTCGGAAAAGTATTCGAACTTGGTGGTACGGGGGCGCACAACCCTCTGGCCGGGGCAATCAATTACCAAGAGTTGATTCAAAAAATGGATTTGCCTTCAGCGCAAAAAAAATTGCTATACGAGCAGTATAAAATCTACGACCTCAGCCTTGACCCCAGGAAAAAAGATTCCTTGAAATTAATGGTGGATAAAATGCTGACAAACGCACTCGAAAAAAGTCGAAGCAAACAGTAATCCTTTACTAGTACAAATGCAGACCGAGACAATATCTCGGTTTTTTTAGGTCTAAGGGTTAACCTATTAATTGAACATCCATAAAGTAGAAACAATCACTACAATTTAAAATATACCATTATGAAAACGACAATTAAATTTCTATTCTGTTTTATTACGGCGCTGGCCATCATGGCACTTACTTCCTGCACCAAGGAAATAGACACCATCATTACAGAAAAGACCGAAGAACTTTCGGCTGTAACGCTAATACAATTGAATGCAATAGACAGCTTTGACGGTCCCTGTTCGAAAACATTCGATTTCGAGGCCGATATTAAAGCAGACGGCCCAATGACCATTACATATACGTGGTTACGAAGCGATGGGGCTACCGCACCCGAATTCACATTAGAATTCGAGGAAGCGGGAACAAAGACCGTAACAACATCTTGGACACTTGGGGAAACCGGAAAATCATACGAAGGTTATTGGCAGCAACTAAAGGTGATATCGCCTGAAGAAATGTTCTCGAACAAATCGGAATTTAATTTAAACTGTGATGAAAGTACCGTTGAAATTTCGGTTGTTGCAACGGTCATAGGAGATGTTGAGTTTACTGGCGAATGTCCTAAAAAATTCGATTTCGAGGCCGAGATTACAGTAGATGGCCCAGTAACGATAGCATACACATGGCTGCGCAGCGATGGTGGCAGTGGTCCGGAACATAGTTTGGATTTCGAAGAGGCGGGTACCAAGACCGTATCAGCCTCATGGGTACTGGGCGCAAGTGGAATTACGTACGAAGGCTATTGGAAACAATTAAAGATAATTGCGCCTAATATAATACTTTCAGAGAGAGCCACTTTCGATTTATATTGCGAAGAAGATGAGGTTAGCATTACCGCAACCGCAGCTGTTTCGGGAGACGACAGTGTTAGCGGCGCGTGCCCGCAAAGATTCGATTTCGAAGGGGTAATCACTACAGACGGCCCCGCGACCGTCACCTATACTTGGTTACGTAGCGACGGTGCGACTGCCCCTGAACATACCCTTGAGTTTACAGAGGCTGGAGCACAGACAGTAACAACCTACTGGGAGCTTGGCGGAAGTGGAAACACCTACGAGAACTACTGGAAACAACTAAGGATAATAACGCCTACAGAAATACTTTCGGAAAGAGCCACTTTCGATTTATACTGCGATGAAGATCCGATAAGCATAACCGCAACAGCAGCGGTTGTAGGAGAAGACGATTTTAGCGGCGAATGCCCAAGGAGATTCGAATTCGAAGGTGTGATAACAGTAGATGCGGCCACAACGATCACCTATACTTGGTTGCGCAGCGATAATGCGACCGGTCCTGTGCGCACCATTGAGTTTACAGAGGCAGGGTCCGAGACAGTAACTACTTCATGGACACTAGGTGGAAGTGGCAGGCAATATGAAGGCAATTGGCAGCAATTGAGGATTATCACTCCCGAAGAAGTGTTATCTGAAAGAGCGGTTTTTGACTTAGACTGTGATGGCCCAACCACTATTGACTTCAGCAATTACACCGGAGAATCGATGAATATATTGCAAACAGCGTTCGCTGACGACGGTATTGAAAGTATTCAGGCGGCACCTATCGGATCATATTGTTCAGATGCAATACCAGCAATGTTAGCGGCTGGAAGCTATAATGCTCCATTCAGCTATTTAAGTACTTCGAGACCAGGCGATTTGGATTCCTGCAACGGCGTACCATTAGAATTTACATTTTCCGAACCGGTAAGGCGTGTCACCATCGAGTTTTATGGTGCTGCCGTAGACTATACCTTAACGGCGTACAATGCGGGCGATGGTGTATTAGGCACCTCCACAGGTACTGCAACCCCATATGACTATTCAAATCCATCAACCATATCTTGGGATGAGGGATCGGCCACAATTGCTAAAGTTACCTTCGGGTATACAGCTGCGCTTACACAAATACGAAGCATTACATTCGAATAACAGACATTTATTACAGGAGCGCTAGATAGCATCAATAAAAAAAGACCGAGGCATTAAACCTCGGTCTTTTGTTTTGTGAGCTCCGCTTTAAACAGCGTTTCAAAATGTCGCAATAATTTTTGTTTTACTTCTTCCATATCAATTTCCGGCTTCCCCAACTCTACATTTAAAGAGGTAACCGCCTTCCCCTTGATACCGCAAGGAATCATCAAATCAAAATACCCTAAGTCCGTATTTACGTTCAAAGCAAATCCATGCATGGTTACCCAGCGACTTGCCCGTACGCCCATAGCACAAATTTTACGTGCAAATGGCGTGCCTACATCTAACCAAACACCTGTTTCGCCTTTGGAGCGTTCCGCATTTAGGCCATATTCTCCTAGGGTTAGGATGACCATTTCTTCTAGCAGTCGCAAATATTTATGAATGTCGGTAAAAAAATTATCGAGGTCCAGAATCGGGTATGCGACAATTTGGCCCGGACCATGATAGGTAATATCCCCGCCTCGATTTATTTTATAGAATGCAGCTCCCTTTTCGGCAAGTTGGGCGGCATCGATTAGAAGATTTTCCATATTCCCGCTCTTACCTAAGGTAAATACATGCGGGTGTTCTACAAACAAAAAGTGGTTAGGGGTTTCTAGGTGGGCACTGTCCCTTCTATTCATGATTTTAATGGCCAAGGTGGCCTGAAAAAGTTGTTCTTGGTAATCCCAAGCCTCTTTAAAATCGGTACGCTCTAAATCTTCGATTATAACCTTTTTGTTCATCACAACAAAGGTATAAAATTGTTAGCGGGCGCGACCAACCCATAGTTCCCCCGAAAAAAGGAAGGCTACACCCAACTAACAAAATCTTTATACCTATTAATTTTCAGAATTTTCACATGTAAATTTAAACGATTTTCCCGTTAAGCCCACTACTTTGAGGCATAATTCTTAGCTCGGATTGTTCAAGATAACCAATGCAGCGATAACACCGGGCACCCAGCCGCAAAAAGTTAATAATAAGACAATAAGAAATGACCCACAACCTTTGCCGATAACCGCAAGCGGGGGAAATAGAATCGCCAATACAACACGAATAACACTCATTTGATTTTGATTTTTTGATTGATGATACTGCCTTTAAGCAGGATGATGTATTGATATGACGTAAAAAAATACATGTTGTTACAATTTCGTATACTTTTATAACGCGATGAGATACCGACACTTTTTAATTCTTTTTATAGCGATAGTCAATTTCTGCAATGGTCAATACCGCTTTGCCGGGCAACTTACCGACGACGCGCCCAATACTACGGTCTTTCTCTCGGTCATTGAAGATTACAGAAAGTTGTCCCGTGTGTCATTGGAGCAGGTATTCAAAAAAACACAGTCCGATTCCCTCGGTTTTTTCAAATTCGAAGGCGAGAACCTGCCATTGGATAATCGAATTTATAGGATACACGTCGATGATTGTACGGAATTTGGCTCCAATGCCAATCATATTTTCGGGAGGTGTACCAACACAAAGAGTATCGCTTTTATAGCCAATAACAACGACTCCCTAACTTTTCAAAGGACTTTTGCCGACGAAGTTTTCTGCGATATCTCGTCTACAAATCCAAAATCGGACGCATTACTTCAGGTAGATGCCCTTAAAGCGGAAATGGCCTTCGACTTCGCCGATTTTCGCAGTACGGCCAATCGAAAATTAAATACCAAAAAGTGGTTCGAACGGCTGCAACTATTCGGACAGGAATTGAACGAACCCTTGGCCGAATTGTACATCTATGATTTTCTATCGGATCGTAGAAACGAGACCTATGCGTATTATTTAAAAGACGTTGCAGAGAACGACTACTACATCAATTTGGAAAAAAGGCTGAAAAAAACCTATGACAACACCACTTTTACGCAATTGTACACCAACGAAATAGCTATTGATAGTAATTTACGGCCCTTGAAAGGCACAACCGATTTTGCCTGGAAATGGATTTTGGCTGGGCTTTTGGGCATTTCAATTCTACTGAATCTCTTCCTTTTTCGAAAGTATAGCCGGCAGCATCCCAAACAACATTTAGGGAAATTAACCGCCCAAGAAAGAAAAATCGTAGCTAGTATCCTAAACGATAAGACGAATAAGGAAATCGCTACAGACCTTTTTATTAGTCACAGTACGGTAAAAACGCATATTAACAACCTCTACAAGAAATTAAGCGTTTCAAGCCGCGATGAAATAAAGGCCCTGTTTTAAAGGCCTTCTATAAAAATCAACCGGGGGTCTAGTCCCTATTTCCATCTACTAAAATCGATATTAAAGCCCTGTTTTTCTGAGTTTAGACGTATTGAACTTGTCTTGAGTTCGCTAACTAAAAATCGAAAAATATGAGAATCATTCAATTGCTGAGCGCTTTACTTCTTGCTCTTTTTGTTTCGGCACAAAACGACTATCAAACTATTGAGCTTGAAAACGGCTCTTCTTTTTTAATCGGTAAAATCGATACCGATATTTTGAAAATGAGCGATAATAGTACGTGGTACAACAAGAACCATGCAGACTATATAGTCGATGAAAGCTCATTAAACGAGAATAAAGAAGCGCTTTATTCCTATAAAATTCTACTCTTCATGGGCACCTGGTGCGGCGACAGTAAAAGGGAGGTACCACGTTTTATCAAAATATTGGAAACGTTGGATTTTCCGATGGAAAATTTAAAAATCGTCGCCTTAGACAGAAGAAAGGAAAACTATAAAAAAAGCCCTACCGGAGAGGAGTGGGGGCTACACATCATTAAGGTGCCCACTTTTATTTTTTATTGCAATGGGAAAGAGGTGAACCGTATCGTCGAAAGCCCGATTGAAAGCTTGGAAAAGGATATGGCTAACATCATCGGTAATAAAACCTATACGCCCAATTATACCAAAACGCTGCATTCTGATTAACCCTAGGTCATTCTCCATTTACGAATAAAACTTTTTGGCTTGTTTTTCGTAAATAAGGGGTATGATTGCGCAATCTACTAATTTCAAAAAGCTATTCGTACTGCTTTCGTTATGCTTTTTTTTCTCGTGTTCGGCTTCGGAAATAATTTCTGGACAAGAGCGGGCTCCTGCAGGGGATGGTGGCGCAACATTCAATTACTTGGCCTTGGGCGATAGTTATACCGTTGGTGAAAGTGTAACTGCTGCTGCTAGTTTTCCAGCGCAACTGGTTGTAAAATTGAATGAAGAATGCGAACGAGAGACCAGCGTAGACATTCTGGCCACAACGGGATGGCGTACAGATGAATTGTTGGATGCCATGAAAGAACAGGAGCCAAACACAAAGTACGATATCGTAACTCTGCTAATAGGGGTCAATAATCAATATCAAAACCGTTTGTTTGCCCAATATGAAACTGAATTTACACTACTACTGAACAACGCCATTAGTTTGGCCAAGGGGGAAAGTGATGGGGTATTCGTTATTTCTATTCCGGACTATGCCTTTACCCCATTCGCAGCCAATGCAGACCGTGAAACGATTAGCATTGAGATAGATCGCTACAATGATTACGCAAAAGAAACGGCTGCTGCGCTCGGGGTACGCTTCATCAACATTACCGACATTACCAGAATGGGACTCAACGAGCCAGAATTGGTCGCTAGCGATGGTCTGCACCCCTCATGGGAGGCTTACCGAAGGTTCGTAGAACGCCTACTGCCTTTCGAAAGGTCTCGATTGCAGTAATAAAGATGCAATATCCCCTTTCCAATATGCCGTACAGCCACTAGCGGTATTTCGGTATGTGCCTCCCAACTTTATTTTCAACTTGTTTCATGGGTAAAATAAATCATTGAAGTGCTATATTTGCGGCTTAATCAGCTCAACTATGCAACTTTCGGAACAAGAACTCGTACGACGCGAAAAACTCGTAAAACTCAGGGAAATCGGTATCGACCCCTACCCTGCAGCCCTATACCCTGTTGATGCGCTGGCAATGGATATCAAATCAAATTATAAAGAAGGTAAGAAAGTGGTTATTTCGGGAAGGTTGATGTCGCGACGTATTCAGGGCAAAGCCTCATTCGCAGAGTTGCAGGACAGTTCTGGCCGTATTCAAGTCTATTTCAACAGGGATGAAATCTGTGCAGGCGAAGATAAGTCGCTCTACAATGATGTTTATAAAAAATTGCTCGACATCGGCGATATTATAGGGATAGAAGGGGAACTTTTTACCACCCAAGTCGGGGAAATAACGGTGATGGTAAAAAACTTTACCATGCTGTGCAAGGCCCTACGACCACTTCCATTGCCCAAAAAAGATGCAGAAGGCAATACCCATGACGAGTTCAACGATCCCGAAATGCGGTATCGACAACGGTATGTAGATCTTGTTGTGAACCCATCGGTAAAGGAAACCTTTATCAAACGCACCAAAATCACGAACAGCATTCGCCAATTTTATAATGACAAGGGCTATTTGGAAGTGGAAACCCCTATTCTCCAGCCCATTCCGGGAGGAGCTGCCGCTCGGCCATTCTTAACGCACCATAATGCGCTCGATATTCCGCTGTATTTGCGTATCGCAAACGAACTGTATTTGAAACGATTGATCGTCGGCGGCTTTGATGGGGTTTATGAGTTTTCAAAGGATTTTCGGAATGAGGGCATGGACCGTACCCATAATCCAGAGTTTACCGTTATGGAACTCTATGTGGCCTACAAAGATTACAATTGGATGATGGATACCACAGAAGCACTTCTGGAAAAGGTAGCTATTGACGCCAATGGCACTTCAAAAGTAACCGTTGGGGCTAACGAAATTGAATTCAAGGCGCCTTATGCACGGGTTCCTATTTTAGAAGCCATCAAAGTTCACACGGGAAAAGATGTTGCAGGTATGGGCGAGGAAGAATTGCGGGAAACGGCAAAGAGCCTTGGGATTGAAGTAGATGATACGATGGGCGTGGGCAAGTTGATCGATGAGATCTTTGGGGAAAAATGTGAGCATCATTATGTACAACCTACCTTTATTACCGATTATCCGAAAGAGATGAGCCCATTAACGAAAGAGCACCGTAACAATCCCGCCCTGACCGAACGTTTCGAGTTAATGGTGAACGGCAAGGAATTGGCCAATTGCTATTCGGAATTGAACGACCCAATTGATCAGCGAGCACGTTTCGAAGACCAATTGAAATTATCGGAAAAAGGAGATGACGAGGCAATGTTCATCGACCAGGACTTTTTACGTGCTTTGGAATATGGAATGCCACCTACATCGGGCATCGGAATCGGTATCGATCGCTTGGTAATGCTATTGACCAATAACTCATCTATTCAAGAAGTGTTGTTCTTTCCACAAATGCGACCTGAAAAGAAAGCCGTTGAATTGACCGAAGAGGAAAAAGGAGTTCTAGCCATTCTAAAGCCAAATGGTTCTATGGAGCTAGCGGTACTTAAATCACAGGCCGGACTTAGTGGGAAAAAATGGGATAAATCAATGAA
>Ga0079203_1002849_pt1 | contig 11281 bp, 11 predicted proteins | sample PorBlaMBantryBay_FD_68602 | JGI IMG/M metagenome (GOLD analysis project Ga0079203, IMG submission 68602) | Marine algae microbial communities from Bantry Bay - Bantry Bay, Ireland | ecosystem: Host-associated > Algae > Red algae > Blade | place: Bantry Bay, Ireland
AAAAAAAACTTCGAGGCCTCAACGAATGGCTCCATGCCATGCAGAATAGAAAAAAAGAATATTTAGTTTATACTCTTTATGAACTTCTCACAGCAAATGCTGTTGCTGGAAGTAGTCTGTTTGACGTTGACCTTTCTACTGATTCTCAAAGAAAAAACAAAAAATCTATGGATTTAGCTCTTTTTGCTCGAGACAATTTTTCAAAAAGTCCTGATGCTTTTATTGAAGTAAAACACTCTTCTGAATTCTTTGATATTATCAAGCCCTTAAGAAGTATTGCTGAAAAAGCTAAGGTGATGCGGCGAGAGTTTTCAAATTCTTTAATGACTGGAGTCATTTATACTGAGTTCCCTGATGATGCTTTTTTTGAGTTTTCAGAAGCAGAAAACGTCGCTGATGGAAAAAATATTTCAGTAACATTTTCTAATTTTGGAGATTACACCATTCAAGGAGACCAAGAAGAACTCGGAAAAACTGATCTTCGTGGCAATTTTATTCTCTCAAGAATGTTGAACCTCGCAGAGGAAGATCGTTACGGATGGAGAACCTTAGCAAGACTCGTCATTATTGATCACAGAACTGGTGCCTATTTCTCCGTAGACACAAAACTTTTTGAACAAGGCAATTACCAAAAAGCCATCTCAAGTGGTTTCGATTTAAGTATATAAATTGTAACCCTGAGTAAGAATCAACGAACTGCTCTCTAGATTCTTTAAGTCCTTTTTTGGCTATGATATCTTTTTTTCAAGTAAATATTTAAAACTAAAAGTTAAAGGAAAGGACGCTGCTTTTGATGGCACTTTGAGAGACTATCTCAACTATGCAGAAAAGGCAGAGCTGATCGAATCCGCAGAGGAATTTATGATCATGAGAAAACTAAGAAACCAAGAAGCTTATGATTACAGCGATGAAGATCTTGACGCTTTTTATGGGCAAGTTTTTCAAAAGACTCAATCTTTAGTTAGTTTTTTAAATCAAATTATCAAATAAACATTTCCTTGTAGCGTCTCAAATCTACAAAAGCATTCAAAAAAAATATTAATTTATCCGGTTGAATTTAATTCTTGATTTTTCTTTTTTTGAGCGCGAACTCCAAAGTCTAAGAACTTGTACCAAGCACGCTCGTGTGCATAGTAAAGAAACATCTTAGTGACGACTTCCAGACCACCAATCTTCAGGCCAAAACTCATATTGCCGGTAACAAACCAACCCAAAAGAATGGTGTCTATAGTCGCAATGAATCTCCAAGTGAGTGTTTTAGCAAGGTGGCGTTTTCTTGATATTTGCGGCATAAGCTGACTCCTTTCTTATTCTGAACAATATTTTAAATAATGAAAAGCCTAAACTTAGTTATTTTGGTACTCGAGGCCGGGGTCGAACCGGCACGGGCTTGCGCCCACAGGATTTTAAGTCCTGTGTGTCTACCAATTCCACCACTCGAGCATAATCTTGGTAAGATACAGATTATTGAATTAACTTCAGATGGCCTCTTTTAGTCAATATATATTCTCATTAAATTTGACTCCAATCAGTACCAATTTCAACGTCAGCTTGAAGGGGGACTTGAAGCTTGGGGATATTGAAACTTTTAAATATTTCAGGGTTTTCCATGATTTCCTTTAAGTCCTCTGCGAATTGAGGAGCGTTCTCTTCAACAACTTCAAAAATGAGTTCATCATGCACCTGGAGAATCATTTGAGCCATTGGGTAGGCGCTTAACAGCTTATTGGAGCATTCTATCATGGCGAGCTTGATCAAGTCAGCAGCCGAAGCTTGAATAGGAGTGTTGATGGCCATTCTTTCAGCAACTCCTCGAAGTATTCCATTTTTGCTTTGCATATCTTTTAAAATTCTTCTTCGCCCAATAATACTTTGCGTCTCTAAGCTTTCTCTCGCACCATCTTTAGCTGAATCCATGTAAGATTTGATGCCTGGAAATTCTTCAAAATAACTCTCAATAAAATTTTGTGCTTCTTTACGAGAAATTTTAAGTGCTTTGGCCAATCCAAAAGCACTCTGACCATAAATAATTCCGAAATTAATGGTTTTCGCGGCTCTTCTTTCATCTTTAGTAATCTTAGTGAGCTCTTTTGAGAATATTTTTGAAGCTGTTAAGGAGTGGATATCGGCTTTATCTTTAAAGGCGCGAATAAGAAGTTCGTCTTGGCTATATTGAGCTAAAAGACGGAGTTCTACCTGAGAATAATCGGCAGCAACCAATAAATTCCCTTTTTCAGCAACAAAGGCTTTGCGAATTTCTTTGCCTCGACTTGTTCGAATAGGGATGTTTTGAATGTTTGGGTTGGAGCTGGCAAGCCTTCCGGTTTGGGCAATAGTTTGACTAAACTGGGAATGAACTCTTTTTGTCTCAGGTCGAAGAAGCTCGGAGAGAGCGTCAACATAAGTATTTAAAAGCTTACTCAGTTCACGAACCTCTAAAATGCATTGAGGAAAAGGGTGTTGCAAGCTCAGCTCTTCAAGAACTTCAACATTCGTACTTGGACCCGTTTTTCCTTTTTTAATGACTGGTAATTTGAGATCTTCAAAAAGGACTTTTCCAATTTGTTTGGGGCTCAAGAAGTTAAAATGATCGTCCACCTGAACACCAAAATCTTTCAGCATCTGAATCGCAGCTTTTTTAGTTTCATCGAGTTCTTTATGAAATTGTTTACTCAAGACTTTTAAAACTTCAAGATTCAAGGAAACACCTTCTAGTTCCATTTTAAAAAGAATAGGGATGAGCTTTTTATCGAGCTTTTCATAAACGGCATCAAGCCTGATGTTTTCTAGAAGTAACTTCTTGATTCTTTTCCAAAGCTCAAGAGTGACCCAGGCATCTTCAGCCGCATAATGAGTCGCTTTGGACAATTCAACATGGCTAAAGTTCTTGCCTTTTTCAACAAGTGAAGAAAATGGCATGCATTCGTAATGATTTAAATATTTTTTGGCAAGATGGTCCATAGCGTGCGATCCGCTGGGGTCTAAGACAAAAGAAGCGACCATGGTGTCGTCAATTTCTAATTGATTTGGCCATTGAATTCCAAAGGCATGAAGAATATGTAGATCAAATTTTGCATTCTGAAAGACAATGGGCTTTTTCCTTTGATTCAAAAACTCTTGAAGTATTTTTTTAACTTTTTCCAATTCTAAATGAGTCTTTTCTTCGTGTTGTAATGGGACATAATAAGCTTTTTTAGCTTCCCCACAAAAAGAAAGACCAACGATGTTATCGGCATCTAAATAGTCTAAGTGAAAAGTCTCAGTGTCTAAGGCTAAGTCACTCTCTAAATAAGAATTAAGAATTTTTTTAAACTGCCCAATTGTTTTTATTTGAATAAATTCTGCTTGGGAAGCTCCACCATCTTTTGACTGAGAATTCTCAGTGTTCTGAGTAATTTCTTCTTTTTCTACAAAACGCTCGAGTAATTTATGAAAGCCAAGTCTCTGCGCTTCTTGGATGATTTTTTCTTTTTGAAGCGCTTTAATTTTATAGTTGTTTTCACTAAATTCTATCGGGGCATCTTCATAGAGACTAACTAGTTTATGTGAGCAACGGATCTGATCAATGTTTTCGGCAATATTTTCAATTTTCTTCCCCTTTAAGGCGTCAGGGTATTTGATTTTTTTATCGTTCACCTCATGCCTTTTTTGAGCTTCTTCTAAAATTTCTTCAAGACCTGAAAAACTCTGCATTAAGGCTGCTGCGGTTTTTGCACCAATTCCAGGTGCTCCAGGTATGTTGTCTACGGAATCACCGCAGAGTGCCTGAAGTTCATGAATTCGATCTGGACTCACACCAAATTTTTCCATAGCCGCCTCTTTGTGAGACCACTTTTTTTTCATGGTATCGAGAAGCCAAACTCGATCGTTAATCAATTGCATAAGATCTTTGTCTGAAGTGACCACAATAAAATTCTTTTCCGTATGAACTTTTGTAATCGTCGCGAGAAGATCATCAGCCTCATAGCCTTCTTGGCTGAGTTGAGTGTAGCCCAAAAGCGTCATGAATTTTTGAGAATTTTCAATTTGAATGCCGAGATCTTCCGGTGGTTCAATTCGATTGGCTTTATAGTCTGGAAAAATTTCATGTCTCTTTCCCTTTCCTTTTCGATCCCAGCACAAAACAATCTCGTTGCTTTGATGCTGATTTCTCAACTTCTCGATCATATTAATAAAAGCCAAAGTCGCGTGAGTTGGAGTCCCGTCCGGAGCCGTGAGCTCACTTTGAACCGCATAATAGGCCCGAAAAATATAAGAACTCGCATCTACTAAGAAGCAGGCATTTTTGATGAATTCATCGCTGGGTTTTGTCGACATAAGAAACTTCTAGCGTGATGAAGCAGAGGCTAAAAGAACTTTTCAAAGTTTTTTATGGCGCGACTGTCTTGAAGTGGAAAAGCAGAAGCTTTACATTCAAAGAAAGCGCCTTTTTTCCAAAGCCCTTCAAAGTATTCGTTCATCAACGGGCTCTTTTCGATCAGGCACCAATCTTCTTTGAGCCCTAAAGCGCTAGAGAACTTATTGTGCGCACCTTCATTAAAGAATTTTCCAATGTTGTCAAAGTCAGCATCCAATGAAAAAAACTCTAAGGAAAGTGTGTAGGAGTCCTGGCCATGAGGAAGAACAAAAAGTCGAAGAAAGGAGTTTTCAGTGTAAATGCCATTTTTAAAAAACTTCTGATCAATCACAAGATTGACTAAATTAAAGTGGCTTAAATTTTCTTGAGTGATGACTCGAGTATACTTTTTCCAAAAATATTTATTCAGAGTATCTTTTTTTTGAATAACGGATTGAAAGACTTCGGGAGCTTTTGGAGCTTCAAAATGTAGTGTGACCGAGTTCATTGACTGAGAAGAAACTTGTGTCACCTGAGTGTCTTCGACAACTTCATGGAGTCGAAGATCTAATTCTTCGTTGTTGAGTAAGGCAAAGTTCAAAGATTTGAAATCGAATGGAAATTGAATTTCTTGAAACCAGTCCGTGTTCAGCTGTTTCTTTTTATCGAGTAAAGTTGAGAGCACCGTGTTCTGAAAAAAAACATTCAATGCGGCATCAAAAGACAAATAAGCTTTTCTTAAAAAATCAACGTCTTCATGGTAGTAGCATTTCTGATCAATGTAAAAGCTCAAGCTTTCATGAGATATCTTTTGAATTAATTTTGCATCTATTGAGGAAAGATCAAAATCTTGAGCAAAGCAAAGAAGTTGCCAGGGAACAAGCTTGAAGGCATCTTCCGAATAAAAATACTTCATATTCATTTCATTAGAAGATTGTTGAGTTAACTTTGAAAAATGCCAAGCACTCAATTTTGTATCGAAATTATCAATAATGAAGGCTTGTTGTTTTTTTTCTTTTTGAAGGATCATATTTTTTTTTCCAAAACAAAATAAAGTTCAAAGTGTTGACGCTTTTCTGCTGAGGCCGAACTCACGAACCACTCTTTAAAATGAAAGTTCTCTTTGAGAGATTCTCTCAGCTCCCACTGAGTCACTCCAAAAGGCGGCCCGGAATTTCCCGCACTGAGTAGAAAAGTACCAAAGTAGAGTCCATGAAGGCTCAGAGCTGTACTCACAGCTTCGAGGTATTCTTTCCTTCGAGAAGGGTGAATAGCACAAAAACACGTATGCTCAAAAATGGCATCAAAAGAATTTTTGTGACTTTGAAAGTAAGCAAAGACGTCTTCACACTCATAGTTTAAGGTGCTTTGTGGATATTTTTCTAGAAAAGATTTTTTAGCATCAATGCTAAAGTCAACAAGAGTGGTCTCTTGAAAATGCTTCTCGAGATAAACGGCATCGTGTCCAATACCTCCCCCCGGAATGAGAACAGATTTGTTTTTCTCTTTGAAATGTTTTTCGTTGAAGTGTTCCGTTAAAATCGGGTTGACCGCCCCCATGTCCCACCAAGCAGTTTCCTCGACGTAGCGAGTATCCCAGGCCTCTTTTAAATTGACATCTATCTCCATATCTTCATGCATTCGATGAGATTTAAAAAAGTTTTCTTTCAGGAGTTTCTTCTCATTGAGTTGAAAAAGAAAGGGTGATTGAGCCTTTTGAAGAGCCACTGCCGGCAAGAGTTCCGTTCCAATAAAAGTTCTGAGTCGACCCCAGTCATCAATAAAAATTTTCTGTAAGTTGACGGACTCCGTCCTTCCCCCCAGAAAAAACCAGTCACAACTTTCTTCGTTTCTCAATTCAATTTTTTGAGCCACGAGAGGGTCACTGAAAGCGTGTATAAAGACCTCTTTTTCGTCTACTTGACTCACAATGGGGGCACGAGGCTCATCAGGAATCATTCTTTTCATTGATGAAAAAACTTTTTTTAAGAAATCGCTATCATCGAGTCTCATGCCATCAGAAACAGGGAAACCATCTTCATCGATTTCTAAAATATATTCTTTTTTTTTATTCATTTTGATATGACAATGTTTTCTGTTTTCAAAAGATCAACTATTTCATAAATTGATTGATCAAGTTTGTGTTTTTCAATTTCCGAAATTAAAAACCAAGCCAAGTCGGTAGACTCTTCATTTTTTTGAATTTCATTAGAGCTCACTTTAAAGAGATAACAGAAATCATAATGAAAATGAGAAGGCACTTCTTTGAGTTGTGGAATGATGTGACGATCAATGCGAAAAATCCCGTCAAACAAGCTTACAGGTGCTTGAATGCCGGTTTCTTCTTCGAGCTCACGTTGAGCCACTGCAAAAAGGTCGTCTTCCCCATCGGCATGACCTCCGGGTTGAATCCACATTTTCAGTTTTTTATGATTCAGAAGAAGTATGGAGTCTTGTTCATCGTTAAGAACAATGGCTGAAGCCGTAAAGTGACCGGTTAAGTTTTCTCGCAAAAAAGCTTTTTCACCGTCTCGCTTCAAAAAGTCTATAAAAATTCTTTTGAGAGAGCGCTCTTGAATGCCTTGGGGCTCATAAGCCTGTAAATCTTCATACGCATTCATTAGAAATAATCATAGAATGCAGCCTATTTTAAGTAAAGTCTCTTTGGATCAAGCTCTTCTCGCATGATTTTCAGTGCCTTTGATGACACTTTTGGCGTGTTGACAAGGTCGAGGGCAATTTCAAAGTGAAAGGAGCTTTTTTTTAGGAGGCTTTTGGGGTCGACACCATCATAGACCTCTGAAAGATACAAGCGGCCTTCATCGCTAAAGGAAAAGACCCCGTAATCAGTGATGACTTTTGTGGGGCCGGCTCCAATGTGCTCCGACCACTGTTTTCGTTTTTTTGCTTTATAAACATGGCCTGGACTGGTGACGAAATCGCATTCTTCCACAAAAGCCCGTGGACTCAATCGCATGACAATGAGTAATTTCTTTGCATGAGTGGCAATTTCACAGGCGCCACCGCTTCCTGGTAGGCGAGTCTTTGGCTTTTTATAATCTTTTCCAATAACAGTGCTGTTGAGATTACCAAAGGGATCAATTTGAGCCCCACCTAAAAAGCCAACGTCAATATTGCCTCTTTGAAGATAGTGATGAAAGACATCACTGCTATTACAAATACTCAAAGCATTCGCCGCCAGGGTGGGATCCCCAATACTTACCGGAAGTCTTTCAGGCAAAGTACCAATGACTCCAGATTCATAAATCATAAATAAATTTGGTGCGTGTAGACGCATGGCCAGATTACAGGCAAGGTTTGGCAAGCCGATGCCCACAAACACGTTTTCCCCTTCATTTAACTCTAAAGCAGCACGATAGGCCATCATTTCGCTTTTAGAAATACTTTCACCATTAGTAACCATAATTCACTCCTTGAGAAATTTTTGACGAAGCCGCTAATTTTTTCATCAAAGAACTGTTCATTTTTTTTATGTATTCACTTCGATCTTGAACGCCAAAAACAAATTCATCGAGGTAATCTTGGTAAGTCTTCGGATCTCTAGAGATTTTATCCCAAGAAATATAAAAATCATTATCTCGATCATAGTAACCTTGAACATAAGAAGGGTGACAGGCGAAATTTTCTTCAACCACCGCTGAAACTAAAAATCCTGGAATCAAAGTTCTATTGGGGTCTTGGCGAATCACACTGGAATCGACAATTTCTTCACAGACAATAATTACTTTTTTAGATGCAAAGGCAGATTCTACTTGTGTTCCCATGAGACCCCAGACTTGCGCATTGCCTTCTTTGTCGGCTCTTTGAACGTGAATAATAGCCAGATCAGGGTTGAGAGCAGGAACTGTTGCTAATTTTTCTCCGGTGTAAGGGCATTCAATTTCTTTAATTTTCTGATTTGCCTTCACTAAGTCAGTCGCATGATAAGAGCGCAACGGCCAAAAAGGAAGTCCCTTCGCGCCAGCACTTAACCTCCCTACCATTCCAAAGTGAGAGTATTCTTCAATTTCAAAAGTGGATTCTTTGGCTTCTATTTTTCTTCTGAAGGCATGGAGGCTTCCAACTCCAGGATTTCCGGCCCAACTAAAAATAAGTTTTCGGGCACAATCGGCTTCAATGAGCTGGTCAAAAACCAAATCTGGTGTGAGTCGAGCCAGGCAAAGGTTTTTATTTTTTTGTCTGATGATTTCATGCCCCGCTGCAAAGCAAATTAAATGAGTGAAGCCTTCAATAGTTAAGCTCATGCCATCTTCTAAATGTTCTGCAATCGCTTCTTTTAAACTCAATACTTTTTCCATCGATATTCCTTTTCAAAAAACTCACCGAGGAGTTCGTCTAGTCTTGTTACAAGAGTTTTTTGTTCTTTTTTCGTCGTCGTAAAAGGAGGGGCTAAAATAATAGAATCACCGCTACAGTCAACTCTTTGTCCCGCCGCACTCCAGAAAATAAATCCACTTTTAAAGGCAAATTCGTGGAAGCGTTCAATGACTTTTCTCTCTCGATCAAAGGAAGTCTTCTCTTGAGTATTTTTCATGAGCTCAATGCCAATGAGAAAGCCCTTTCCTTGAACACAAGCAACATGCTCGTGTTTGAGAAGTTTTTCACGCAGTCCAGATATTAACGATGTGGACTCTGATCTCACTTTAGCAATCAAATCTTTTTTATGAACATATTTAAAGACCTCCAAAACACAGGCGGCTTGAGAGGGGCTTTGCATAAAAGTTTGAGCTGGCGACAAATTTAAATTATTTTTTCTGTAATCCTCAAAAATCTCATCGCTACAGAGAAGGACACTGGCGGGAATGATCCCAGCGTTGACTGATTTTCCCAGGCATAGAAGATCCGGCTCAAGACCCTCCTGTTCTGAAGCAAAGTATTTGCCACTTCTTCCAGCCCCACAGGCAACTTCATCGGCAATCATGAGAATATCTTTTTCACGACAGAATTTTTGAATTTTTAGAAGTAAATTCTCAGGGGTCCCGGAGCACGCAGCTGAAGAAGCACTCATGGGTTCAAAAAAGAATCCCGCAATGTTTTCTGCACCCATTGAATTAACTTTGTCGACAAATTGCTGATAATAATAATCGCTCGCTTGAGATTGCCAATCGCCATCAAAAAAGAATTCGTGTGGAGTTTCGACGAATTCAACTGGGTAGAGATTCCCAGAGAATTCTTTCTGATAACTTTTTCGACCAGAAAGCGAAAGAGCCATAAAGGTGTTTCCGTGGTAGCCAGGACTTCGCGCAATGAATTGATGTTTTCTTTTAAAGCCGCGAATTTTTTGAATTTGCAAGGTTATTTTTGCGGCGGCCTCAATCGCTTCAGAGCCTGAAGAAAAAATAAGAGTTTTATTGAGTTTTCCTGGAGAAATGTCTGCAATGCATTGAGCATATTCCTCTAAAGCTTTGCTACTAAAATGAAGTCCATTCACATAACTGACGTTATAGAGTTGTCGAGTGAGCGCATCAATCAGTTCCGAGCAGCCATGACCAACGCAATTCACAAAGGCTCCTCCAGAATAGTCGCTATATTCTTTTCCACTTTCATCCCAAATAGAAAGCCCATCGGCGTGACTCACTTGAGGGTAGTCCCAGTTTAAATTTCTATAGAAAACTTTTGAATGACTCATATGACTTTGAAATTTAGAATATCCTAGCCTTAGCAGAAAAACACGATTTCTAGAAATAAAATACTCCTAACAGCAATTGATGAAGAATGACAGGAGCGTTATTCTTCAGTCATGAGAAAAGTCTATATTTCAGCAGCTTTCAGATCGCCAATTGGAAAATTTGGGGGCGCTCTCATGTGTTATTCTGCCGCTGAGTTGGCGGGACTGAGCTTAAAAAAGGCTATTAAAAAAACTCAATTTAGTGAAGCTGATGCGGTCATTCTGGGACACGCCAGGCAAGCGGGCTGTGGGCCAAACCCGGCGAGGCAAGCTTTAATTTTAGCAGAACTTGATCAAAGTATTCCGGCATGGACCTTGAACCAGGCTTGCGCCTCGGGAATGAGTGCAGTCATCGATGCTGCCATTCGCATTCAAAGCTCCAACGCACAGCAAATCTGGGCTGGGGGTGTTGAGTCTATGAGCAACACGCCTTACTTGTTGAAAAATTTTCGTTGGGGAAAAAAACTCGGTCACAGTCAAGTTCACGATGGCATGTATCAAGATGGTTTTCATTGCCCGATGGCTGACATGCTCATGGGTAATACCGTTGAAGAGTTCATTGCCCAAGAAAGAAAAATCACTCGAGAAGAACAAGATGATTTTGCTCTGAGTTCTCACGATAAGGCTCTTTCTGCGCAAAAGAATCAATTGTTCGAAAATGAAATTTTAGAATTTGAAGAAATCAGTCATGATGAAATCCCCCGAGAGCCAGAAAAACTTAAAAAGCTTCGAGACTTAAAGCCAGTTTTTGATCCAGAATACGGAACGATTAGCGCCGGAAATGCTTCAGCTCTGGGCGATGCCGCTTCGTGGCTCTATTTGAATGAAAGCAAAGAGAAGGCACTTGCTGAATTTATTGATTTTTCCATGACGGCACTTGATCCTCGTTATATGGGAATGGGGCCAGTGGCATCCATTCAGAAACTCCTTCAAAAAACAAATTTAAAAGTTTCAGACATTGGCCTTTTTGAGATCAACGAAGCCTTTGCCGCCCAGGCCATTGCCTGCCAAAAAGAGCTGAAAATTCCAAGTGAAAAATTAAACCTAAAAGGTGGGGCCATTGCACTTGGACACCCCATTGGAGCTACTGGAGCAAGAATTCTCAGCACCCTCATTCACAGTTTGAAAAATGGACATGCACAACCTTTATTGAGTCCGTGTTAGCTCTAACATTCACTACTGGTAATTCATACCAAGAATTTTTAGATCATTTAAAAAACATTAAATACAGTGATAAAAACGAAGTGTCCTACGTA
>Ga0079203_1002856_pt1 | contig 11264 bp, 9 predicted proteins | sample PorBlaMBantryBay_FD_68602 | JGI IMG/M metagenome (GOLD analysis project Ga0079203, IMG submission 68602) | Marine algae microbial communities from Bantry Bay - Bantry Bay, Ireland | ecosystem: Host-associated > Algae > Red algae > Blade | place: Bantry Bay, Ireland
GGTGTATCATTACTTACGCCCATACCACCATGAGCTTGGATCGCTCTATCTACTACTGCAAGCGTCATTGACGGCGCTACTATTTTGATCATAGCTATTAATTCCTTAGCACCTTTTGTGCCTTCTTTATCCATTACATCTGCTGCCTGCAGTGTTAGCAGTCTTGCTTGCTCGATCTCACATCTTGACAAAGCTATATCTTGTCTTATACTACTAAAATCTTTGATATATCTACCAAATGCTTCTCTTGCTGCCACTCTTTTACACATCAACTCTAGTGATCTCTGCGCCATCCCTATTAATCTCATACAATGATGGATTCTACCTGGGCCTAATCTACCTTGCGCAATTTCGAAGCCTCTACCCTCTCCAAGTAGAAGGTTTTCTTTAGGCACTTTTACATTTTTAAGCAATACCTCAGCATGGCCATGAGGTGAATCCAAGTTGCCAAATACAGGCAACGGTCTAACTATCTCAAGACCTGGAGTATCTATTGGTACAAGGATCATACTTTGCTGACTATGCCTAGGCGCATTAGGATCTGTCTTCCCCATCACGATAGTTATTTTACACTCAGGATCCATTGCTCCTGAAGACCACCATTTTCTACCGTTGATTACATAATGATCACCACCATCTACTATTGATGTTTCTATATTCGTCGCATCAGACGATGCTACTTCTGGTTCAGTCATTAAGAATGCAGATCTTATTTCTCCATTCATCAGTGGTACTAACCACTTATCTTTATCTGCTTGCGAGCCATATTTTGCTAGAACCTCCATATTCCCTGTATCTGGCGCAGAGCAATTAAACACTTCTGATGACCATGCCACCTTACCCATCTGTTCTGCAAGTGTTGCATATTCAAGGTTAGTAAGGCCTGGACTTAAGTCACCATAATTCGTTGGCAAGAATAAGTTCCACAAACCAGCCTCCTTAGCCTTTACTTTTAGATCCTCCATGGGTGCCCATCGTTTCCAATTATTCTCATGATTAGTTATCCATGCCAAATAATCAGGCTCCAGAGGATAAACATGATCATCCATAAATTGCTTCAACTTTTCCACAAGCCCATTCACTTTATCACTATGTTCGAAATTCATTTTTCTTTGTTTTATTTTTAATTAATAAAGTTATTTAGTAGGCTTTATAATGTAACCTACTTTTGGATCAAAATCTCCAGATAGCATCTTGCTATAAATATCTGATAAATTTTCTGCTCCTTCTCGAGTTTCAATGGTCATCCAGTCTTTTGTTTCAGGTATAAAACCATTCCATGCATCTTTTAATCTTTGTTGGAATCCCTCTCTACCCCAATCTTGTTGCCTCTGCTGAGCATAAGTAGGTGCAAAAAAGAAAGTGCCTTTTTGAGGTAGTTTTTCTGCCCCTCTTAAATCTTCCCAATGTACAACACCGACCAGACAATTATACTTTAGAGATTCTCCAAGATGAATCTGTAGATCATATTGCAATTTATGATTTCCAGAAAAGTCTACAATCGAAGAAGGTTTGTCATTACCTATCGATTTATAATCGTCATAGGTTACCACGCTATCATAATATCCTGAAGCAAGGACAAAATCTTTATTCCTAGGTGAAGTCAATCCTATTATTTCGAAACTTGCACCAGCATTAGTCTTATGCTTCTTTAGAAGATGCGCAAGTGCTAAACCTGTTTTACTAGATGCACTAGTAAGTAATATTTGCTCACTATCATAAAACTTATTATCTGCAAACAAGTCGTCTATCAAAAACGAAGTAGTAAATAGAGGTCTTAGTAAACATTGTATATCCTCAGATTCTGGAGTATAAACAGCATCAGCCTTAGTGTTAGTATAGTAATTGTAAATCGGTGGCAATTGTCGTCTATGCTCCGCTCCATCTAAGAAACCAAACTCATTAACCTTCACTGGATTTACTATCAAGTGTGAGCCCATTGGATAGTAACCATAAAATCTCTCTCCCTCCTCAACAGTTTCGCTTTTGGATGCTATCACCTTTGCAAATCCCCAGCCAGGTAACTTCCCCTTGCCTTCTGGAGCTGTAAAGAAATTCCAATATCCGATCTGATCTCCTACAATAGCATAAGTTATATTATTAGACGTAAATGAAAATTGCTCGACCTCCATCAATATTTCTCCATCTTTTAATTCTTCAATGGTAGTTTTCTCTACAGAGTGATCTGCATAGTCTTTACGATTTATTATTAGTTCTATTTTTTCCATTTCTATTAAGCGTATTGTTGTAATTTTTTGGTTTGTTGCTCTATTGCTGTTTTAAATTCTCCGTGCATTCTATTGACTAGCTCATTGACTGGTAATACATCACTGATTGTAGTTACCCCTTGTCCTGCGGACCAGATGGTCTTCCATGCTTTGGCTTCTGCTTTCTCGGCGTCTAGCTCAGATCCAAAATCTACCTTAGCTTTATTACTCCATAGCTCTTTTGTAATCCCCATAGATTCTAAGCTTGACTTTAGAAAATTTGCATTCACACCAGAAACAGCTGCAGTATATACGATATCAGAACACCCAGATGCAATTATCATATCTTGATAAGCTTGATCTGCATTCGCCTCTTCTACATTGATAAATCTAGTCCCCATATAAGAGAAGTCCGCTCCCATTTGCAAAGCTGAGGCAACATCATTACCATTACTCATACATCCAGATAGTAAAATAACGCCATCATAGAAACTCTTTATCTCTTGGATGAATGGCATCGGATTAGCCAATCCTGCATGCCCACCTGCACCCGCGCAAACTAAAATCAACCCATCTACCCCTGCCTCTGCTGCTTTCTCAGCATGACGTTTATTTATCACATCATGAAAAACTAAACCACCATAATCATGCACCCTATCGACTAAGTCTTTTACTGCACCTAGTGATGTTATTATGATTGGCACTTTATGTTTGATACATACTTCTAAGTCAGCTTCTAGTCTTGGATTAGTTCTGTGTACGATCAAGTTTACTCCGTAGGGAGGCAATGTTACCCCAGTTTCATCTTCATGAGCTTTAAGATCAGTTTTGATATCTGTTAACCATTGATTAAAGCCTTCAGTAGATCGATTATTAAGCGCAGGGAATGTACCCACTATCCCACTCTTACAACACGCAGTTACCAATTTAGGCCCTGATATCAAAAACATAGGCGCTGCCACTACAGGTAACTTCAGAGCATCTTGGAACTTGATACGATCATTCATGTTGATAAATTTATTGCTAGGTTTTTTCTAAAATGCAGACATACCTCCATCGATAGGAAGTGAAAGTCCTGTTACAAAACCTGCTTTATCAGACGCTAGCCAAAGCATAGCATCTGCCATCTCACTTACATCTGCAAATCGCTTCATCGGTATTCTCTTTTTGAATGCATCAGCTAAAGAACCATATGCCTCAGGTGTAAATAACTTAGTAGGTGTAAAAACTGGACACAGTGCATTTATGCGTATTCCATGCTTGGCGTATTCCATCGATGCAGTTTTGGTCATACCAACTACGGCGTGCTTACTTGCTACATACGGAATCGCATTAGCTAACCCTTTAAGACCAGCAATAGATGCTGTATTTATGATCACACCAGTTTTGCGAGTCATCATATGTTGTAGTTCCTCTTTCATACAGTAAAAAACTCCAGACTGATTAACTGCTATTACCTTATCCCAATCATCTAAAGTGGTATCTCCAGTCTTAAGTGATCCATCGCCACCTATACCTGCATTATTGAGTGCAACATCTATCTGCCCAAAAATATTTATCGACTCTGCTATTAAGTGTTTGACCTGTTCATACTGAGAGACATCAGTTTTTATAAATACTGCATTACCTTCTTTAGATTTAATCTCCTCCACTACTTCTGCCCCTCCTTTCTCATCCATATCTGCTATCACTATATCGGCTCCTTGTGCCGCAAATGCTAGTGCTGAGGCTTTACCAATACCTGATCCTCCACCAGTAACTAAGACTACTTTTTCTAAAAACTCCATAAATATGTTTATTGTGAAACTATACTGAAAGTTAATTTATTACTGACCAATTATCTAAAGTCTACATTGATTTTACTTACAACTTTTAGATTTTCAAGTACTTATCCTCCGTATTGCACCTAACTTTGGGTTTAATTTTGATGTACATCAATAAAGTATTCAGAATCAATAATCTTAAGGAAAAAAAAGTTTTATAACTAGCACTAAACAAACAATAAAATGAAAGAAGCAGTAATCGTATCAACAGCAAGAACAGGAATAGGCAAAGCTTATAGAGGATCACTTAATAATACACAGTCGCCAACCATGGCTGGAGCAGTGATCGAGGCTGCCGTAAAAAAGGCAAACATAGATCCAGCAGAAATCGAAGATGTTATCATGGGATGTGCATTACCTCAAGGTAGCTCAAGCCCTAATATCGGGAGACTAGCAGCACTAGCCGGTGGATTACCTACGACCGTTAGTGGGATGACGATAGATAGACAATGCTCATCTGGCATGATGGCTATTGCTACAGCAGCTAAGCAGATCATGTATGATGGTATGGATATCGTTATTGGCGGTGGTCTAGATTCTATTTCTCTAGTGCAAAATGAGCACATGAATACACATCGTATGATCGACAAAAATCTTGTTGCTAAGCACAAACATGTCTACATGCCCATGCTACAAACCGCTGAGGTAGTGGCTGAGAGATATGGTATCTCAAGGGAGCAACAAGATGCATACGGACTACAAAGTCAACAACGTACCGCAGCAGCTCAAGAAGCAAATAAGTTTAGTGATGAGATTATACCTTTCTCTACTTCTATGGGTATTATGAATAAAGAAACTAAAGAGATTAGTTTTCAAGATGTCACCTTAACTAAAGATGAAGGAAATCGCCCAAGTACTAATCTAGAAGGATTAAGTGGATTACGAACTGTAGTAGATGGAGGCACCATAACCGCGGGTAATGCCAGTCAACTGTCTGATGCGGCTTCGGCGTGTGTATTGATGGATTCTAAATTAGCAGAGCAAAAAGGAATATCTCCTCTCGGTGCTTATAGAGGAATAGCAGTCGCAGGATGTGAGCCAGATGAGATGGGTATAGGCCCAGTATTCGCAGTGCCAAAACTCCTTAAAAATGCGGGTTTAAAAATGAGCGATATCGGACTGTGGGAATTAAATGAAGCATTCGCAGTACAGGTAATCTACTGTAGAGATAAACTGGGTATTGATAATGATATTTTGAATGTAAATGGTGGAGCGATATCTATCGGTCACCCTTACGGAATGACTGGATCTAGAATGGTAGGACATGCACTGATAGAAGGAAAAAGAAGAGGCGCTAAGTATGTAGTATGTACAATGTGTGTAGGTGGAGGAATGGGAGCTGCAGGATTATTTGAGGTGTACTAAACAGTCTCCAAATATTACTTGAAAAATTAATTTAAATTTGCCCGAAAATTAGATAAATGAGTGCAGAAATACATACTTCAAAAGGCATCATGAAAGTAGAATTCTACGGAGATGATGCACCGTTAGCGGTAAAAAACTTTCAAGACCTTGCAAAAAAGGGTTTCTATGATGGACTTAATTTTCACAGGGTGATACCTAATTTTATGATCCAAGGTGGATGTCCGGATGGAACGGGTGCAGGAGGCCCAGGATATAAGATTCCTTGTGAATTAGATGGTGAAAATCAGTTTCACGATACTGGTGTACTATCAATGGCACATGCAGGAAGAAATACTGGAGGTTCTCAGTTTTTTATCTGTCACAGTAGAGATAACACTTCTCATCTAGATAGGAATCATACTTGCTTCGGTAAAGTAGTAGAGGGCGTGGAAGTTATAGGACAGATCGAGCAAGGTGACTTAATAGAGAAAATAGTTATCCATGAGGCTAGCTAGATTTCTTTATTTGTCTTTATAAAGATAGAAAAGCTGAAGTTTTGCTTCGGCTTTTTTTGTTTTTTTTTACTTAGCGCATACCCTCTAACTCCCTTGAAGGGGAGAGCCGTTGCGCTTTCTTGCTTAGGTTTCAAATTCTATATCAGTTAAACAAAAGATATTAACGTGGGCAGTGGCCCTCCCTATACGGAGTTAGTGGGTAGTAGGAGGTTATACTAAACATTCTTTTAATGTACTCTAAGCCCTGATGCCTTTGCGCACACCCTCTAACTCCCTTAAAAGGGAGAACCGCTGCGCTTTCTTGCTCAGGTTTCAAATTCTATATCAGTTAGACAAAAGATATTATCGTGGGCAGCGGTCCTCCCTTTAGGGAGTTAGTGGGTAGTAGGAAATTATACTCAACATTCTTTTAATGTAATCTAAGCTCTGATGCCTTTGCGCATACCCTCTATAATGTGGGCGGCGGTACTCCCTTTAGGGAGTTAGAGGGTAGCAGGGAAAAATTTGCTCAGGTTTCAAAATCTATATCAGTTTGACAAAAGATATTAACGTGGGCGGCGGTACTCCCTTTAGGGAGTTAGTGGGTAGTAGGGAAAAATTTGCTCAACATTCTTTTAGTGTAATCTAAGCTCTGATGCCTTTGCGCATACCCTCTAACTCCCTTGAAAGGGAGAACCGCTGCGCTTTCTTGCTCAGGTTTCAAATTCTATATCAGTTAGACAAAAGATATTATCGTGGGCGACGGTGCTCCCTTTAGGGAGTTAGTGGGTAGTAGGAAATTATACTCAACATTCTTTTAATGTACTCTAAGCTCTGATGCCTTTGCGCATACCCTCTATAATGTGGGCAGCGGTCCTCTCTTTAAGGAGTTAGAGGGTAGTAGGAAGTTACACTCAACATTCTTTTAATGTAATCTAAACTCTGATGCCTTTGCGCATACCCTCTAACTCCCTTAAAAGGGAGAACCGCTGCGCTTTCTTGCTCAGGTTTCAAATTCTATTTCAGTTAGACAAAAGATATTATCGTGGGCAGCGGTCCTCCCTTTAGGGAGTTAGTGGGTAGCAGGGAAAATTTTTCTAAGATTTCAAATTCTATATCAGTTAGACAAAAGATATTAACTTGGGCAGCGGTCCTCCCTTTAGGGAGTTAGAGGGTAGCAGGGAAAATTTGCTCAGGTTTTAAATTCTATATCAGTTAGACAAAAGATATTAACTTGGGCTGCGGTCCTCCCTTTAGGGAGTTAGCGAGTAGTAGGGAAAAATTTGCTCAACAATCTTTTAATGTAATCTAAGCTCTGATGCCTTTGAGCATACCCTCTAACTCCCTTGAAAGGGAGAACCGCTGCACTTTCTTATGTTCAATCTCAATCGTTATATAATTATCTAGTCTTTCTTAACCAACATCTTTTCCAGCTCTTCTAGCTCTACCCCTTTCGTTTCAGGCATAATTGTTAATGTCCAGAACAATTGTAAAAGCATCATAAATGCGAAGAAGCAGAAAATAGTTGTAGGACTAAATTCGTTAATTACAGTAGGTATAATTAGTGTAATAATCCATGCGAAAACCCAATGTGTGCCAGAGCCAAAAGCCATCCCTCCATCCCTGACCGTATTAGGGAATATTTCGGAGATAAATACCCAAATCACTGCTCCTTGACCAATGGCGTGAGCACCTACAAAAGCTGAAACAAAGGCAACCACTATAAAGCCTTCTGCCTCAGAATTGAATGCCCAGGCAACACCAAGCAATGTAAGTATATAACCGATTGACCCAATAATCATCAATGTCTTACGTCCCAACCTATCAATTAGATACATCCCAAACATAGTGAAGATAAGATTGACAATTCCTATTGGTATCGAGGCACCTAATGCACTATCAGCAGAAATACCTGCAGTCTCGAATATTCTAGGCGCGTAATACAACACAAAGTTTATCCCTGATGCCTGATTAAAAAACGCTAGAAAAAATGCTAACATAATCGACTTTGAATATTTACCTGAGAACAACGAGTCCTTTGCCTTATTAACAAGTGAATTTTTTATCGCTAATACTTCCTCTTCTACATTTTGAATACCTGAGTTTATTTTTTGAAGTAGGCTTCTGACTTCTTCATCAGTTCCTCCTTTCATCATCATCCATCTAGGACTATTAGGTATACCCATCACCATAAAAGTGTACAATAATGCAGGTACGGCTTCTATCCCTAACATCCACCTCCATGATCCTTGTCCCATATACTGTCCTATCAGATAATTAGACAAGAAAGCAATCAAAATCCCAAAAACAATATTAAACTGATACAGAGCCACTAACCTACCACGACGATCAGCGGGAGCAATTTCAGAAATATAAACTGGTGCCGCAACAGACGATGCTCCCACACCAAGACCACCTATAAATCTAAAAAATGAAAATGAATATGGATCAGGAGCCAATCCAGAACCAATAGCTGATGCCGCGTATAATACACCTATCCAAAACAGCGTCTTCTTCCTACCAAATTTATTACAAGGAATCCCTCCAAGTAATGCTCCGATCACAGTCCCCCACAATGCCATAGACATAATGAAAGTTCCATGAAATAAAGGAGAGGTATTCCAAAGCTTTTGTATCGGAAGGTCTGCACCCGAAATTACAATGGTATCAAATCCGAATAAAAATCCTGCTAGTGCTACTACTATCGAATAGTAGGTCAAATTGTTCTTCGCCATATCTATAATGTTCCTTTAGATGAGAAAAGATAGTGAATCTTAAGAACAATACAATTGTGCCTTAAGAATCTCTACAAATCGAAATACTTCATCGAATGTATTGTACAGCGGCGCAGGGGCGACACGGATGACATCTGGTTCTCTCCAATCCACAATAACACCATTGGCAATAAGATTGTCAAATAGTTTTTTTGTAGCATTCGCAACTTTGATAGAAAGCTGACATCCACGACTTGATGGTTTTTTTGGCGTGATGATCCTTATGCGATCATCATTAATTTCCATTAATAAATATTCTAAATATCCAGTAAGCTTAAGTGATTTAGATCTTAAGGTCTCTATGCCTACTTCTTCAAATATTTGTAGGGATGCTTTTACTCCAGTTAATGCTAAGATTGGAGGGCAGCTAACTTGCCAACTCAAAGCTCCCGGAGCAGGCTCAAATTCATCTCTCATTCCGAAACGAGTATCTCGATGGTGTCCCCACCAACCCGTGAATTTAGGTAGTTCATGATTTTGTAGATGTCGCTCATGGATAAAACTGCCTGCTATACTTCCTGGCCCACTATTTAGATACTTATACGTACACCATACCGCGAAGTCCACGTTTGCATCATGTAAGTCTAGAGGTATATTACCAGCCCCATGTGCACAATCAAAACCAACTTTCGCACCGTGGTCATGAGCAGTCTTTGCGATGCTTTTCATATCGTGAACCTGACCTGTATAATAGTTCGGATTACCTATTAACACAAGTGCTAGTTGATCTCCTAATTCTTTTATTCTAGAATTGATATCTTCTAGCCTCAAACAATCTTCTCCTTCTCTAGGTCCAACAATGACCATAGCATCTTTTGGATCATAGCCATGAAACTTAAGCTGAGACTCTACTACATATCGATCGGATGGGAATGCGTCAGACTCAATGAGAATCTTAAATCTATCAGCAGTAGGAGTAAAAAATGAAACCATCAAAAAATGCAAATTGACAGTTAAAGTATTCATGACCACAACTTCTTTTGACTTGGCCCCAACGACTTTTGCCATTATACCACTCAGGTCATCATTATAATCAACCCAAGGATTTGCGTCATCAAAATACCCTTCGATTCCTAGACTTGACCATTTTGCTAACTCATCATTAACTGCCTCGCCAACTACCTTTGGTTGTAAGCCCAGTGAATTACCACAGAAGTAAATAAAGGGTTTACTATCCTTTTGAGGAAAATTAAACTTTGATCTGTATTCTTTTAAGGAATCTTGGTCATCACAATGCTTAGCAAATGCGTAAGTACTTTGAAAGTTCATGTGACAATGATAATATAATACACAAACTTTATTTAATAGCTATAGTTAACTATTCTACAAGTTTTTTAGCTATCATCGAAAATTCATACCCCTCAACACTTCCAATACAATTAAGTATGTCGTCCTTAAATACTCCTTTAACCTCCACCCTATATCCAGTATAGTTAAAATTGCAAGACATTTTATTGCCATCTATCTTTAAATCTTCTAATGGCAATTCACCATCAGCAGAAGTAATTTTACCTACATATACTCCAGCTTCTTGAGAGAATTCGAAATTAGCCTTAATCTCTTGCCCATCCGGTGAATTGACAGTATATGCCCAAGTGCCTGTAAAGTCAGTAACAAAAGTGAGCATCAATAAACTATTTATAGTAAGTAAAATCTTCATTTGACTTGATTAATTAGTTACAATAAAATGGAAGTTAAGAAAATATTAATTTCATTTAGATTAATTTTGATGAAACAGTTTATGATTATAAGACGTTAAGCTATTCCCATCGTAACGTCGAAGGGATTTTACAGATAAAGGAAATAAATAAATTTTCTTTGTCTGAAACATTTTTACTTCGTAAAAATTGTTTGGGGCTGAACTGGTATCGACAGGAAAGATTACCTATTAGTAAGCATGCAGGAGAATTGATCATACACTCCTTTCAAATGATGATCAAAACACAATTGGCGACACACGTTTCGCATTAGCTGCCTAATTTAGAATTAGCATAGCTTTTTGCACTTTGTAGGAGGACTTCCGATAATCCTACTATAAGTGTATAATGAAAGATGTACTACGGGTACATCACTCGGAATAGGAGACCGCCGCTTCGAGTGGTTTTTGAAGTTAAAGAAGATAAGCTGAGAGTTGGTTGCTTGTACACCTGCTCAAAGACGAAAATCTAAGAACAAGCTAAGCATGTAGAAAATTTTTAAGTGCTTTTTCTGGACCGGAGTTCGACTCTCCGCAGCTCCACAATAGACCGATATAACTAATGAATAATCAATTAGTTATATCGGTTTTATTTTTTTGGTTGTCACTATAGTTGCCAATTAAAAATAGAAATGAATAGATAAATAGTTCGTAGTCTCCTATCATATTGTATTAATAGTTAGACTTAATCCTACTTAGAATTTCTTTTGGAGTCATAACTGATATCTTACTTTCTTTAAAGTCCTTTACGTTTCCAGTAACTATAATCTTGTGTTTATTTTCAATAGCACATAAATTTTGAACTCCGTCTTCAAAGTCACAAATGATCATCACCATCAACAAAAACAGACCACCTCCCAAAAACATCATTACTAAAATCAAAAACCAAAATTCTAAAAACCGAAAATGAATGATTTTCAATAAGA
>Ga0079203_1002860_pt1 | contig 11254 bp, 10 predicted proteins | sample PorBlaMBantryBay_FD_68602 | JGI IMG/M metagenome (GOLD analysis project Ga0079203, IMG submission 68602) | Marine algae microbial communities from Bantry Bay - Bantry Bay, Ireland | ecosystem: Host-associated > Algae > Red algae > Blade | place: Bantry Bay, Ireland
ACGCGAATTTTACCGGATGTTTGATGCGGAAAAAGTATTGTTGACCTCTTCTTTTGGAACAAATTCGGTGTATTTATTGCATTTGATTAGCAAGGTAAATCGACGGCAAAAAGTACATTTCATTAATACGAATTATTTGTTTGAGGAAACGATAAAATACAAAAATGACATTGCACGAGATTTTACTTTAGAAGTGATTGAGGCGCGACCTGACCCAACTTCTCACGCGATTACAAGAGAAGAAAAAACCTATAAATCGAACCCTGACCTATGCTGTGGTGTTAATAAAGTAGCAACGCTCAATTCGGTGTTGGACGATTATAATGTGTGGATGGCAGGGGTGATGAATACGCAGACAGATACGCGAAAGGATTTTGATATTTTTCAAATTGTACACAACAAATTGAAGTTTATGCCACTGGCAGATTATAGCGAATTGGAAGTGCAATTTTATATTAAAAGCCTATATTTACCACCACATCCTTTGAAAGCACAAGGTTATGGTTCTGTGGGCTGTACACATTGTACAAGTTGTGGTTATGACCGTGAAGGGCGCTGGGCAGGACAGTCGAAAACGGAGTGTGGACTTCATACGCTTGACGGTGAACGACGGACGGCTAAGGGTGGACGGCAGACGAAAATCGAAGAAGTTGATTTGGTTATTTTATAATCGAATTGTTTTTTATAAAAAATTGATAATCAGTATTTTAATTAAATAAAAACGGCAGCTAAAGCAGCCGGTACTACTTAAAAATGATAGAAACAGACATCATCATAGTGGGCGCAGGTCCTTGCGGATTGTTTACCGTATTTGAGGCGGGTTTGCTGAAATTGCGTTGTCACCTTATTGATTCACTGCCGCAATCGGGCGGTCAGTTGACTGAAATATATCCGAAAAAACCGATATATGATATTCCCGGTTTTCCTACTATTTTGGCGGGTGAATTGGTCGAAAATCTGATGGAGCAAATCGCGCCATTTAAGCCGACATTCACGCTCGGTGAACGCGCCGAAGCTCTCGAACAACTCGACAACGGCAAATACAAAATTACGACTACGGACGGCAATGACATTACTGCGCCTGTCATTGTGATAGCGGGTGGTTTGGGCTGCTTTGAGCCGCGCAAGCCGCCGATTCCGAACATCGCCAATTTTGAGAAAAAAGGCATTGACTACATCATTAAAGACCCGGAAGTATATCGCGATAAAAGTGTTGTCATCGCTGGTGGTGGTGACTCTGCACTCGACTGGACGATATTCTTGGCAGATGTGGCGAAGGAAGTGACACTCGTACACCGACGCGAGAGTTTTAGAGGTGCGCTCGACTCGGTAGAGAAGGTCATCGAACTCAACGAATCGGGACGTATCAAGCTGATTACCAATGCAGAAGTCATCGGCGTAAACGGCAACGGTGTACTCAATGAAGTCACGATAAAACATAAAACGGAAGGTACTTTCCAAAAACCTACCGACCATTTTGTACCACTTTTTGGATTGTCTCCAAAGCTCGGACCTATCGCCGATTGGAATTTGAGCATCACCAAAAATGCTATCGAAGTCGATACCCGCGATTACAGCACGGGCGTACCGGGTATTTATGCGATTGGCGATATTAATACATATCCGGGCAAATTGAAGCTGATTCTCTGTGGTTTCCATGAAGGAACTATGGCGGTGCAGTCAGCTTTCAAATACATTTATCCTGATAAAAAATTATCATTTAAATATACGACAGTGAACGGCGTGAATGGGTTTTGAGGAAGAACGAAAGACGGCTGACGGACGCTGCGCTTGACGGTGGATGAGAAAAAAAGGGCTACCTTTGGTAGCCCTTTTTTGATACTCACTCAATGTGTTTTATTGAATATTGTAAATCTTCTTCACTGAAGAACTCTTCCGTTAATTCATGATTCGGAAGTATGAGATTAGTAAGTTTGTACATGTAAAACCATTCTAATGTTGTTTTTATACTCATGTACCCCATTGTTTTATATGTTTGGTAAAGATATAGTCCATTATTTAAACAACTCTCGAAGTTGTAGGTGATTTCATGAATATCCTCTCCGACATAAAAAATATAGTGCAATTTGTAGCGTGTAGGATGTTCTTCACTACACCATCTAAGTGCCCCTCCATTTTTCTTATTACTAAGGTCTATCAATACGTCGTTTCCCTTCAATGGGAGTTTAAAAGACATTTTTTCATTATAAATATCATTAAGTATTTTCTTCAATTCAGATATTTGAACGATATATTTTTTATCGGAATAAGCCGTATCTCTATGAATTCCTTTGCTTTTTATCAATCGCGAAGTTCCCGAAACGAGTTTTGAGCCTACAATTTTAAAATCCAAAATTTCAGCTTCTTTTCGAGCACCTATGATGCCACCTGTAGTTTTTGATTCCAAACTTACTCTCATTCTTGTGATTTTTTGAGATATTTTTTTCGTGTTTGCATCAAAAATATTCCATTTTATAAATTTGTACGGTAGGCAATTTTGTCCATAATTATCACAGCTAAGTCCCTGATAATCAGTAGGTATATTGTCAAAAGGTATGGGGTTTTGGGCATAATTTATAAATTCCAAATTCTCAGGTAGCTTAGGAAAGTAGTTTATTTTGTTATTACAAAAACTTATATATTCTAAAGAATTAGGAAGGCTGTCAATAATACTAATCTCATTGTCATCACACAATAAAAATTCAAGATTTGGTGGTAAATAATTAAGGTTCTTAATTTTATTTTCAAATATTATGAGGCGCGAAACGCTTTCAAAATATTGTAATCCATCCAAATTTTCTATCTCTCTTTGTTGAAGTTTTAAATGTACGATTCGTTTTACTTTTCCTAAATGCAGAGAATCATTTACAGTAAAACCTTGTTCAGTCAATGCATTTCTAAGATTGACATCAGGGATATACTTTAAATCCTGTGCAGATACATGAACAGATAAAAATAGAGCTAAAAGTGATAACGTTAACTTCATTTGAATTGATTTAAACCTTATATGATATTCAAAATCTTCAAAAATCCGTCCACTTTATATTCAAGTAACCAAAAGTTTTATTTAGAAACTGTTTTCGATAACCTTTTATATTTTAAAATATCAATACCTCTCAAACTCCGTCTTACGACGCAAAATGACATATTTGACAAATCGTTTGATGTCAAACCAGAGGAAAAATTCCATCTTTTTTTGCAGCTTGAATGTGGAAATGGGCTGATGGTTGGAGAAGAATTGACGGCGTGCGGTGAGTATTTTTTTTCGTTCTGTAAATAGGGTGCGATACATCGCGTGGAGCATGATTTTTAAAAACTTCGGACGAATAAAAATCACATCAATGATCAGTATCATCAAGTATTTGAAAAGTAAAGAAGGGAGGTTGAGTAGGAGAGAGGCGGTCGGCATTAATTTGAAGTAAGAGTAGAAAATATTGAGTTGAATTTTGAGTAGATATTCGTAATTCATTATTTTGCTAACTGATTGGCTTTCTTTGTGATACACAATGGCAGAAGGTTCATAAATGCTTTTGTAACCCAGAATATTAGCCCGCATACCAAGTTCCGCATCTTCGTAACCCGTATTAAAATAATCATCAAAAATACCAATCTCGCGCAACATCGGCACAGCGTATAAAGCCGCGCCTGCACAGGCACCCATATTTTCATGAGGAGTGTCCCATTCATCGACCGAATCTGCATAGCCGAGCGGGATGACTTCTGCCGTGTTAAGCATTTTGTGACCGGCATTATCCATACGTTGACGGTTGTAATAATTGACCATTTTGCAGGCTATCATGTCGGCTTGATGGGTCTGCACGCTGTTGGTGAGTTCTGCCAACCAATCCGGTGGGACAGTCGTATCATTATTCAGCAGAATGACGTAATGGTAGTCGGGATTTGGTAGGATGTATTTTTCGAGTATTAAATTATTTCCAAGTGTAAAACCATGATTTTTAGATTCTAATATTAACTCAATGCGCTTATCTTGTCCATATTTTTCCTTCAATATCTCTACATCATTTCCCTCTGAACCGTTATCTAAGAGATACACTTTGAAGTCAGTATAAGTCTGTGCAAATAGCGACTTCATACATTCTAATGTATCTTCAATACCGTTCCAATTGAGTATGATGATAGGAATTTTCATGGAAAAAGAGTTACAGTTTTTCCTTGATTTCTTCAAGGAGCGTCAAAAAATCAGTGAAGCTATTGAGGTGAGTGGGTTCGGCTTCCACTCTTTTTACAATTTGATTGAAGTAGGTCTCTTTCATGACTTCTTCGGGTCTTGATTTTGTGTATTTGATGTGTTTGTGTTCTTTGAGCATTTCTCGCAAATAACTTTGATGAAAACGAGCGGTCAACTTAAAACCTTCATATTTTTTCATCAATTCAGGGTCATGGGTTTCAACATTATAAAAGGCTAAATATGCTTTGAATTTTTCGCCCTGCGGATTCCTTTTATATACCTTTCGATTGCCAAGAAACCAAGTCTCAATACAGCGGTGTTGAACAACAAATTTCAAAACGCAAGACTCGTTCAGCACAACGCTTTTTTCCTTGATAAATTCCAATACTTTCTCCTTTCTTCGCGCTACCGATATTTCTTCACTATCAATGCAAATTATAAAATATGTGTATTTTTTTACTGCATTAATGTCTTTAATTGCATTAACAATATGATTGTACATGGAAGCAATACCACCACCGGAAAAGATGTAATAATTATTTTCGCTGACTTCCCTATAATCTTCTACTTGTGAGAGTTGAGGTAAGGTATAGTCCAACCATTTTTGATAAACTTGCAGTTCCGTCTCGCCTTCTACGATGATGTATAAATTCATGGTTGATAGAAAGTTAGGCGTGGACGATACCTTTTTTGTACTTAGGCAAATTTATTAAATTCATAAACCTTTCGTGGTGCGATTCGCCAAGGTTAAATTCTTCGGCATCGTAAGTAACTATCTTGCCATTTTCCCGCGTGACTATCTTCCAATATTCGTAAGGAATTTGATTGATAATGTAAGGATGGTGACTCGTGATGATGAATTGTGTATTGTTATTTTCAAACATTAAATCCTCTGCCAATGCGTTGATACAGTTAGTTCCTAAGCTGTTTTCGAACTCGTCTATAAGTACGACAGAACCATTTTTTAGGAGATACATTTCACTGATATGAAGGAAAGTTCGGAGCATACCAGAGGAGATTCGGTCTTGGTGAATCCAACGCTTGACACCTTTTTCTTTTATATAGATTTCTATTTGGTCATAAGAAAATTCGACGGTGTAATCATAATCAACGAACTCTCTCTCTATTCCAACATCTATTACTTGGGGGAAAATTTCTATGAATTTTTCTTTGATAACATCAAATGTCTCTTTTTGATTTATAGAAAGATAATATAGTTTCGTGAGCGTGTCTGAATCACTACCTTTAACATCCTCTAATGTTTTGAGCCCTTTCATATCGGAAAAACCATAAGAGTGGTTCTCACTTTCCGCTTCAGGGTCGTCTCTAAGCCTTATTTTTTCAAATCCTTCATATGCCTTTTTTATCTTTTCTTCCTCTTTAAAAATACCGATTAAACTATAGTCTTGCGAAAGTTTAGGCATTTTTTTACCCTCAAAAAATATTTCCCCTTCACTTCTTTTCACGATTTCGTTCTTGTGCAAGTAAAGAGTTTCTTCATTGAGTTTTGCTCTAAATTTACTATTAACAGGTTCGTAATTACCCACCCAAAGATATTCAAAGCCATCATTAGAAAAGGAGACTTCCCAACTCACTCCAACTATACCACCAAAAGGACGCATGACAATATTTTTCAAATTCACCAAAGAACGAAGAATCTGCGTCTTCCCAGCCCCCGAAACCCCAACCAACAAAGTCAAATCAGAAAAATGAATAGTATCGTAACCCCATTCCCTGTTTTTATCATAATATTTAACCGAGTGAATCTTCATTAATAGTGATTTACAGATTAAAAAGTCTTGTAAATATACAACTTAATTTAGACAGTTAAAACACAAAAGGGTATAGCGAATATTTTTTCACGCTACACCCTTTTATATTTTATATTTTGGAATGTATTAAACCGCCACTGCATTATACAACTGCTCGCGTTGCTTTTTCACTTTTTCCGAACGTAAAAATTCATCGAAAGTCATCAATTGGTCAATGATACCGTTGGGCGTGATTTCGATGATTCGATTGCCGACGGTCTCCATCAACTGGTGGTCATGCGAGGTAAAAATCAGGTTGCCTTTGAATTCGTCCATCCCTTTATTGAGAACGGTAATTGACTCCAAATCAAGGTGATTCGTCGGCTCATCTAAGAGTAAGAAATTGGGATGTTGGAGCATGATTTTGGAGAGCATACAACGTACTTTTTCTCCACCAGAAAGCACCTCTGCCATCTTGTTGACTTCTTCTCCTGAAAACAACATTCTACCCAAAAAGCCACGTATAAATTGCTCGTCTTTTTCTTTTGAATATTGGCGTAGCCAATCTATCAAAGTCAAATTGCCTTGTTCTTCTGTAAAGTACTGTTCGTTATCGTTGGGGAGGTATTCGGAAGTGATGGTTTGTCCCCATTCAAAGTGTCCGGTATCGGGTGTGATTTCTTCGGCAAGGATATTGAAGAAGGCGGTCAGTGCCATTGGGTTGCGACAAACAAGGGCGATTTTATCGCCTTTATTCATGGTAAAATTGACATCGCCGAAAAGTAAATCGCCATTAGGCAAACTCTTACTGAGGTTTTCGACGTGTAAGATTTGGTCACCCACTTCACGCTCGACTTTGAAATGAATAAAAGGATATTTGCGACTGGAAGGTCGTATGTCTTCCAAATTCAATTTCTCTAATGCCTTCTTACGACTTGTTGCTTGGCGCGATTTGGAGGCATTGGCACTAAAGCGCGAGATAAATGCCATGAGTTCTTCACGTTTCTGGGCAGTCTTTTTGTTTTTATTTGCCATCTGACGCGCGACCATTTGACTGGTTTCGTACCAAAATGTATAGTTACCGGTCGAAAGATTGATTTCGCCAAAATCCACATCTACGATGTGTGTACAGACCATATCCAAGAAATATCTGTCGTGCGAAACAACGATAACCGTATTAGGAAAATCCGCCAAAAAATCCGATAACCACGTTGCAGTTACAGCATCCAAATCGTTGGTAGGCTCATCAAGGAGCAAGATGTCAGGATTGCCGAAGAGTGCCTGTGCCAGAAGGACTTTTACTTTTTCTTTACCACTCAATTCGTTCATTTGCTTATAATGCAAATTTTCACGAATCCCCATGTGACTGAGGAGTTCTGCTGCATCGGTCTCTGCCATCCAACCGCCCATCTCACCAAATTTATCTTCCAACTCAGCAGCATGTAAACCTTCTGCTTCGGTCGCGTCAGGGTTTTCATATATGGCGTTTTTCTCAACCATAATGTCATACATCTCCTTGTGTCCCATAATGACGGTGTTCAAAACAACCTCATTATCAAACTCAAAGTGATCCTGTTTCAAAACTGCCATACGCTTGCCTGGCTGTATGGATACAGCACCATTTGTAGCGTCTATCTCGCCCGATAATATTTTTAAGAAAGTGGATTTACCCGCACCATTGGCACCAATGACACCGTAGCAATTGCCACCCGTAAATTTCAGGTTGACTTCATCGAATAAAACCCTTTTTCCAAATTGTAAACCTAAGTTATCTACTGTCAGCATGTATGAGTGATTAATTGATTAGGTCTTAATCATAAACTCTTGTCGGTTTTTGACAAAAGTTTAGGATTAGACTAATATTTGTTATTGTTGGATTGTTTCGCTATGCTAATTGTTTGATGGTTGAATGTTTTTTTTACGTAGCAAAAAACGTAATAACAATTTGACAATTAGCGTAGTGAAACAATCTAACAATGGTAGTGGCTTCGCCACTTTAGATTAATTATATCTTCTTTTTTGAAGAATAAGGCTCAAAAAGAGTGCAAAGGTACGAAAAAAATCGTTGAGGTGCTTTTCCGAGGGCATTATTTTTTGTATGAAAATAGCTGTAATCAAAAAAGGGCTACATGAAAACATGTAACCCTCCAAAATAAAGTGTGTTAATCTTTTATTCTGTTGCTTTTTCGACTTTGCCGTTTATGTAAACGGTGGTTAATTTGGGATGAGTGTTGGCTGTGATATTGACAGGTTTTCGCTGTTTGCCATGTTTGTTTTTGGAGTTAAATTTGACGGCTATCTCGCCACTTTCTCCGGGCAAAATAGCTTCACGCGGATATTGTGGTACGGTGCAACCGCAGGTTGATTTGGCGTTTTCTATTACGAGGGGAACGGTACCTGTATTAGTAAATTTGAAGGTGTGTTTTACAACTTCGCCCGATTTGATGGTGCCGAATTCGTAAAGTTCTTCGGTGAAGGTCATTACGGCTACATCTGTGGGGATAGCTTCTGTATTGACCACATCATTTACGGGAGTGACTTTGGGAGTTGTGATGTTCAATTGCTCGACTTTGGCAGCTTTCTTTCGTTTTTTTCTTTTTTGTTTGTCTTGACCGAAAGCTGTAAGTGCGATGCAAAACATGAGTGAACAAAGCAATAATTTTTTCATAAGTTAAATACTTTTTGAGTGAAATAATAGGAGCATTTTTGACTGCGCTCCATGTTGAATAATAATATTGTTCGAACAAGTATGATGCAAAGATACATAAATTTTTGACTTTTCAACTAAGTTTTTAGTTAAAGTTATTTTAAAGCTATTTTGAGGGGATGAATATCGGAAAAAGTAGTTTGTCAAAGTAGGAGGGAGGCAACATTCTATCGTGCCTCTCATTTAAACGAAAGCGCGAAGGGCGGGATAAAGTAATGGTGGCGTATAGGGAAATAGGCCCCAAAATGAGAATGTGAAATACAAGGTATTTGGTTGGACGTGGGCGTGGATAGGCAAGCGTTTTTAACAAAAAAAAACAAAAAAAAAGAGAAGCCAAAAGGCTTCTCTTTTCGCGTTCCTTAGCGAATCTTGATTATGTGATAGATTGTTATTTTTAATAAAACCCGTTGAACCATTGGAGTGCGTCTAAGAAGCAAGGCAGTACGCAGTCAGCATGATCTCCGTCGAATGCAACTAACTTAACGTCCTCTGTGCCAAGTTCTTTGAAGGTTCTATAGGCGACTTCAGCGTTTTCGTAAAATACTTGTGTGTCTTGTCTGCATTGGCAGAGGTGCATGGGGACTTCGGGTTTCCAGTTCCATAGGTCATTGGCTTGTAATGCAACTCTGAATGGATGTTTGTAATTGAATTTGAAGTCTTCGATGATATCTTCTCTGATAATATGGCTGGGGATGGGAGGCATCGCACTATTAATGACACCGCCACCATTTGTGCCGTCGAAGAGTGGTGGAAGCGTGGTATCGTAAGGTGCTCTTAGGAAATCAGAGTAGTTGTCGTAAAGACCATAAGCCTCATTGTAGGATAATAAAAGGTAAGGCAGGTAGTAGGGGTTAGAGTATGCGACCTGTGCGGTAAATGGTGCTGATTGAACGCCGGACATATCGTAAGGTCCTGCCATAGGTGCAGATGCGGTGAGGGTAAATTCATCGCTGTGTTCTTCTTCGATTGCTTTGGTGAGTGCCATAGTAGCGTGTCCGCCTTGCGAATAACCGAATAGAAGGAGTTTGTCGTTGAGTGGTACATTAATTGACTTGGCAAGTCGCTTGCTGGCTCTGATCATATCGACTGAAGCAGTGGCTTGTGAGGGTCCGTGTACATAAGGGTGCCTACCGGGAGAGTCGCCGAGTCCGAGGTAGTCGGGCATAGATACGGCTACACCGGAATTGGAGGCGTATATAATGCCAATGAGTAATTCTTGTGAACCTCTACTGGGTACGTCGTCTTTTTTGATGACCGTACCGTGTTGATAAGAGATGAGGGCTTTGGGTTTGTCGATGGCTGGAATGACGAATGCACCAGAAGCTATTGTAGGTTCGCCATGAGCATCAATGGTCTGGTATATGATGTTGTGTATTTCGACAGCGTAGTTTCTGGGAAGGATGGATATTTCAGCTGAATTGTATGACTCAATAAGAGAATCAACTTGAGCTATGTTATATGATTGCACAAGTTCGCTGGACATAATCTCTCCACGTGGGTCGCTGATGAGTGCTTCGCTATTGTCGTCTGATTTACATGCGGAAAAAAGCAAGGCACTAAGGGTAATAATAATTGCAGTTTGTATGAGTTTGTTAATATACATGTATAAGGTTTAATTTTAAAAAACGGCAATATAAGAACATTTAGTGGTATTGCGCGAAAAAAAATATACTTTTGTCCGTTTTTTAACCTTTTTCAAAATGAAATTTTCAATGCGTGCATTTTAAAATGAGCTTGCACAATTTGAACACAAACACAGAATGGCAGAACGCGGACACTTTGATTGGGAAAAAATTTATGAGGAAATTCCTCTGGAAAAGATGGGTTGGTATCATGATAAACTTGATGCAGATTTGGAAATTTATTTGTCAAAAGAAAAATTGAACTCCGGTACTTTTTTAGACCTCGGAAGTGGCGCAGGGAATCAGGCTAATGAATTGGCAAAAATAGGATTTACGGTCACCGGAACAGATATTTCAAGTCATGCGATTAGCAAGTCTTCAAAATTATTTGACAAGGTTGAGTATATTCAAGATGACATTGTGAATTCTAAATTGAATCGTGAATTTGATTATATTTTTGACAGAGGATGTTTTCACTGCATTGACCCAAATAAGAGAGCGGTGTATGTTGATACAGTAGCCAATCTTCTTCCATCAAATGGCAGTTTGTTTCTCAAATGTTTCAATAAAAAAAATCCAACGATTACCGGAGGACCGTTCCAGTTCACATTAGAAGAGATAAGGGTTTATTTTGAAGACAGGTTTGAAATTATTGATTCGTATAAAACAGAGTATCAAGGTACATTAAAGGAAAACCCTAAAGCTATTTTTTCTATAATGAAGAAGAAATAGGTGAAAGTGGAAAATTAGGTGGTGATTGGTGATTGGTGACTGGTGATTGGTGATTGGTGACTGGTGACCGGTGATTGGTGATTGGTGACTGGTTTTTCAGTAGATTTTGCGAAGCAAAATCCTGTATTGACTAATCAGGGCGAACGAAAAGTCGTTTTCATAATGCGTAATATATTAATTTTTAAGTTTTTAAGAAAGCCTACTCGGCGGACATTTTCAAAATGTCAGGCGAGATATATTTACATTTTGATTT
>Ga0079203_1002865_pt1 | contig 11241 bp, 12 predicted proteins | sample PorBlaMBantryBay_FD_68602 | JGI IMG/M metagenome (GOLD analysis project Ga0079203, IMG submission 68602) | Marine algae microbial communities from Bantry Bay - Bantry Bay, Ireland | ecosystem: Host-associated > Algae > Red algae > Blade | place: Bantry Bay, Ireland
TGTCAGAAATCATAAGCAGAATTATTTTAGTTTATTGGAATTCAGTACTTTAATATACTAAATTTTCTGCTTTTTTGCTACTATAAAATCTGGTTTCTTACGTCGAACTCACGTTAATTACGTTTTCTTCTGGCGGAAGATTGAATTTATATAGTGAAGTGTAATTCAATTTATCTTAGTTGATTTTTAAACAATACCCAAAACGGACGACAATGCAGATGCTAATCCTAAAAAACTTAAAAAACCACATATATCTGTTACTGTGGTTAAAATAATAGAGGATGATGTTGCTGGGTCTTGACCAATTGCTTTTAAACCTATTGGTATAACTGCGCCAGCAAATCCAGCAATGACCATAGATAATATCATCGATATGCCAATTACTACTGAGATACCAAGAGAATCTGCCCAAAAATAAACAACTATTCCAGTAGTAATTGCAACTGCAACACCATTAATAAAACCTACCATAAGTTCCTTTTTTGCAACGCGAAGCCATTGCTCAATCCTAATTTCTTTGAGTGCTAAACCTCGAATGGTAACTGCTAATGCTTGTGAACCTGTGTTACCAGACTGTCCAGCTACAACAGGAAGAAAAATTGCCAATATTGTAATTTGAGCAATCGTGTCTTCAAAAAAACCAACAACCATTGAGGCTAAAAATGCTGTGACTAAATTAATTTGTAGCCAAGGTAAACGCTTACGCACTGCAAACGCTGTTTTTGAAAGAACGTGTTCTTCTTTACCAGCACCAAACATTGTTTGTAAATCGCCTGTAGCTTCTTCACGAGAAGCAGAAAGTACTGCGTCATTTCTTATAATACCCAGTAAATGGTTATGTATATCCACAACAGGAATTTGTAAAAGAGCGTGTTCATAAATAGTATTTAAAATTTCTTCCCTCGTTGCCATTGCCTGTACGCTATGTGCTTGGTACATAAGCTCATTCATTTCTTTTTCAGGGCTTGCAATTGCGATATAATTAACGGGAACTCTACCAATGAGTTTATGTTCTTCATCTATAATGTAAATGATAACAATTTTTTTATCGCCTAATTTGCGCAATTTTTTCAATATTGTTTCTACTGTGTCTTCCTTGATTCCAGTTAGCACATTAGTTTCCATAAGAAAGCCTGCCGTATTCTCATTATAGTTTAGAAAGTCTGTAATTTCCCTTGATGCTATTTTAGGAAGAAGTTCCAGTTTACTTTCAATGTTTTCTCGATTTAATCTTGAAAGAATCCGTGCTGCTTTATGTGTGTCTGCTTTTACAAAAATCTTTTTAAACAAATCGTCATTTATCATCGAAAAAATATCGATGATAACGTGAGTAGAAAATTGAAAAAATACATTTTGAGCGATTTCTTTTGTAGCGTTTTCGAGAAAAGAAATAATCTCACTAAGGTTGCCATTTTCCAAGGCGGTAGCAATCTCTCTTGAATTTTTGATTGAGAATTCTTTATTTAACATTCTCATTAAATTTCTTTATTAATCGTTGAAATGCTTTCTACATTTTCGCTCGCAATTGAATTTATTTTTCTTATGGTTTTTAGAATAAAAATATTATTTGGTAACGTTATTTTGTCTTCTGAATCCACTAATTTAATTTTGGTGAAAAATAGTCCAATATTTAAAACTTCTCCACGAATTTCATAATCTTTTGATTCCATAATAGAAATTGCGTCTCCAATTTTTACAGAATGACCAAAGAATATGATTATACTTGAAGTAATGTTTGATAACAAAGACCATTGAGCAAAAAAAGCCACACCAATAATTGTTAATATTGAACCAATAAAAACAGCTATTTCAGATTGTTTTACACCCCAAATAACCATTAATAAAGAAAGACTTGTTAAAAGCAGAATAAAGTTAATAGCTCTTCTAATAAGTGGCTTCTTGATTTTTGAACCACTTTATCGATAATCGTTTTATTTATAAGTTGGTTTACCGCAATTCTTATAATTATAAATAGAATGATAACCGCAATAGATTCTATTATTTTTGTGTAGTATATTTCCATAAAAATGAATTATAATTTTTTGGTAATTAAAAGAAAAAACATTCAATATTCTTATTTTTTTTCAATAGTTTTGCTCTATGTTTTTTTAAATATCATGTCTTGAAATATGGCTACAGGCTGAAATTAATTTACGCTTTTAATTTATATAACATATTAGACGTTTTAAAGTTTAAAGATAGATGTAATCTAATAGAGTTGTATAAATTAATTGCATTTTTTGTGGCTCTTTTGGCGTGAGCTACTTTATCAAAGGTTTGGTTGATATAAAATTCGTTTTTTAATATGCCGTTTACACGTTCAGCCATTGCATTTTCGTAACAATTATTTTCTTCTGTCGTGCTAATATCTATGTTTTTTCTTTTCAATATTTGTGTGTATACATTGCTACAATATTGTATCCCTCTATCCGAATGATGAATAAGTTGCTTAATATTTTTAGCTTGATAAATAGCCTTATTAAGTGCTCTTACACAACCTTTTAATTCCAAGCTATCACTCAGATTATATCCGAGTATTTTCTAGCAAAAACTCCTTAAAATACTTATAAATAAATACTTTTAAAAAAATGAAATTGTTTTGCACAACTAGTTAATATCTTACTTTTTAGACAAAATTAGATACACAGGAAAGTGGTCGCTATATCCGCCTTTGTAACGTTTTCCTACATAGGTCCTGTATGGGCTACCTTTGTATTTACCATCTTGTTCTTTTAAAAAGTTTTCATCAAAAATATTAGCATTTATGAAGCGTAATACATTTTTTTTACGTTCGAAAAAATTATGAGTTATTAAAAATTGGTCAAACAAATTCCATTTTTGGTTATAACTTGTAGTGCCTCGATCTTGAGACAATAAAGTACGCATTGGGTTAAAAAGTCCATGACTAAGTTCTAGGGCTTTAATACTTTTACTTTCTGGATCGTCATTAAAGTCCCCCATAACAATAACCCTTGCATTTGGGCTTTTTTCTTTTATCTCACAAATTATATCTGTAACTTTTTGAGACGCTCTAAGACGTTTATGTTCTGTTTCAATATTACCGGTACGTCGAGATGGCCAATGGTTTACTATTAAATGCAATTCTAAACCTTCAAACAAACCACTTACTAATAATATATCTCTTGTATGGTCTACTTTTCCTTCAAGGTTGATTAAATCTACAGTAAATGTTTTACTATAGGCAACTTTAAATACTGTTTTGTCGTATAATAACGCCACATCAATTCCGCGTTCATCTGGAGAGTTGTAATGCACAAAACTATAATTGTATTCTTCTAAATGTTTTGATGTAACTAAATCTTTTAAAACTAATTCATTTTCTACTTCTGCTAATCCTACAATCGTTGGATGCCTTTTTACATCTTTTTTACCAATTTTAGCAATAACATATCCTATTTTACCTAATTTATTTTTGTACCGTTTTATACTCCATTTTTTTTCGGAAGTAGGAAGCATATCGTTGTCTCGGGTAATTTCATTATTATAAACATCAAAAAGATTTTCAATATTATAAAAGGCGATTGTGTGGCGTTTCTCTTTAGATTTGAATAAGTTTAGTTTCATTGCCTTAAAAATAGCGAAATAAATATGCTTTAAATTAATGAATCTATTAATAAACTTTAAAAATATTGGTTTAAGCTCCCTAATTCTTTTTTAAGCTGTTTAATTGTAACTTCTTTAAAGTCTAAGCTTAAATCTGAATTTGCTTTTTACTGTAACAAGTTTGTATAGTATTATACTTTTTTGTTTGATACTTATTACTCAAAAAACGTTAAACTCAAAAAGCCTTAAAATTGTATTTATCTCTCTAAAACCTGTATTTAAGTGGCTTTTTTAAAAAGATTTCTTTATTGCTATTAGAACCCTCGCTCCTTTTGCAAATCCTTATAAGCCTTTTGCACTTGTTTAAATTTAGCTTCAGCCACTTTTTTATGTTGGTCTCCTAAATACTCTACTTTGTCTGGATGGTATTTTTTAGCCATTTTTCTATAGGCCTTTTTAATGTCGGCGTTTGTTGCAGATTTTGTAATTTCTAGAATTTTATAACTATTATCGCTACTGTTATAAAACATGGCTTTTATACTATTATAATCGCTAGAACTAATTCCTAAATAACCAGCAATAGTAAATATTTGTCGTTCTTCGTCCTCGGTAACCATAGTATCGGCTTTTGCAATACCAAATAAAAAATGCATAAGATGTAATCGAGAAGAGTGATCCATCATCTGTTTAATCTGCATACACACTTGGCGTAATGGAATGGTTTGTTGGCTTACTTTTTTAAATAAATCGAACGCATTATTCGCTCTATCTTTACCATACATATTAACAAATTGCTTTCTCACAAAGTCTAATTCGCGTTGGTCCTGTTTGCCATCTGCTTTTATAACTACTGTTGCTAAAATAAGTAAACTTACCTCAAAATCTCCAGAAGTTGTTTGGGCACGACGTTGTTGTTGTGTTCTATAATTAGGTTGGCTACGATGTTGCCTACCACGCGTTTGTTTTGGTGCACCGTCTCCTAGTAAAAAACCACCTTTTCCAGATGCAAAAGCATCTCCAAGGCTACCTAATGCTAAACCTATTATTGCACCTATTGGTCCTCCAAAAGACCATCCTAGTGTGGCACCAATCCATTTTAATCCGTTCATTTTTACTTTAATTTTTAAGAAATGTAAAGATAATACTTTGTAGGTTGTCTCTAATTTTATTTTTATGGTTACACTTAAATGGTAAGTGCGTTAAGGATGGAAACGGCATCCTTTTTGTTTTTTTGCAAAAAGATACAGTGTACAGCCTGACCTTATGACACCTAAGTGGCATAAGGTAACGCCCAAAAACGATTTAGCACGAAAATTGATTAACTTTGTAGTATTAATGATAATAAATAAATTTTAAAAATATGTATCCAGCAGAATTAGTAAAACCTATGAGCGAAGATTTAACAAGCGCAGGTTTTGAAGCATTACACACTGTAGAAGCAGTAGATGCAGCAGTAAAAAAAGAAGGTACAACTTTAGTAGTTGTTAATTCGGTTTGTGGTTGTGCAGCAGCAAATGCACGTCCAGGAGCAAAAATGAGTTTAAAAAACGATAAAAAACCCAGTACAATCGTTACTGTTTTTGCGGGTGTAGATAAAGAAGCGGTTGACCAAGCTCGTGGGTACATGGTACCTTTTCCGCCAAGTTCACCAAGTATGGCTTTATTTAAAAATGGAGAATTAGTACACATGTTAGAGCGTCACCATATAGAGGGTCGTCCTGCGGAATTAATTGCAGAAAACCTTATGGATGCATATAACGAGCATTGCTAGACTTATAAAATTATAAATTTATAATACCAAGAATTACAGAAAAACCATGTTTTTTAAACGTGGTTTTTCTATTTTTGAAGTTTATATTTTATTTTGATTAATGAGAAAATTATTAGCTTATCCATTAACTTGTTTTTATTTCCTTTTTTTTGGAATAACATTACTTGCTTTTCATCCAATACAATGGGTTTGTTTTAATGTGTTTGGCTATAAAGCACATAAAAAAAGCGTTGATTTTTTACAGTTTTTTTTAATGCGTTGTCTTAATCTTTTAGGGTCTTGGCATAGTTTTAAAAACCCTTACAAATTAGACACTTCGCAGCCAGTTATAATTGTTTCTAATCACCAAAGCATGGCAGATATTCCGCCATTAATGTGGTATTTTAGGAAACACCATGTTAAATTTGTTAGTAAAAAAGAATTAGGAAATGGAATACCAAGCGTATCTTACAATTTACGCCATGGTGGTTCTGCTTTAATAGACCGTAAAAACCCAAGACAGGCTATTGTTGCCATTAGGAAATTTAGTGATTATATAGCAGCAACAAACCGTGCTGCTGTAATTTTTCCTGAAGGTACCAGAAGTCGAGATGGCAAACCAAAACCGTTTCAAACAAAAGGGTTGGAAACGCTTATAAAATATATTCCTAACGCAATAATTGTACCTGTTACTATTAATAATTCTTGGAAAACATTACGTTATGGCAAATTCCCAATGGGTATAGGAAACCATCTAAGTTTCGAAGCGCACAAGCCTATTAAAGCTTTGGATTTCGATTCTATCGAAACTTTACTATTGCATGTAGAATCTACAATAAAAAACAGTATTAAACTATAATATTATGTCATTAAAAAATGTGAGATTAGAGGTGATGAATTTCTTAGAAAAAGATATTGAATCTCTTATTGAAAAATATTTAATTCCGCCAGAAACTATTTGGCAACCTTCAGATTTTTTACCAAATTCTGAAGGCCCAAATTTTTTAGAAGAAGTAAAAGAAATTAGAGAACTCTCTAAAGAGTTGCCTTACGATTTTTGGGTAGTTTTAGTTGGAGACATGATTACCGAAGAAGCACTACCAACCTACGAATCTTGGCTAATGGATGTTGAAGGTGTAGACCAAAACGGTAGAAATGGATGGTCTAAATGGGTAAAACATTGGACTGCGGAAGAAAACCGACATGGCGATGTATTAAACAAATATTTATACCTTTCTGGTCGGGTAAATATGAGAGAAATAGAACAGACCACGCAACATCTTATTGCAGATGGTTTTGATATTGGTACTGCTCAAGATCCATACAAAAACTTTGTTTACACCAGTTTTCAAGAATTAGCAACTTACGTTTCTCACAATCGCGTAGCTAAATTAGCTAAGCAAAAAAGGAATAAGCAACTGGCTAAAATGTGTAAAATTATTTCTGGTGACGAAATGAGACACCATCATGCTTATAGCGAGTTTGTAGAACGTATTTTTGCTGTAGATCCAAGCCAAATGATGCTAGCGTTTCAATACATGATGAAACAAAAAATTACCATGCCAGCTCATTTTTTAAGAGAATCTGGTGGAAAAATTGGTAGTATTTTTGAAGAGTTTTCTAATACAGCACAACGAATTGGTGTTTATACTTCCCTTGATTATATTGAAATTTTAGAAAAGCTAATTAAACGTTGGGGCATTGATAAAATTACAGATCTTAACGATGATGCCGAAAAAGCTCGTGATTATTTAATGAAACTGCCTTCTAGAATGTTACGCTTAGCAGATAGAATCAAGATTCCAGAAAACTCATATAAGTTTAAATGGGTTGAGCCTGCTAAATTATAATTTAAAGAATGAGATACCTACTAATTGAAGCCACAAAGACATTTGTAAAAACAGAATTAACAACTGCATAAGGTGGACAGGATTGGTGTTATGTTTAATGTATTTTCAATAATTGTACGCGTCTATCTAAAGGCGAAACTATAGATACACTTGTAATAGCCTTAGACTCGTTATTTCATGATATAGCAGATAGTAAATTTCACAATGCAGACGTTACTATTGGCAAAAAAGCAAGAACACTTTTAATTCTCTAGAATTAAAAGTTGTTCAAGATGCCTATCGATTAGGTGCGCTTGGCGCTATGGTATTGGCACGTACTTTTAATTATGGTGGTTATGGGATAGAGCGATTTATAATCCAGATATTAAGCCAAATCGTAATATTACAAAAGCGGAATAAAAAGCCTTTGTTCCACCAATAGTTAATAATTTTTACGAAAAATTATTGCTATTAAAAGACTTAATGAATACAAAAACTGGAAAAATAATAGCCTAAAAATACCATGATTACACGGTTGTTTTTTTAGATCAGTTTATTCAGAATGCTATGGAGAGCTATAGTAAATTTGTTTATTTTCGATTTTATAGACTACTATTTACTGTATAATTTGTTTAATTTCACTTCTATATTTAGATGCACTATTACCTGTAATCTCTTTAAATAGCTTATTAAAATGTGAGAAATTATTAAAACCACATTCAAAGCAAACATCTGTTATACTCATTTGGCTTTCAGAAAGTAATTTTGTGGCATGTACTACTCTATATTCGTTTACCAACCTAGTAAAAGTTTTCCCAGTTGCACGTTTAAAATAGCGACAAAAAGCTGGAACAGTCATACTCACCTGCTCTGCAATAGTCTCTAAACTAATATGTTCTTTAAAATTACTGTAAACATATTTATATACAATGTCTATTTTAACATTATCTTGTCTTTGGGCCTCAAATGCATAACCATTTGCATTTAATATTACATAATCTTCTGCTTCTGCTAAAATATGCAGAATTTCTAATAGTTTAATCACACGTTTAAAACCCTCGTACTTAGGTAGTTTTGTAATTTTATCACCTACTTTTTCCTTTGTTTTGGGCTGAAATAACAACCCTTTTTTAGCACGTTCTAATAGTAAGGAAATACTATTCATCTGTGGTAAATTAAAAAAATCTTTCCCTAAAAACTCTGGATGAAATTGTATTAATGTTTCTTTTCCTTTTGCTGTTAACCTGTTTTCAAAACCGTTATGTGGTAGATTAGAGCCTACTAAAATTAACTGACTGTTATTGAAGTAAGACATGTGGCTGCCAATATGCCGTCTTCCCTTACCTTTATTTACATAAACTAATTCAATTTCAGGATGAAAATGCCAAAATGCTTGGTCTCGTTTCCGCTTCTTAAGTTTATTTACAGCCACAATGGAGTTCCCGAATCCAGGTGAAATTTTCTCTAATATGGGTTTATTATTTAACATTAACTTTTTTATTTATAAAACTACTTAATTTACCTTTTAAAAATCTGTGCTAAATTAACTATTTTATTGTCTATTTTATCTTTAACAACTGATAAACTCATTATGAAGGTTAAAATAGCATACAAATAAGTCAAGATAGCTGTTTTTTAAACTAACCTTAGCTTATAGTTTTGCAGTGTTAATAATAAATAAAAATAACATTATGAAAAAAGCAATTCAAAAATACCTACTATTTGTTGCTGTATTAGTATCGATGGTAAGTTACCCAAGTAATGATTCTCTATTAAATGGAGATAAAAACATTAAAGTAACGTTTTTAAAATTAGAAAATGTAAAAGAAGGACAGCAATTATTAATTAAAGATGCTAACCAAGTTATACTCTATAAAGAAGACATTACAGAGTCTGGAGAGTATAAAAAAGGATATGATTTAACTAAATTACCAAACGGTGATTATTATTTTGAACTTGATAAGGATATTGAAATAGAGGTTATTCCGTTTAGCATAGCTAATAATACTGTAAGTTTTGATAAAGATAATAAGGTTACCATATTTAAACCTTATGTATTTGCCAAGAAAAACACTGTTATAGTATCTACTCTATCTTTAAAAGCGAGTCCTTTAGAGTTATCTATTTATTATGAAAATGAAGGCGTAATGGAACTAATACACAACCAACAAATAACAAATTTAGTAAACATACAAAAGGCTTACGTTTTAGATTATTCTGAAAAAGGAAACTATCTGTTTTTAATTAAAACTGAAGGTAGAACCTTTAAAAATTATATAAAATTATAAATTTTGAATTCAAAAAACAGAATTTATTACTTTTGATTAGTTAAAAAGTGAGTTCTAATGAGCTCACTTTTTTGTTTATAAACTTACTTCATAATTATTATAATGTTTTTGTTTTCTTATGGAAATGCTGCTTTTCTTTTTTCTAAAATGCAGAGGTTAATTGTTTAAAATATCGGTTTTAAAAAATAACTTCCACATTTTTTATTTAAAAAATTGTTTTAAACAGAGTTTGACAGAGTGAAGAATAAAAAAACCTCAAAATTGTTTAAACTATTAAATTTTTAGTCTAGTACTGGAGTTAATTTATATCTTGCTTTTTTAAGCAAGCTCATTATGCCTTCATTTCTGCCTAAATGTGCTGCTCCTAGAGCATAAAAAAATTGTTCTTTAGAGTATTCTGCAAATTTTGGTATCTATTTATTATTTCTATCATCTAATAATTTTTTAGTAATTCTGCATCTCCATTTATCAATTCAAGCATATTATAGTACATACCATTTATTTCTTAAACTATGTAAAATTTAATAATGTTTAGTCTTAATTTGTTTATTTAGATTCCTTAATTGAAAACTTCTCTTAAAACCGAACTATTTAAAAGTAGAATAAACACCTTAATTTTGAACAGTATTATGAGAAAAGTAAATTTTCATAGCAACAGATTGCAAAGGTTTTAAAGCGTTTGAAAACGCTAAGGGTGTTAACCAAATCAGCCGTAAACACGGTGTTAATACTTCTAGAAAGCTTATAGTCACTTACCAGAAGAATGTAAGCCTTTTATCACTAGCGTGTACATCGTGTTTATGTAGCCTTAGGACTCCCTTTGAGAAGAATGGTAAAAAAAAAGTCTACCATCCAGAATTAAAGAATCTCTAGAGGTTTCAAATGAGTTGAACCATACTTTGAGTATGGATTTTGTAACCAACGTCTTAGAGAACAAAAGAAACTTAAGAACATTTAATATTATTGATGATTTTAATAGAGAAGCACTTCATATTAAAGTAGATTATTCATTAATAAGCAATCGTATTGTATGGGTACTAACTATTTAAAAATCGAACCGAGGCAATACACCAAGCAAAAGGTATTTATTTTGGTGGCGGAAACACTTTTGTTCTAGTAGATGCTGGTACGCCCTATTTAGGTACAAGTGCTGGAAGTAATATTTGTGGTCTAACAATGAGCACAACTAATAACATGCCAATTGTCTATCCTCCAAGTTTTAAAACATTAAGTTTCGTACCATTTAATATAAATCCACACTATTTAAATCCAATAAAAGGAAGCAAGCATGTGGGCGAAACGCGAGAACCGCGAATTAAAGAGTTCCATAAATTTAATAAGCAGCCAGTAGTAGGCTTAAGAGAAGGAAGCTACATTGAGGTAAAAGGAAATGATATTTTATTAAAAGGAAGTTTAAAAGCAAGAATTTTTGAGTATTCGAAAAAAGCCTACGAAATTGATACTAACACACCCTTAACTAAATTGAAATAAAATAAATCTTAATAAATTTACCGAAGCTTAATCCCAAGCTTTACTTTACTCTTTATAACGCTACAAACTTAAAATATTGTTGTTTATTTTAAAATATTTAGCGTAAAAAAACGTCATCAATTAGATAAAGCTTCAGAGCGAGAGACTAGGATCGAACTGGTGACATTCAGCTTGGAAGGCTGAGGTTCTAACAACTGAGCTACTCTCGCATTTCAATTATCAAAAACAACTATTTATCGATAATAATGATAATTTTAATAATAATTATGTATTTTAACGATTATTTATGTATTTTAGCACAATATGTAAAAATACATTC
>Ga0079203_1002876_pt1 | contig 11213 bp, 8 predicted proteins | sample PorBlaMBantryBay_FD_68602 | JGI IMG/M metagenome (GOLD analysis project Ga0079203, IMG submission 68602) | Marine algae microbial communities from Bantry Bay - Bantry Bay, Ireland | ecosystem: Host-associated > Algae > Red algae > Blade | place: Bantry Bay, Ireland
CAGAGGTAGATGTGGCATCGCCACCGGAAACTGAATTGATAGGCGATTTCCCCAATAGAATAAGTCCGCCCCAGTCGCCGGCATTCGGCGTTGAAGTGTCGGAAGTCATAACAATAGGGTTGGTAGATGTGCCCTCGGCCAATATTTTACCTCCTTGTAGTATGGCAACGTATACGTCGGCACCCGCGGTAGCCCTGATAACCACACCGGGATTAATGGTAAGCGTTCTACCGTCGGGAACGATCAATGCACTTGTTAATTTATATTCCGTTCCGGTTTCCAATGTCAGGTCCTCAGAGAGTGTCCCCCCGATTTCCGTATCATCAGGGTCTGATGGGTTCGTAGGATTACCTCCATTCGGATTTTCGATAATAATATCTGCCGTATCATCCGCTGCACAACCGACTAAGATGATTGCTAATGCAAAACCTAAAAAAAACTTACTTGCTTTCATGAATACTGATTTAATTGTTCGTAGTTAATTTTTACTCGATAATCGAGATTTGAACCTGCCTCGAAAATCTAAAGTTATTTCCCTCCCTATGCCTCGTGGGCTTGCCCCGAGGTAGTTGACTTAGAATTTATATTTGAATTGAAAACCGATATTGAGCCCTCTCTTGAACCGTGATAGCGCGATATCACCCCCCTCGACTTCTCGAATACGCTCAATATTCGGGTTTAGTAGGTTCTTAACGCTCGCATTTAGTTCTATCTTATCGGTGACCTTGTTCTTTAAAATAAAATCAAGGGTCGGTACCGCTTTTTCAATGATGTTCCCCAATTGACCCGAACCTAAGGCGTCGATACGATCAGAGAAATAGGAGAATACTACATTAGCTACCGGTTTGTATTTACCAAACGTTGGGCGGTAGCTTAAATCGGCATTTAGTAAAAATGGTGAAGCTCCCTGCAATTGATCGGAATCTCTATCGAAAGTTGTGGAAAAAATACCATTGCTGCCTTTTAGGTCCTGTTTAGTATAGGTATACGTGGCATTTATGCCAGTAGACAATACTCCCTGATCGTCGGCATCGGTAATCAGCGCTTTTCGAAGTTCAACTTCGAAACCCACTACCTGGGCCTGATCTCCCGTTCTGAAGAAACGCTGGGTTCCCGTCGCATCGTTCGCAACCACCAAGTTAACCGGATCGTTAATCGCTTTGGCAAAAGCTGCTACCGATATCAGTTCACTTGGTTTTAAAAACCACTCATATTTGAAATCTAGATTATAGATCCGAGAAAAAGCGGGATCGTTCAATAAGTTCGGGTTACCACCAATACGCTGTGTAACGTCTTCGTAAACGAAGGGCGCTACTTCTTTAAATTCGGGATTCGATACGGTGCTGCTAAATGAAAAACGAAGGTTTTGGTCTTCATTTAGGGCATATTTGACATTTAAGCTAGGCAGGAAAAAAAGTTCACTTGCATCCCTTTCGCCAGGGTCGGTAGCTGGCAGGTTAATAACATCGTAGGCTATTTCCTGATCGAACTTCTCTACCCGAAGACCGGGAACAAACGAGAGTTTTTCAGTAAGCTTATATACCGCATCCAAATAAAGGGCATGCACATTGAGATTTCCTTCATAGGTATTTTCCAAATTACCGGGCAGGTTTACATTGCCCAATCCGTTTTGAGGGTCGAGACCATTAAAAACGACCGTATTAAAAACCGTTCCTAGATTTTCCGGTGAAAAGACATCATTTAACGCTTTAACATCCCCTACCGCGGTATTGGGCTGAATAATGTCATAACCATACCGTATGTTTTCAAAAGTTCTTTTTTTGGTACGCCCGTTATATCCAAAATTGAAATCAAGTTTTTCGGAGGCGGTATAAGATAGATTAAAACGTGCATTCAGCTCACTGTCTTCAATATCCTGAAAGTAGCGCTGGTTGTCGTAGGCAATATTGCTAAAGAAAGAACCGTTCGTATTCGCGTCATCATCAAGTTCCAAATCGTAGCGCTCAATTGAAATTCGTTTACGATCCGGTTGGCGGGCGAGAACGGCGTTGTAACCGACTCCCCAATCTAACTTCAACTTTTCGCCCAAAGTGCTGGTGCCAAGCAATTGGTTTACGAAAATCATATCCTGATTAAATTGCACGTTTGATTGGTAAAAGCCTCGGTCGGTATCTAGAATGGCGTCCCGGTTGGTCCCCAAACCCTTTACTCCGAAATAAGAAACTGCATCGGTAGCATCATTGATGAAAAGGGAATTGTATTTGAGTTTATGCCTGTCATTGATCCGATATACGATATTGGCCATTGCCGTGGTGTTTCTTCCATACTCGTATTCTTCCGAATTCGGGAAACGCTTCTTTTCAACAGTCGTGTAATCGACAGCCGGTCCTTCACGAAATTCGAATGTGCTTCCAAAAGAAGCGGTGGCAAAAACACTTAAGCGAGAAGCTTCCCCGATATTCCACGATTTACCACTGGCAAAACTCCCAGAAATCCCGGTATTTCCTTCAGAAGGTATCGCATCTACCCCATGAGAGAGTAGAACCGCAAAGGGGTTGTTTCGGTAGCGGTTGTAAAAACCAAAATAGCCCGTACCCTCGCTCTTTACAAAACTAGTCCCCAAAGCATTGGTGTTGACGGTGGTTCCCAAATCTATATCAAGGAAAAATTCCCCTGTATGTTCCTTTGCGGTTATATCAACATTGCCAGCTGCAAAATCGCCATAAAAATTTGCCGCATGGGTTTTGCTGACCCCTACATTTTGTATTACGTCCGAAGAAAATAGATTCAAATCTATATTCTTTCTTTCGATATTATTAGATGGTACGGGTAGGCCGTTATAGGTCGTATTCAAATAACGATCGCCAAGACCCCTGACATAAACATTACCACCACCTTCTTGTTTTGAAACGCCTGAAATTTTGTTCACTGCAGCAGCGGCATCACTAATCCCTTTAAAGGAGAGCTCCTGAGCACCAATACTTTCCTTTACGATGTTCGCAGCTTTTTGATCAAGCAATAAAGCGGCTTCGGATTCCTTTTTGGTAGACCCTGTGAGCACTACCTCTTCTAGCTCCACTCCGGCGTTCGCCGCCATTGGCACATTCACCGTCGTTACCTTGCCTGCCGCTACCGTAACATCCGGCAGGGTAACCGTCTCATATCCCAAAAAACTAAAGAGTATGGTGTAGGTTCCCGGGTCGAGGTTGGCCAGTTCGAAAAGGCCATCGAAGTCAGAAGTCGTCCCCTTGGTCGTTCCTTGAATCAATACATTGGCAAAAGGCAAGGGCTCGTTGTTCAACTCTTTATCTGTTATCGTACCTGCTATACTCCCTGTGTCTTGTGCGCTTAAATGCGCAGCTGCCAGCAAGAGCAGACTAATGATTAATTTCTTCATTCTATTGTAACTATGTTTGTTTTAAATACCGCTGCAAAGAAACTTACAGGCCGTAAAAGTGGGGTTACCCTCATATTAAACATACATTGTCATAATGTTAGCTAAACGTTACTATGTTAGGAGAACGTTAAGGCATTTGGAACAAACCCAATGGTTACGGTAAGCTCGAAAATTCAGTATCTTGCGGCCTCACCCAGCCCCGAATGGTCGGGAGCGAAAAAGCAGTTCTGACCATATGCATTCCTCTCGGTCGTGCCTTCCTCGTCGGATGAAGGAGGGGAGGTAGATTCGGAATCCCGATAAAGAGCTGTGGGGAAACTGTTTTAGATTAAAACCATACTATGAACTGGGAACAATTACTTTCCTTAAAGCGCTTTGGCGATACCACCAAAAGGCTGCGCAAAGAACAGGACGAAACGCGTCTGGGGTTCGAGGTCGACTACGATCGCATTATTTTCTCCTCGGCCTTTAGAAGCCTACAGGATAAGACACAGGTCATTCCGCTTTCAAAAACCGATTTTGTGCATACCCGTCTTACCCACAGCCTAGAGGTATCTGTAGTCGGGCGCAGCCTTGGACGTATTGCGGGGAATAAAATTCTAGAAAAACATCCGCATTTGGGGGAAGTTCACGGGTATCGGTTCAATGATTTTGGCGCCATTGTGGCCGCGGCGGCACTTTCGCACGATATCGGGAACCCCCCTTTCGGGCATAGTGGTGAAAAAGCCATTGGAGAATACTTTAAAACGGGCAAGGGGCAACAGTACAAAACGCTGCTCAGCTCAAAAGAGTATCAGGATATCATTGATTTTGAGGGAAATGCCAATGGTTTTAAATTACTGACCGAATCTCGGGAAGGGGTTACTGGAGGGCTGCGTCTTAGTTATGCAACCCTAGGCGCGTTTATGAAGTACCCGAAGGAATCGCTCCCGAAGAAACCGACCAAGCATATCGCCGACAAAAAGTTCGGGTTTTTTCAATCGGAAAAGGATGGGTTCCGCGAAGTGGCAGCAGAGCTTGGTTTAAACCAGACCCGCGACGGCGACGACATCAGTTTTTCGCGACATCCGCTAACGTTCTTAGTCGAAGCAGCCGATGATATTTGTTATACGATTATCGATTTTGAAGACGGTATTAACCTTGGATTGATTTCGGAGGATTTTGCTTTGGAATACCTCATCAAGCTCGTGAAGGACAGTATCAATACGAAGAAATACAATTCGCTTGCCTATAAAGAAGATCGCTTGAGTTATTTAAGGGCCTTGGCTATCAATACCTTGATAACTGACGCCATCGCTATTTTTGTCGCCAACGAAGAGGCTATTCTCAACGGAAGTTTTGAAGTTTCGCTCTTGGATAAAAGCAACTATGCCGCGCAAATTAGGGACATCATCACCTTAAGTATCCAAAAAATCTATCAGTCGCCGGAAGTCATTGAAAAGGAAATAGCAGGGTATAAAATCATTTCTGATATTTTAGAAGTCTATACCACCGCCTTGGTACGCACCAAGGAAGGGGCACCAAGCAACTATGATAATTTAATGCTAAAGACCTTACCGGAATTCTACCGTCAAACCGATACAAGCCTTTATACCATTTTACTCAACACTTGCTGTTATGTCGCGAGCTTGTCGGATAGTGCCGCCGTTCATATTCACAATAAGATAATGGGGAAGCAGTTGTAGTGGGTTTAGTTGGCAGTCTCCGGTGGCAGTGGGCAGTATTTTCACGCTAAATTTCTTTGCTAACTTAGCGCCTTCCCTGCCTGCCGGCAGGCAGGTTTGCGCACCTTGCGTTTAAGAAGTTACGCCTCCTGTTCATTAAAAATCAGGTCTAAAAAGCATACGAAACACCTACACCCAATAATTGTCTAAATTGCAATTTAGGTTCTCCTGGATCGGTAATGTTGCCATTATCATCTTTTTGCTCATTGAATAAGATATCATCATCGTAAATAAGCTGTGTTCCTATAGTCGTTGCGATATATCTATTAATTCGAAATTCTACGTTCAGTTCCCAGTCTACATCTATATTTCCGAATCTTCGCAAGTAATCGGTATATAAGCTTAAACGATGTTTGAGGTTTATATTTTCAAAGAGTATTGCTTCCCAGGAATTGGTAATTAAGAATCCGAATTCCAAGAAGATGTTCTCGCCTTGTTCTATGATATTTCCATCGGTATCACGTATCGCTTTTTGAACACCAAAAGCCCCTTTGTCAGCCAAGTTCTGGTCAAAAACAAAAGTAGTTTTTTGGGTGAAGGGCGAGATATAGAGGTTGAATTTCTGATTTCGTGTTATATAAGAAGTTCCGGCTCCTAAAAAAGAATAGCCTGGGGCCATAAATCGGGAAATCGGGGTTTCACGATCAGGATATTTGAATCCGTTCGAGAATTGCGTGTTGAAATTTGCTTTGACAGAGTAAAACCAATTGCTGATGGTATCCCTTCTATAGCCAAAAGTGGAACTTAGACGAATCGCGTCGTCGGTTTTTCGTAATTTTTGATTCTCTTGTAAATTCAACCCATAACGAAGATCCATATAATTATCCCATTGTATGTACCTGAACTTGTAATTGCGCTCAAATTTTAAATCGGCCAGCGCGCTCACCGCGTTGTTTCCGCCCGCATTCCAATTCACAAAAGCCACTTCGCTCACATTAAAGCCTAGCTTATTTTTACTTTCCCAAAAAGAGGGTAATCGACGGCGCCTTAATGCGAGATTGAATGCTGCCGGCTTAAGTGAAGCCTTTGAATTGGCTAATTTTATACCTCTGGGAATCAGCCGCGGTTTTTCTTGAAACGGGCGCAATTGAAAAACACTGAGTTCAGCAGAATCGATTAGGATAATTCTGGGAATCGAATCCTGTGCGGAGGCCACCAATACACACATGATAAGTATAAAGAACAAGGGTAAGCGTACTAGAAAGTTACGTAACATGTATTAGGGGCGTTATATAATTTTTTACGTTTAACATAGCTATTTCGGCAATTTCCTGAAGTTCTTCAGTAGCACCATGCGCTATAAAACGGTCTTCGATTCCGAAAATCTTTATAGGCCGACTAGTACCTATATCGTTGGCGAATTCCAAGATGGCACTACCAAAACCTCCAATTTTACAACCGTCTTCTATTGTGACGATATGTTCATAATGTTCAAAAATTTCTTTTAGTTTACTTTCATCCAAGGGCTTGATAGAGCGCATATTAAAATGTCCTATTTCTTTCGGCTGCTGCATCTCTTTCAACATTTCGGATATGATATTGCCAAGATGACCTACGGATAGAATTGCTATTCGTGTTCCACTTTTCAACTCTTGGGCGACGCCGATCGCTATTTTTTCGAACGGCGTTTTCCACTCGGGCTGCACACCTCTTCCCCTAGGATATCGTATCGCAATTGGATGCGTTACCCCCAGCTGCGCCGTATACATTATATTACGTAATTCAATTTCGTTCATCGGGGCAAAAATGACCAGATTGGGTATGCAGCGCAAATAAGCGATATCGTACACCCCATGATGGGTGGCACCATCTCGCCCTACCAATCCCGCACGATCCAGACAAAAAATGACAGGTAGGTTTTGCAAGGCTACATCATGTATGACCTGATCGTAGGCACGTTGCAGAAAAGTGGAGTATATATTACAAAAAGGAATAAGGCCTTCTATGGCCATCCCGGCAGCCATTGTCACAGCATGTTGCTCGGCAATACCCACATCAAAAGCCCGATCTGGAATTTCGGCCATCATGTATTTTAATGAGCTACCGGTGGGCATTGCGGGCGTAATGCCCACTATTTTATCATTTTCCCGTGCCAGCTCAACGATAGTATGTCCGAAAACATCTTGGTATTTTGGAGGTAGATTTTCTGTTGCCCTTAGCTGTAATTCCCCAGTGGACTTATCAAATTTACCAGGGGCATGATAGGTTACCTGATTCTCCTCTGCTTGCTTCAAGCCTTTTCCCTTGGTCGTAATTACGTGCAATACCCTGGGTCCCTTTAAGGTTTTTTGCCGTTCTAATTCCGGCAGCAGCGCAGTAAGATCGTGACCATCTACCGGCCCGGAATAGTCGAAATTCAAGCATTCGAAGATGTTCTCGTCCTTGGCGGTCCCTTTCTTTACATTAGTAAGGTATTTTTTTAAGGCCCCTACGCTTGGGTCTATTCCAATGGCGTTGTCATTCAGGACTATCAATATATTCGCATTGGTCACGCCGGCATGATTGAGGCCTTCGAACGCCATTCCGCTTGCGATAGCCGCATCCCCTATGACCGCAATATGCTGTTTTACCTCGTCCCTTTTTAGTTTTGAAGCAATCGCCATTCCCAGAATCGCTGAAATAGAAGTAGAACTGTGTCCCGTACCAAAGGCATCGTATTCACTTTCGCTCCTATTTGGAAAACCACTGATACCGCCAAGCTGTCTATTCGTATCGAAAACCTTCTTTCGCCCTGTCAAGATTTTATGCCCGTAAGCTTGATGGCCCACGTCCCATATCAACTTATCGGTTGGGGTGTTGAAAATATAGTGCAATGCAATGGTGAGCTCTACAACACCTAAACTAGCCCCTAAATGGCCTTCTTTGGTCGCTACGATATCAATGATAAAGTCGCGGAGTTCTTGGGCGAGCTGGGGTAGTTCTTCGGCTGGTACTAAACGAAGTTCCTCAATAGACGAAATTGATTCAAGAATATTTTCCACGCTATCCATTTGGAACTATAAAACTACAGCTTTTCGTTCGATAGCACATACTCGGCACACACTTTAAAAAATACTAATTTTCTTACAATTTTCTATGTTACATCACGTTCTATATATCCAAAAAATTATCGGGTGAAAACTCAGTTACAACCCTAAATCGTTCAGCAAAGTAAATAGAAACCCATGTGTTCCAGTTCCAAACTTAAGGCTAGAATTCTCAATTTAGGACTAGCAACCGCCGCCCTTTGTTTTCATAGTCAAAGCTATGCACAAAGTTATATCGGAAATACGATGGATAATTATGCCGGTGTGCATTCGGTCATTTATAACCCCGCCAACGTATTCGATTCCCCTTTCCGGACCGACATTAACTTGGTATCGGCAAGTGGTTATCTCGGTAGTGATTATCTAGGGCTTTCCATTTCCGATATCTTGTCTAGTAATGGGGATTTTGATTTTGATCAGGACGCCGAGCGCTCACCATCCGACAACAATCATTTTTTTACCAATATCGATGTATTGGGACCTTCCTTTATGTTCAACGTGGGTGACCAACAGAGCTTTGCCGTGACCACCCGAATAAGAGGTCTTTTTAATGCGGATAACGTAAATGGGAATTTGTATGAAAAGGTTTCCGAAGGGTTTGAAATCGGGGATAATTTCGATTTTGATTCTCGAAACCTGAACGTTACTGGCCATGTCTTTTCGGAAATCGGACTCACCTACGGTCGTGAAATCATGAAAACCCAAGATCAGTTCTTAAAGGCCGGTGTTACCCTTAAATACCTTATGGGTACCGGTGGGATTTTTACCAATTCACCCGAACTCAGTGGTTCGTTCAATGGAGTAACGAACGTCCTCACCACTCAAGGGAGCATTTCCTATGGTTCTACCCCGGGCTTTGAAAGCGACGCCCCTGAATTCAGCGATTTACAAGGCGGTTTTGGTGCCGATATCGGATTGGTTTATGAATATCGAAAACGAATTGTAGACGGCACCGTATTGGGCAAACGGGCACAACAATATAAATTCAAAGCAGCGCTTGCCATCACCGACATCGGAAGCATCAACTATAAGAACAGCACGCAAACCGAATATAATGCCAACGGCGATGTAAACGCCCTGGAGTTCGAAATCAAAGATTTAGAGCAGGTTTTAGAAGATAACTATACGGGTGTCGTTACTAGTGGAGACCAAAAATTACAGCTTCCTACAGCCTTGCAGATCATGGCCGATTACTATATCGGGAATCGTTTTTATGTTGGGGTACACCAAGGACTTTCACTGCGCAAATCAGGAACTGCTAATGCAAACGGCATCATTAATACTACAACGGTATCGCCACGTTGGGAATCGAAATATTTTAGTGTGTATTCGCCGCTTGGCTTGCGCCAATACAGTGGTTTTGCATGGGGATTAGGATTTCGACTTGGACCGCTGACTATTGGTTCCGGTTCGGTGTTAACGAATTTAATCGCTGACAATAGTAAGCATACCGATATCTATGTCGGGCTTAAGATTCCGTTGTACAAGAAAATCGAATACTGAACACTAACTTTCAATCCCAATAAATTTAGGTGTGCTATTCTTAGCATAGTTGTATTTTTGCCGCTATGATCTTACCCTACGACGATACGTATTATATGAAAAAAGCCCTGCAAGAAGCTGAAGCTGCTTTTGAGAAAGGCGAAGTGCCAATCGGTGCGGTCGTGGTCATTCAGGATAGGATAATTGCCCGTGCACACAACCTTACCGAGCAATTGAACGATGTTACCGCACATGCCGAAATGCAGGCCATTACGGCAGCTGCCAACTTTTTAGGCGGAAAATACCTGAAGGGCTGTACGTTATACGTTACGCTAGAGCCTTGTCAGATGTGCGCAGGGGCTTTGTACTGGAGCCAAGTGTCTAAGGTGGTATATGGGGCGAAAGATCCACAGCGCGGATGCGGCATAATGGGCACAAAATTACATCCTAAGACCAAAATCATTGGTGGCGTACTGGAGAACGAAGCAACTGAGCTACTGAAGCGGTTCTTTATTCAAAAAAGGAATTTAAATTAAAAAACCCCTAGCGCTGCCAGAGGTCTTTGTTTTTGCAAGTACCTTGCCTAGTCGGCTAGTTGCACTTGTCCTGCCACGATGCCTTTTCTCCCTTCCTCTTCTTCGTAAATTACATTGTCCCCTTCGTTCAAAGTAAGTCCGTTTAACGCGGTTGCGTGTACGAAAATGTCCTTCTGGGTCTCGTCATTGGTAATGAACCCATATCCCTTGGATTCATTGAAAAATTTTACAGTTCCAGTCATGCCATTAAAGATTATGTATTAGAAAAAATCGTTGCTCTAATTTAATGAAAATTTTCTAATCCTCCATAATTTTCAATCTTGACCCTCCTGATTTTCAGGCTTTTCTGTATTCTCCCCTCTCATTTTCCGGACATTTTCCTCAGTGAGCATATAATTCTTCATTTTACGGTGCTTGCTCTCTTTATATAAAAAAAGAGGCATGGCCAGTAAGAACAGCCCTAAGGTACCGGATCCGATAAATTTGTTGGCGATAGCCTCTTGAGAATTATCCATTGAAAAGCCGTATGCGATCAGACCTAGGGAAATGATGACTATTATGGTTACGACGTATTTCATTTTTCCTTCTTCCCTGCCGGCCGGCAAGGCTCTTTTCTTTAGAGACTACTGTGTAAAATTAATCAATTGCCTGCGATAGGCCGTTAATAGTTTTGATTTGGAAATAAAGCCATAGTACTTACCATCTTTGATAACCGGCAAGTTCCAAGCACCGCTGTCGTGAAATTTTTTCATAACCTCTTGCATACTATCCCTATCATAGAAAATACACTCTGGTGGTGCATTCATAAAAGTAGCTACGGTAGTGGTCTTGTATAAGCCCGTATCGAACATAAATTCCCGAACATCGTCTAACAGAACAATGCCCATCAATGCTTCGTTTTCATCGATTACAGGGAAAATATTCCGAGTAGATTTTGCTACGGCATCGTGCAGCATTTCACCTAAGGTTGTGGTTATCGTTACGGCCTTGAAATCCTGTTCCAGCACATCCTCTAAACGCATCACAGTCAACACATTTTGATCTTTGTCATGGGTGAGCAAGGCACCACTATCGGCCAATTCCCTTG
>Ga0079203_1002879_pt1 | contig 11207 bp, 8 predicted proteins | sample PorBlaMBantryBay_FD_68602 | JGI IMG/M metagenome (GOLD analysis project Ga0079203, IMG submission 68602) | Marine algae microbial communities from Bantry Bay - Bantry Bay, Ireland | ecosystem: Host-associated > Algae > Red algae > Blade | place: Bantry Bay, Ireland
AAGTCCCGCGATACTTTCGTACATTAGCTTAGCCGCACCTAAAATCACTTCTTTTTGGGTGGGTAGTACCGGCCTAAAATTACGATTTTCGGGATCACGGGGTAAATCCCAAAGCTTCCGTTCCTGGGTTAGATGTATATTTTGGACCTGGATTATCTTGTCCAGTTCGTCCGCAATTAAAAGGAGTTTTGGCCAGGTTTTATCTTTGGATAAATGGGAAAGTTGCGGGATTTTTATGACGTCGTGTTGCTTGTCAATACTCGGCTTATCCGCAAAATCGTTGTAGGCACTTAACACATTTCGATAGGCTTTGTTACCGTAATATTTGTTGGCCAGATAGCCAAGATTCGCACCTTTATAGGCTAAAGTTAACGTACTACCCCCAGCGGTCTTTTGCGATGGTTCGGATTTTTTAGGTGTTGGCTGGCTGGAAAGATTATCTTTTGTAGTAGACTTATTATTTTGTGCAACGTCGGTTGTTTTATTATTCGATTTTGCGGAAATTTTATCGTTACCCTTTTCCTGCTGGCAAGAAACCGAGATTAAAAAAAATATAAAAAGTAAAATGTTGTATTTCAATTTTTTTAAAATTATTGGTTAAGACTTTTTAGGAAAAATTCTCGTTTTCAACCAAAGAAGTTGTTTAAGAATAAAGTACTATAGTTCTCTCTTTTTACTTCTTCTTTTTTTACACTGACGAGTAATTCACCCATCGTTGTTTTTCCTTCTGATGCTATTGATTTAGTTTTCTTCCCGAATAAATGATCGATATCTTTTTTTAATTTTATACTTAAATTATCTTCGCTGTTGAGTAATCTCAATAAATAATCATTCTTTTGTTCGGTAGATAGTTCAGGAATTTTTTCGGCATAGTTTATTTTATCTGGTATTTTGATAAAATAGAAATCATTACACCTATCTATTGCCAATTATAGTCACTTTCTGGAAAGCTTCGGTTAAACCGCTTCTCGAATCTTTTACAGTTATAAAATACAATCCTGGATCTAAATTTTCATTTTCAAATTGAAAAATTTCTTGGTTAATTGGCCAAGTAGTTTTTGCAATTAATTGACCGATTGAGTTTCTAAGTTCCATAAATCTATTCTTTGTCGGAGCTCCTTCTAAAATAAGAGAGAATTTACCATTATTAGGATTTGGGTATAATATGATTTTAATTCCAGGTTTCAAATCATTAACAGAGGTAGGTAATTCGGTTACCATTTCATTAATCGTAGTATTTGTTATAATTGGTGAGTTAAAATCAAAGAATATTCCAGCTCGGTTAAAAATTTCTGTATTTTCTGCTATTTCAATTCTTGAGAAAACACCATATTTAATGAAGCCTTGGCTTTCAATTAGATTTGTGGTGCTATCAGGAAGATTAATGTTTTCAAAAATAAATTCGAGCTCTCCAAGATTACGATCAAATTCAATTCGATAATTGTGGCTTGACGATAAAGGTCGGAAAGTTGACCAATCTAAAAATTCACTTAAAGTATCTTTTATCGTTACCAGGAAAGCCGTATCGTTTCCAGTATTTTGAAATCTAATGGTATATAGCAATTCTTCTTCAAATAATGTAAAATTGTTATCTTCTCTTTGTGGCTGTACCAATTTATCATTAGGATCATAAGAACATCTTATAATTGATTCAAAGGTTGGGTTTAGTTCCAATTCAGATTGAGAAAAATTAGCATTTGCTCTTAAAGCGTATGGAATTGAAATCAATTGTCCCGTAGCATTCTCGTCAGGCATTTCAACTTCCAGTTTTATTGTATTGTCGTTTTCTTGAAAGGGAGCAATGGAATCTACCATCCAGTAGTATTGATTTCCAGAAATGCTATCTGGAGAAGGATTTGCATTGATAAAAATTAAAGGTTCTGTAATTTGAATACTTACTACTCCATCTACTCTTTCTGTCCCAATATTCCTGTAGTTTAGCCAAAATGGGACAATTTCTGAACAACGTGTTGTTCCAGCTATAAGATCCAATTCAAAAGCAAGGGTGTCATTTACAGGGATGTACCCAATGTTTTTTGTGGTATGATTAAAGCTTACTGAGAAAGGAATCGTGTCGGGCGAGGTAAGCTCCCAATTAGTGATTTCGGGGGCTACTAGCATATATTCTCCATTCTGAAGAAAATAATAAAACAAACCTGACTCGTCCGAGTAATTGGAAAAATTATTCGGTAATAAATTTACTTCTTGTCGACCAAGGGTAAATTCATTTATGTCAAAAGACTGGTTTTCGTTTTCATCAAAATAAAAGCTACCCAATACAGTTGGCGTATTATTATTCACAAATTCAAAATCCAGTTTAATTATTCCAACGTTATCCGATTCATTAGACTCTACCAGGTCATTATTAGCATCAATTTGATAAATAATGTAAACCGTGTTTGCTGTTATGGGCTGGGTGTCAAAAGTAAATGCGCTGGTTACGGTTTCATTAGCATTGACTGGGTCGTCTATTGATTCGCCAAGTAAAATATCAGACGGATCAAGAAACATATTTTCAGACCAATAAAATTTGGTGCTTGAACTATTGCCTTGTAACGTACTAGCATTGAAAATTTCGTAAGGTATAGTGATTTGATCTTGCGAAGTTACAAGTGTTTGGAATCCATTTGATGCCTTGTAATTAATATGGTCATTAAATGTTATTGGAATTTGAGCGATATTATTATCCTCATTGGTTTCATTTATTACATCATCTCCATCTATGGAAATGAACAAGAAAAAATCATTTTGTAAAATGTCTTGATTTATAGTAATATTTGTGTTGACTCCAATACTTGAATTTGGAGATCCATTAGCAACTTCGATGATTGATATTAGACTATCTGTAGCTGGATTTAATACATTATCTTCTGATAAATAAAAATAGGTGTCAGAGTTTCTGAAAATATCAGTTCCATTGTGATCGATGAGGAAATTTACGGAAATTCCATCTTGTACATTTGCGACAATCTCCGAAGGTATATTTGATAAAGAGTAATCAGACTGCCCACCACTTATTTGAAAATTATCCAATTTAAATCCTTGACCTGTCCCGAATCCATATTGACTCGTATTACTGCCAAATTTAAATCTAAATTGAACTTCTTGAAGTCCTACGAAACGTGAAATATCCAGGGCTCTTGGAGTTAAATAATCTGTAGAGCCACCCAAATTGAGTCCATCTTCTGACCAGCCAAAAGTTTGATCTGTAAAATCCCAAATACGATTACTTGCACCAAATGAATTGAACCAGTTCTCAGCCTCGGTACCTGGCAATTTTTCTAATGTTGCCCAGTTATTACCACCATCCAGACTATATTGAATAGTTCCCCCGTCTCTATCAAAATTGCTATCGTTGCCTGCGCAAAACAAATCAAATGAAATATTTAATCCTGAAAAACTGGAAAAATCAAAAATGGGAGTTTCTAAATATTGAAATGGAAAAGTAACGGACGAAAATCGTGCAGGTCGATCCGTTTTCATTTCATTATTCTTGTAGAATCTTGATTCCTCATTAGGCGCTAATTTATTTCTTATTCTAGAATGAGAACGTTGATAAACTCCTTGCAGGAATGCATAATTATTCCATCCATAAACGTAGTCCTCGTCAAAATTTTCGCTGTAGGGGAGTTGATTGATTCCTTCTGAAATGATTTGGAAAGATCCAACGTTATTATCCTCATTGCTTTCTATGATTGCCTCATTTGGATCGATTTGGTAAATTAAAAAACCGTAATCCTGGAAATTACTTGGAGTAGAATATTTGAAACTTGCATACTCACTAAATTCAGGTTGAATTATTCCAAGGTTTTCTTCAGCTAATAATAAATCATCGTTCGATAACAAACTATCACTAGATAAATAAAAATTAATTTGATTTGGCAACGCATAATAATTTCCGTCATTAAGAACCTCTACATAAAATATTATTTCATTGGCTGCATTTGAACTAAAGATCACCTTTTCATTAAGCATCCTTAAATCGGTCGTTGCACTTTGAATTGAAAAATTATCAATTAATGCCCCTTCTTTGTCATCATTCGAATTTGTTCGATTGTCTGTACCAATATTATATCGGAATTTTACAGATTCATAATCTTTTAAAAAGGTAATATCCAAAACATTATGATACGATCTGTAAATATCCCTTCCTTGATAAATTTGTGTTCTTGGAAAACAAGTTTCCCTGACATCTTCAAGAGCAATTGTCGAAACACTGTTAATGTCTGTATGGTCTCTGCCGGTTGCTCCATTATATTCTTTGAAAGAATACCATTGCTTAAATGACATATTGGTCGTATCGAGTAATTCCCAGGTATATCCTCCATCTACAGAATAACTCATATTCATATTGGCATTATAGCAACTGCAAGAACCACTACCATCAGCATCTAATAGCATGTCAAATTCAAGAACGGGATTTTCCAAATTTGACAAATTAAACGATGGGCTAACAAGATGCATTCTACTTTCGGGAGATATAATACCATCTGGTTGAGTAATCCAGGCTTTTTCTCCCGAGAAGGCTTGCTCTAATAGCGTACCATTTGGTATCGTCCATTGCCAATCATCCTGCCCGGCAGTACTGTAATGATTCCAGTTTTCTGCTTGCACCTCAAAATCGTTGAAATGAGGAACGGATTCTAAAGGTTCTACATGAATTTCAATAGACCCTGTGTTATTACTTTCCCAAATTTCGGTTATACTTTCTTCTGAATCAAGCTTGTATAAAATATAATATTGACCAGCCGTGCTTGTTGGAAGATTGAATTGAAATGCTGCATCTATAAATGTAGTGTCATTGATAGTTGCTTCCATTTGCTCACCTAACAAAATATCGGAACTATCAAAAATCTCATCATTCGACCAATAAAATGCAGTAGTGGTATTACCAATAGATATAGGGCCTCCATTAAATAAACGATAATTTAATTGTTTTGTGCCAGCTGTATTTGTAACATATCTTTCCTTTTTATCATCGATAGACAAATCTGGTAGTCCTGGACCAATGTATAGGTCATCAATATTAATTTGATCTACACCACCTGAATTGGCGTTTCCTATAAATTCAAGTCTTACTTTTGAATTGAAATGCTGATCTACAAAGGAAAGGTTCTGGCAGGTACAATCCCAGTCTTTGGTTCTTGGAAATGAAATCTCATATTGCTCCAAATTTGCATTATTAGACCAATTATGAAAACTTTCACTTTTGGATAATAAGATGTTGAAGTTATATACACTATTTGGATAGTCCGAGAATACTTGATACCAGAAGCAAATGTAATTATTTTCACTATTAGAAAAATCTAGATAGGGGCTTTCAATATTGGTTTTACGCGAACTATTCGGTTCATTGATAAACAATGAATTTTCACCAGAATGAGCTCCTTCTATTTGTACATCAGTAGAACTTCCAATTTCCCATTGCATAGTTTGACTGGTCAATTGTTTGCTTATTTCCCAAATTTCTTCGAGGATTTCTTCCTCCCAATCTACATTATGACTCCCCATAACAATAGTAGTATCTACATCCAATTCAATAACTCCAATATTATTATTTTCATTAGTCTCCTCAATTGTATTGTTTGGATCAGCTTGATAAAGCAAATAACAGCTTCCTACGGATAAATCTGACGGATTCTCAAATAAATACTCAATAGATTGTGAATTTGTGTTCGTTCTAGTCTCTGACCAAAGCAAACTGTCGCTAGCATCCAGGATTGAATCTTTAGAAAAATATAAATGAGCGGTCATTTCAAGGTCTGGTTGGAAAAAGTCATTCAATAATCGTACCCTTACGTCAACTAGGTAATCAGGTATTTGATTACTAAAGTCTTCCACTACTATTTTTTCTTCAACCTGCATATCAGTAAACTGTTCTCGTAATTCGAAATCATCAATTGCCCATCCCTCCCCGGGGTCAATATCAGGTGGACTCGAAACAACAAACCTAAATTTAATTTGAGACATTCCCCCAAAGGCTACCAGGCTTATTTTTGATACTCGATAGGTAGAGAAATTAGTATTAGTGCCTGTGAATCCACTACTATTCCCATACCAGTTACTGCTTAAAGCACTCGTTTGAGTTAAGTTCAGCCAACTGGCTCCGTTATCCAAAGAATACTCAACAAGGCCGTTTGAAGAACTAAGGAAATGGTATCTTGATCTAAAGGATAATACCAAAGGCTTATTTGCTCCTGATATATTGAAGTTAGGTGTCTCCAGTGCCATTATGGAATTATCGGATAAGTCACTGGTCGCATTAGTAACCCAGGCTATTTCGCCAGAATAAGCCTCGTCAAGGCGAAAATCTAGCGGGGTGTTAAGCTCCCAGTTATTTTGACCTTGTATAGCATAACTCGACCAGCCATCTGCTTGCTCTTCAAAATCATTAAAGTACGGGAAATCAATTTGGGAATGTAATTGACTGGTGAATAGTAACAAATATATTACAATTAAAAATAGGTAGTTCCTCATTCTGAGTTTTAAAATTTTGTTAATGTTGTTGAAATAGAATCGTTCTGTAAATTAAACAAAATTATTACTAGTTTCAAATTATTAAAAGGGCAATATAATATTTTTCATTTAGTAATGAAATGATAATTCTATTGCAGCTTTTTACATTAGGATGCCTGCTGGTATTAGCTCGGTTGTATACTCTTTAATTTGGTTTAAAAAGGTAGTCATTTGGTAGCTATCTACCCTCAGAGAAGGAGCTGGAGTATCTGGGATAATTGCTCCTGAAGAGAAATTAAGAAAAGCCCTGTAGAATAGTAAAGATTCTGCAAGGCTTTTTTAGTTGGACATTATAGTTATTTCTGAAGTTGTATAATAAAAAAAACCTTTCACATTTAAAGAATGTGAAAGGCTTTACTAATTTAATTTGGTTGAACTTTAAAAAAACTATTGTCTTTCCCAAACGGAAGTGGATATGATCGTGGAAGTAGAGGTTACCCCATTCTGATCACTAGTTATTACTTCATTTTGATTAAATGTCAAAATATCACCATTAATCGTAAATTCAGCAGTCTGTGGTCCATTTGCAGCTGCCAGAGATTGTCCGTTAAATGATAACTCAAAAAAAGATCCGTTAATCGTAATTACAGAACCATCTACGGTATAAGTTCCCGCTCCGCTTACATCGCTAACGGGGTTTAAACCTGAACTAACTACTGTTCCATCTACACTCGTATTAGCGTCATAAGTATAACTGCCACTGGTGGTAAAACTGGAACCGGTAAAGACCAGGTCATAATCAATTGCTGTAGTGTTTCCGGTGGATTGAGAAGAAATTTCATTCCCGTTGGTAGTGGAGGTAGTTGTTACATCAAACTCAGATGACAACGCCGTCCAGCTTCCATCCAGCTCACTCATTTCATCATCGTCTCCACATGAAAAGATAGACAAAGAAAATAAAATTATAAAAAGTAGTTGAAATGTTTTTTTCATTAGTGTGAATTTAAGATTTTTGTTAAATGTTCAAAATGGATGAACCTCGGTTTTCAACGAAGCAAATAATTAATTTAAAAAAAATTAGAAATTTTACCAGGATGATTCAGGTTCAGGCCGCGAAACTACTACCTTTTTATAGAACAGACAAGAAAAATTTGGTTTATTATATTACTAATTAAGATAATGTTTTATCTTCTTCCAACTCTCTGCCTTTTTTTTTGTTTATTTGCTACAAAGCATTACAAAAACCAAAACTCAAAAACCCATGACCATCAATCTCCTCTTCCCTCACCAACTCTTCCAAAACCACGAACTCCACAAAAACGGATGTCCGATCTATCTGGTTGAAGAACATCTCTTCTTTCAACAGTATAATTTTCATAAACAAAAGATCGCCTATCATCGTGCTTCCATGCAAGCGCATAAAGCATTTTTACAAAAGAAAAAAATCCAGGTAACCTATATCGAAACAGCGGATTCCCAAAACGATATCCGTAAACTGGTAAAGGCGTTGGCAAAAAAGGGAGTTCAGGAAATTCACTTTATAAATCCAACGGATTATTTGTTGGAACGAAGACTTCGTCGATCCGCAAAAAAATACAACATTAATTTAGTAGAATATGAAAACGAACTGTTCATAAACACCAGGGAAGATTTAACTACTTTTTTTAAACCCGACAAAAAATCTTTTTTCCAAACGACTTTTTATAAACAACAAAGAAAAAAACGGGACATTCTTATCGAAGGCGATGATCAACCCATCGGTGGAAAATGGAGCTTCGATGCCGAAAATAGAAAAAAATATCCCAAAGGAAAAACGCCACCGGCCGTTTCTTTCCCCAAAAAAGATAAATACTGGAAAGAAGCAGTTGCTTACGTAAAGGAACATTTTTCCGATAATCTCGGATCGTTAAATGACGAACCGCTGTATCCGTACACCCGCGCGGCGACCGAAAAATGGCTCCAACAGTTTTTTGAATTTCGTTTTCATCAGTTTGGAGATTACGAAGATGCGATTGTTATGGAAGCGTCGATTTTACATCACAGTGTACTTACGCCGATGCTCAATGTCGGAATTATTTCGCCAGTCGAAGTGGTCAATCGCGCGCTGGAGTACGCCGAAAAAAATCAGGTGCCTATCAATTCGGTGGAAGGATTCGTTCGCCAAGTTATTGGCTGGCGGGAGTTTATTCGTGGAATGTACGAAGCCAAAGGGACCGAATCCCGAACCCGCAACTTCTGGGGATTTGAACGAAAAATTCCGAAAAGTTTTTACGATGGAACCACCGGAATCGTTCCCGTCGATGAGACAATTAAAATAGTATTGCGCGACGGCTACTGTCATCACATTGAACGCTTAATGGTATTGGGTAATTTTATGTTGCTCTGCGAATTTCATCCTGACGAAGTGTATCGTTGGTTTATGGAAGTTTTTATAGATGCCTACGATTGGGTGATGGTGCCCAATGTATACGGAATGAGCCAGTTTGCCGACGGTGGCTTTTTTGCGACCAAACCGTACATCAGTGGTTCGAACTATATCATGAAAATGAGCAACTATAAAAAAGGAGATTGGCAACTAGTGTGGGACGGACTCTTCTGGCGATTTATGGACAACAACCGCGACTTTTTTCTGAAAAATCCAAGGCTGGGAATGTTGGTGCGGACCTTTGATAAGATGAATCCGGAACGGAAAGAAACGTTATTGACTACCGCCGAGTCTTTTCTGGCAGACCTGTCGTTATCGTAGTGTCTCATCCCGTAAATAAAAATAAAGAAGATTTTAATTACAGCGCAGCGTCTCTAAAAACAAAACTTACTGTTGTCGAAACACCCGGCTTGCTTTGCAGGTAAAATAAATTTTGCGACATCTTTGCGATTGCTTGCAACTTGGCCAGTCCCATGCCTACACATTCTGTATCTTCCTGCGTGGTATAAGTGTAGAATGGACTTTGTACGTTTTCGGGGTCATCCTCAATTCCCCGGCCATTGTCCTGAATGGTCAATACCAGGTCGTTGTCTACTTTTTTAGAGGAAATTTTAATCTCCAGATCTTCTTTGTTGGCGTTATGTCGAATGGCATTATCGATCAGATAACTAAAGATATCGGTCAAGTATTTTTCGTCAAAATGAACGCTTGGAAAATTGTTAAAGTCGAAGGTTAATTTGGGTTGATACTTATTAATTAAATGCACCAGTTGAAATTGTGCTGTTTCATAGGCTGCCTCAAAAGATACCGTTGTTTTATCTGGAAAGGGTAGGGTATAGATGTCAATTAAATGGACAAGTTCGTTGATGGTTTTTTCCATTTTGATGGTCGCTTCATCCATCAGTTGCAGACCATTGTCTAACAGTTTTTTCTCCTGTGTTCTTTGGAGTAGTTGACTGTAAGAACGGATAATAAAGAGCGGAGAACGGAGATCATGTCCGGCTGCGTGTAATGTTTTATGAAGAAAGGAATTGGTGATTACTGGAGTTGGTAGATCATCGGATTGGATCGCTAGTTGATTTCCAATCTTGTGCTGGATAGATTTTTTGATTTGAATATTGGTACTCATACGGGTGTTTTATTGTTGTAGGTTTCATGTGTTGCGTAATTGTAAAATTACGCAAACAGCCTGTTTTTAAAATCCCCCCTGAGAATTTGTCGAGTCACGATGTGGAAAGCGTTGACCGCTTATTTTAACCGTGATTCTATTATATCGATCTTTTGTACAGTTAGCGTATTCTTGCCTTCTAAAAGTTTTTGCCGTACGATTAGCAAGTCGTTACTCTCGTTTAATAAAAAATTGATTTTTCTAAGTATGTAAATTCGCTCAGTTATATTCCTTGCTGGAATCTGTCTCAGATACTTTATTTTTTCTCTGATTATTTTTAACTCCTCCTCCACAAACTTGTACTTACTTTTATGCATAACCATAACGCTACGATTTTGCCTCTTGATTTTTACTATTTCACAAAAAAATAGTTTCAATAGTTTATAAAAATACCATATTCATGGTATTGGGAATTTTAAACAATAGCTTTTCAGCTCTTCTGGTATAACAATGATCAGGTAATAAAGTTGATCCTGAAATACAATTAAGCACTTAATTTTTGTCTCACTGCCAATGCCTCTTGGCGTAAAGTAAGTAGCTTGTTTTGTTCCCGCAAAAGTTGATTAGTCTTCTTCAATATCTGGATTTTCTCCTGTATACTGGTGGTAGTCGAATTTTCTCGTAGATCTTTAATATCTAACTTAATGTTGTGTAATCGCTCCGCGATGTGGTAGTATTCTAATTGACACATAATTCCTTTAATTTCAGTGTTTTATATCGCCGACTTTTAGTCTAAGCTCATTTTAATAATAATCGTGATTTCCGATAAGAAATTTAATTGTTAATATTGATTCGTTTCTATACTTTTGATAATGCAAATAAAATGCCAACTTATTAAAATTTAAAAGTATATTTTATAAAAAAATGTATATTGGTAAAGCACATCGCAATTTTATATTAAGACATAATAATGCCTCGTAAGTAACACATTGGTTGGGATTAAAACCGGGTTATTTGTCCCAAAAATTTAACCAAAATACCTGCAAGGGTAATTTGGGTTTTAGCAAATAAAAATAAGTTAAAAAGAATGATAAACTTAGGATCAATTAAAAAATAAGTTATAAAGGTTTGGGTCGGTTAATTTGGTTCTAATCGAGGCGGTGAAATACGATTTATGCCGTAGCATAATGAGTTTTTCACCAACCCTGCCCGATCTGA
>Ga0079203_1002887_pt1 | contig 11194 bp, 9 predicted proteins | sample PorBlaMBantryBay_FD_68602 | JGI IMG/M metagenome (GOLD analysis project Ga0079203, IMG submission 68602) | Marine algae microbial communities from Bantry Bay - Bantry Bay, Ireland | ecosystem: Host-associated > Algae > Red algae > Blade | place: Bantry Bay, Ireland
ATTTCAACACAATGTCCCAATATTTAAACTCCCAATCCACGTTTGATGTTTTGGTTGGAGTTAACGCAAGTTTGAAATTTTCGCTCAATAGGAATAAGTAAACCTGCTCTTTGCCATATTGTCACTCCGTTATCTGACATAATTTCAATATTATCAAATTAATTTCATTGCACCACTTTCACCATAAAGCATTGAAAATCAACGAATATCTCGCTCATCTATCATTAAAGCTCTATAAATCGGAGTTTTTTTTTCTGGAATATCTTTGTGGCATATTATTAGACGGTATTTCATTTATATCTTTACACTAGAATATTGTGCTTGTTGACTAATAAATTGTTTGATTTATTTTTCGATTTGCAAACTTGGTAACGAAAAAACAATAACTTATGCAATATAACTGTTTATTCTACCGCTATACTTCCGCACCGGCGGACCGGTTGAAAATACTCACCGTAGCCCTGCTACCGAACGTCGGACTGGCTTGGTTTTTCGTCGAACCGTCGAACCGCTTGCTTAGCGGTAGAATAATTCAGTTATATTTGCACAACTTATTATTTCATCGTTACTTATTCTTCAACAAATAATTAGAATAACCGATTTTTGAGCAATAAAAAAGTACTTAAGGACACATTTCTGGCATTGCTAGAAATGTCGATTTACTTATGCTTAGGTACTTAGGATCAAACCTAACTATGATTAATATAACCAGAACAGAAAAAATAATTGGAAGCCCTATGGGAGGAGACGATATTGAATTTTTACCACTTGTAGCCATTGATGATAAAATGGAAGGAGATGAAATAGAAAATTTTCCCAGTTCTATTCCAGTTTTGCCACTGAGAAATACCGTTTTATTTCCAAGTGTGGTTATACCAATTACAGTTGGAAGAGAAAAATCTATCAAGGCGGTGCAATTCGCCAATAAAAAAGCCAAATTCATTATCGTCGTCGCTCAAAAAAACTCTGATGTGTCAGAACCTGAATCTGACGATTTGTGCAAAGTTGGAACCTTGGCAAGGATCATTAAAATACTAAAAATGCCTGATGGCAATAATACGGTCATTATTCAAGGAAAAGAACGTTGTAAGATTTCTAAAATAGAAAAGGAAGAACCTTTCTTTACAGCAAAGTATAAATTATTAAAAGATAAAAACACTAAAGATACTCCCGAATTAAAGGCATTGGCTTCTTCGCTTAAAGAAATAGCGACGCAAATAATTGAGGATTCTCCTGGTTTACCTGCGGAAGCTGGCATTGTTCTAAAAAACATTGAAAATCCGATTTATTTGATTCACTTCATTTCATCAAATCTAAATATTGCCGTTGAAAAAAAGCAGCGATTATTGGAAATTGATGACATCGTTTTGAAAGCGGAAAAGGCACTTAAATATCTACATACAGAATTCCAATTGATTGAATTGAAAAATAAAATTCAGTCGAGGGTTAGAATAGATATTGAAAAACAACAAAGGGATTATTTCTTGCATCAGCAATTAAAGACCATTCAAGATGAATTAGGTTCAAATCCTCAATCGCAAGAATTAGCTGAATTAAAGGAAAAAGCTGAAAAAAGCAATCTTCCAATCAAAGTAAAAGAACGCTTTGCCAAAGAAGTAAATCGTCTTGATCGAATGAATCCTGCTGTTGCTGAATATTCTATCTTATTAAATTATTTGCAATTGGTTTTGGAACTGCCGTGGAATGAACACTCAACGGATAATTTTGACTTGGTAAAATCGAGAGAAATTTTAGACCGAGATCATTTTGGTTTGGATAAAATAAAAGATCGAATTATTGAGCATTTAGCGGTCTTGAAACTTAAAGGAGATATGAAGTCTCCTATTTTATGTTTTGTAGGACCACCAGGTGTGGGTAAAACGTCATTAGGAAAATCCATTGCCGAGGCACTCGATAGAAAATATGTTAGAATCTCTTTGGGCGGATTGCACGACGAAGCGGAGATTAGAGGACATAGAAAAACTTATATAGGTGCTTTGCCAGGAAGAATCATTCAGTCTATAAAAAAGGCTGGTACTTCCAATCCTGTTTTTGTTTTGGATGAAATTGATAAAATCGGTAATGATTTTAGAGGTGATCCTTCTTCAGCTTTATTGGAGGTTTTAGATCCTGAGCAAAACAATGCTTTTTATGATAATTTCTTGGAGTTGGAATTTGATTTATCCAAAGTGTTGTTCATCGCTACAGCAAATGAATTTGATATTCAGCCAGCACTTTTAGATAGAATGGAAGTGATTGAACTCAGTGGATATTCGCAGGAGGAAAAAACAGCCATCGCTATCAAACACCTTATTCCAAAGCAAATAGAAAACCACGGTCTTAAAAAGACGCAAGTTAAATTTAATGCTAAAGGATTAGCCTACATTATCAAAAATTATACTCGGGAGTCTGGTGTGCGTGAAATGGATAGAAAAATAGCTTCTATTATGCGTAATGTAGCTAAGTCAGTGGTTGTTGGTGAAAAATATCAAAAAACAATAAACCCTGAAGCAGTTGAAAAGATTTTGGGAAAACCTATTTTCAATCCTGAATTTTATATCAAGAAAAATCCTCCTGGTGTTGCCATTGGTCTTGCTTGGACTTCAGTTGGTGGTGAAATTTTATTCATCGAAACCAGCCTTTACAAAGGCGGAGACAATTTAGTATTGACGGGTAATTTGGGCGATGTGATGAAGGAGTCGGCAGCAACTGCTTTGACTTACTTAAAAACTAGAGCGGATGAATATGGTTTGAAACCAAAAACTTTTGACAAGACAAATATTCACATTCACATTCCTGAAGGGGCGATTCCCAAAGATGGTCCTTCGGCTGGCATTACAATGTTGACTGCTTTGGCTTCTGCATTTACCGATAAAATTGTCAAGCCTTACTTGGCGATGAGTGGTGAAATCACGCTTCGTGGTACGGTTTTGCCTGTTGGTGGTATCAAGGAGAAGATCCTTGCGGCAAAACGTGCTGGTATGAAGGAAATCATTTTGTGTAAAATGAATGAAAAGGATGTTGGGGAAATCAAAAAGGAATACATCAAAAATTTGAAATTCATTTATGTTGAAAATGTAAGTGAGGTTTTGGATTATGCTTTGGTGTGATTTTTTGCGCAAATATGGACAGCCACAATGTGGGGCAGTCGCAAGGGCTGCCCGTACGATATTATAATATTATCATATCGGAATTCTAGTGCATTTATTGGCAGATTTGATGTTTGGGCAGCCGCGTGGGCAGAAAATTATGAATTCAGACATTTGAAGATAATTGCTAAAGAGAAAATATATGGGTAATTTGATTGAATAAACAATTGATTAATTGCCCAAAACAGCTTATCTTTAGCATTAGATAAGAATAAATTATGACTTAATAAGTATTGTAAAACAATGGATAACAAAGAATTATTGAAAAGAATAACAGTCAACTCTGAAATATGTCATGGTAAACCATGTCTTAGGGGATTAAGATATCCAGTTCAAAATGTTCTTGAAATGTTAGCATCGGGTATGTCACACGCAGAAATACTTGAAGATTATGAGGATTTAGAAGAAGAAGACTTACAAGCAAGTTTGTTATTTGCAGCTGAGTTGAGTAAAGTTAAAAATATCAGTAGCTTAGTTGCATGAAATTTATAGTGGATGCTCATTTACCAAGAAAACTATCAAATTTCCTTAATGAAAAAGGATTCGATTGTATACACACATTAGATTTGCCCAAGAAAAATGCTACTTCAGATGAAGAAATCAACGTGTTATCAATAAAAGAGCAGCGAGTCGTTATTTCAAAAGATTCTGATTTTTACAATAGATATCTCACCAAATTGGAACCATTTAAACTATTACAAATCTCCACAGGAAATATAAAAACTAAAGATTTAATAGATTTGTTTGATAAAAATTTTGATAGAATTATAAATGAAATCACATATAACTCCGTAGTTGAAATTACCAGAAATTCATTAATCACAATTCTCTAAAAAAATAGAAAGAAACACCTAACAATAAGTATAATCGCATATCCTCCTTTGTCGGAGACGACGACATACGCAGTGGGCAACCACAAGGATTGCCCCTACGCATGAATATTATTCTTTCATAATCTCCTTCACCCTAATCTTCTCCCCATCATACATTTTCAAATAATACAATCCTGGTGGGAGATTTCGCATGTCTATTTCTAGTGTGTGGATGGTTGGGAGGTTCTCCAATTTTCTATTTTGCAATCTTTGTCCCAAGGTGTTGTAGAGGTCCAAGCTTATTTGTTTCTCTTGGTAACCGTGCAATTCTATGAATAATGTGCTTTCTGTTGGATTTGGATAAGATCTAAATAATTTATATCCGAGATCATTTATACCATTTATTACATCAGTGGTATCTATAGGCATCTCTGTTGTGTCTACTGGCATATCCGTCGTATCTACTGGCATATCCGTCGTATCTACAGGCATATCCGTTGTGTCTACAGGCATATCTGTGGTATCTACTGGCATATCCGTTGTGTCCACTGGCATATCTGTTGTATCAATTGGCATGTCAATGCTGTCTTGAACAATGTTAAATCTCTCTATAAATAATGAGTCCAATGGTTTGTGGTCTGTTGAATCTGGGGCATTGTTGTAAACAGCAAAATCATAATCTATGAATGATCCGAAGTCTGCTTCAAAAATCTTTAGGTTTGCACCACTGGCATTTTGAAATCTGACATAACCTCCACCTTGGTTTTGCCCACTTACTGCTGTCGTATAATACCAAAAGTACAAGCCAGAATCTCCACTATCATCTAAATTAAAACGATAGCAGCCATCTGTTTCTAAATCTATTTCATCATCATAAGTTGTATTGGCATCTAAATCGTCTTTGTCTAAAATTACATCGCCATTTGGATTGGTAACACTGTAACTATTTTCATGCGCCCAATTGTTTGTTTTTAAATTTATAACAATGTTCTCATCAAAAACATCTGACGGATTAAAGCCTGAACGGTAAAAATTGTTTTCATTGACCTCATCCGTTGTTCCATTTACAGAAACGATTCCTGCATAAAAATAATTATCCTTGTCTTCTTCGCCTCCTCTGAAAAAATACGGATCGTCTATTGGCAAAGCAATTTCTTCTTTTTCTAAAAATGCCAATTCGCCCGTCCAAGTGTAACTCGCCAACTCAGCACCAGGAACCTGATAGATAATTTCTAGCTCTGTCAATGCGGTCTCACCGTTGTTTTGCACAACAACTATCGGATTATTACAGGCAGGATTTGCACGCTCATACTCTACTCTTTTTGAGGGTCTTTGTACTTCTACAATCGCTGCTTCTAAATCAAAATTTGGTGCGCCGTAAGAAACCAATTGCACAGAAGGTCGGTAATCTGCATCTGCTAAATTTGAAACAGCATTTATACCATAATCTATCAATACTTCATCACTTTGGTTCACAAATTCTGTAATGTCAAATTCCTCTACATCCGTCGCCATTCCTGGACACCAACCCGCTCTGTCAAAAATCCATGTTCCACCTTGCGGATAGACTGGGTTGTCTCCGCACTCTTTCCAACTGCTCCATTCAAATTCTTTCTCATCACCATTTATATTTATAAAATGTGTTCTAGCTGTAAACTCACCATTCTGACCGTGACCTGTCACCGCTGTCTTTACTTTATAGTTACTCGCTGTTGGATTTAATTTCACAGAGCGTTCTTCAAATGAACGATTCTCGACTATGTCTGGATAACCGAATCCGTACCAAACGCCTCCAGCCGTTCTTATCGGCCAAATGTTTTGGATGGATAAAACATCGTGTGGCGGAGTGCCTTTTATAAAATGAAATTTGATTTCCATTTCTTCCTGATTGTTCCCTACCCCTTCAATGGATAATTCTTTTTTACCTTTTAAAATGGGTCCAAAATCTGAAACGTCAAAGGTCCATCTTTTGCCATCAGGTCCTAAGTCTAAGCCATTTCCGTAAGGAGTAATAAAAGAAAGCAATTCAAAACGAGCAGGTGTTTTTCTGTAATGCGTCAATTCATCGATGGTCAAAGTTCCCTCTGTTTCGTAAGTTACCGATCCTGAATTTGAAGATTCACTGACAATATCAAATGTTCCTGATTCGAATAAATAGGAAGTATCCACTACAAATAAATCGGAACCTTCAACAGCGTAGGAAATGACTTGCAACGGAGCATTGGCTGTGGAGTCTAATACATAAATTTCATTAACAGAAACGTTATAATCCCCTTGTAACAAGCCTATATTTGGTCGATATTCACTGTTTATAAAATTTTTGTTTGTCTCTGCACCCCAATTTTTTGACCAAGCGGGAACGCCTGAAAAAGTTTCTAAATTTCCATTTGCAGATGCGTCTTGTGTCGAAGATCCTGCACCTTCATTAAATGGAAAATAACTCACCAAATTTTCATAATTTGGATTCAATGCATTTATGCTACTGTGCATAATTTCTTGAATTTCTTCGGCTTCTAATGCCTTATTCCAGATGCTAAATTCATCCACCAATCCATAATAAAAACTATTTGCACCTTTATTAGAACCAATGCTAAATGTTTTTAAATCTATTTTTCTGTTTTTAGCAGTTCCTGAATGCCACAATTCACCATTAAGATATATATGCATTTCGCCTGTTGCGGCATTTTTTGTAAAAGTCCAAAAACTCCAAGCATCTTTATACACTGAAGATGGGACGCCTTTGTTTATTCTATCATAACCAGACCCATCATTTCCACAATCCCAATAAACAACCTCGTCACCCCAGGGTAAATGCACATTTACTTGTCTTTGATTTTTTTCATCCACACCTTCAAATAAATATGTATTCACAGGCAATATATTTGGATCGCCAAATGTCCAACATGCTACCGAAATTTCATCCTCAATAGAAGAAAAATCTTCTAATTCAAGACGCAGACTGTGCGTTCCTGCAAATTTTGCCGCATACTCATCATTTCCATAACTGATTATCCCTAAATTGCTTGTCAATTTTTCTCCTAACACTACATTCACTGCTCCATCACTGGTATTTGTATAACTTATTTCTATTAAAATGTTAGAGACTCCGTCCCATTCAAAAGGCTCATAAAATACCAAATCATTTTCACCAACAGTAAATTCAGTATTTAAAAAATAGACTTCTTGAAAACCGTCTAAATCTGGATTTGAAACATCCAATTCTGACTTATTGCTGTTCTTTAATTTAATACTTAAAAAATCCAATTTTGATCCTTGCTCCATAATTCTAAATAGCAAGCCATTTATTTTACCAGCAGCTAAACCATTTGCCAGTAATTGATCCGCAGTGTATAAATATTGCGCTTTGCAATAATCATTGTTTGCATCAAATAAATCTTTCACATCAAAAACCCCTGCTTCAATTCCGACAGTGTTCCTATTTTCAACACCAAGCACCTCCGTTTCAAACTGTTGGATTTCTCTAAATGAGTAGGTTTGTTGTGAAGTGTATTCCAAAACATCTCCCTCATAAGTCCCAAAACTATAGGATGGATTATAGGCAATGATTGAATCTACCATAGTGCTATCTGTCAACACAGTATTGCAGTGATAATCCCACTCTCGGCATCCTGTAGCGCCATTTCCCACCGCCAAATCATGGCAGCGCATGGCATATTCCATCAAAATTTTCTCGTATGAATCTCCTTCATTTGGAAATTCAAAAACCGCCCTTCTTGCCGTTGAATCGTAAGTAAAGGTTGTAATGGTGGTAGTATCTTGCCCGATTAGTGGAATTGAGATCAAAAATGCAATGATAAAAATGGAAAGTTTATTCATATTTTTGGGTTTTAAGAATTTTATAATGCTTGAATGCCTGAATACCTGAATGTTTACAATTTTGGCACAATACCGTGGTTTCATTCAATTCGTACGGTCCGACGTAGGCTGTTCAAAATTGCAAAAAAAATACCCCACGTTTTTATTCCACTTTTGGAATTTGAAAAAGTATTATGAACCACAACTTTAAACAAGATAATGAAAATCATTCAACAATTTTAAATTTTCTTATAGAATGCCTACTAGCGTTGTCTTTTAGACCGATTGGAAGCAATCTAATTGCCAATTTAAAACTTCATAGCAAGCTAGATTCCTTACTTTGCTTGAAAAAAAATTGGCATGTTATGGGTTATTATTGAACAAAAACTGGGAATATCGCACTTCCCAATGCCATCAACACCAGAAACACTTGGCATTATTAAGCAAAAGAAAATCTGTATATTTGTGAAAAAGCAGGAAGAATGATTAGAGTAAGTCAATTATATTTAAACAAAGTTGGACCATTTATAAGTGAGAAGTTTGATTTTTCGGTTGAAGAAGGTCATCCAGATATTCATATTTTCACAGGTCAAAACGGAAGTGGAAAGACTACTATGCTCCATTCAATTGCTAGTAGCTTTGATTTTTTCGAAAATGATCATAAAGAAAATACTTCTAATCTTTTATATAAAAGGTTTCATAAATTTAATGATGATCAAAAAACAATGCCTGAAAGCTATGTCCATTGTATACTGAGACAGAGTAGAAAGAGTAAAGTAGTCGATAAAATTTCAATTTATGGTTGTAAACACTGTGGAAATATTCATCAAAATTATGAGAAAACAGTTAATAATTCGGATGCAATATCAAGGAATGGAAAAAACTATCAACAAAAACCTCATTCTGGAGAACTACTAAAATACAAAAATGCTATAGTTGCGAAAACCTTAGAAAACAAATCTTTTGAATTTGCTGCATTCGGATACTCTAGTTACAGATTAATTCGATCTTCTCATATTTCTATTGATAACAATGATTTAGTTAACCCTTTACATCTGGCATTAGAATTTGTAAAAGATAAGAATACTGGATTTCTTGTTTCAAACTGGATGGTTTCCAGGTATTCAAAATCAGCAATTGAAAGAATGAAAGGGAATGATAAATTAGCAGATAAATATATGCTGGGAGTCAAATGTTTACAAAATGCAATTGCTGAGTTAACAAATGACCAGATAAAATTTGAAATTGAAACCAATCCCTGGCAGGTTCTTCTTATGTTCAATGGAAAACAAATTGAGTTTGATGTTTTACCTGATGGATTGAGATCTCTCCTTAGTTGGCTTGGAGATTTGCTAATGAGATTAGATAGTATCCCATGGAAAAATGATTCAATAGCAGTAAATGAACAAAATATCATTTTACTATTAGATGAGATAGAAGTACATTTACATCCTAAATGGCAATATCATATTTTACCCATTACTAAGAAATTATTTCCTAAAGCTCAAATATTTCTTTCTACACATTCACCCTTTGTAATAAACTCTATTGACAATGCCAAGATTCATATTCTTGAACCATTTAAAGGTAACTCTAGATTGAAAGAAGTAAAATTATCGAATACCGGAGATTCTTATTCGTCTATCTATGAGAACATACTTGAAACAACTCAAACGTTTGGGAAGGAAGCAATGGACAAGTTAAATGAATTCAAAAAAATTGAAAAGGAAATAATCAAGCAAAATTTTGACAATGAAGATAGGTTTGCTAATCTGATAGATGAATTAAAGGATGAAGGGGAAGAAGTGATGGATATTGTACATTCACATATACATAGGGTGAATAGAATCTCAGGGAAAAATTATTTGGAATGGAAAAAATAAATAGAGATGATGTCAATAAGATACCCTCACTAAAAGTGCTAGCAGATAATTGGAAACAGTGGGGAATAGATTTTGAAGAATTTAGAAGTTCAAAAGGAAAAAATGGGCAGAATTTTTCTTGGAGAAATGGAATTTATACGAACCTTAGGAATAATCTTGCTAGTCTCACAGAGTATCATTGTTCTTTTTGTGATAGTTTTCCATTTGATACTTCCAAGGAGACGATAGAACATTATCAACCTAAAAATGAATTTCCTCTAATATCATATAAATACAATAACTTATTCTATTGCTGTGATAAATGCCAATCAAATTCAAATAAAAAATATACTTCCAATCTTAAACCTGATCATGAAAATTATAATTTTTCAGATATTTTCCATTTAGACTTGCTTACCTTTGAAATCAATGTATTAGATCATCTTGAAAAAGATAACCCAAATATTTATAATAAAGCGTGTGCATATTTAACAAGATATGGAATAAATCAAAAAGAAAGAATTACCAGAAGAAAAGGAGTTTATAAGAATTTAAAAAATTACTTCAAATCTGAATATGGAGAGGAAGATCAAAGAATCCGAGATGACTTTCCTTATAGATACCTATATGACACCTTACTTTCGATACATAATCTAACCAATGACCAACAAACTCCAAAATAGCATAAAGCGCATTCATATAAAAAAAGAAGGCATTGGTATTCTAAATTCTACGGAAGACCATGTTGCAGTCGAAGATCCTTTGGAAATTCGTGTGCAGTCTTTTGACAAAATGGTAGATCGTACAATTTCTATTACTATGCGAACTCCGACGAATGATGAGGATTTGGGTATTGGCTTTTTGGTGACGGAAGGTATTATATCTTCCAAAAACCAAATCACGGACATAAAAAAGGTTGACGAAAATACGGTAACGGTTTATCTAAGTGAAAAAACTGAAATTTCATTACAAAAAACGGAAAGAAATTTCTATACGACTTCTAGTTGCGGTGTTTGTGGCAAAGCCTCCATTGATGCGATAAGGGTACAGCCGAATTATCAAGTTGAAAAAGCCGTACCTTTGATTGATAAAAATATTTTGTTTAAATTGCATCAGACCTTAAAGGCTCAACAGTCTTTGTTTTCTTTAACGGGTGGAATTCACGCGGCGGCAATTTTTGACACCGAAGGAAATTTGAAATTTTTGAGAGAAGATGTTGGCAGACACAATGCCTTGGATAAAATTATTGGTAATGCATTTATGAATGATCTTTTACCGTTGAATGATAAAATTTTATTGCTAAGTGGCAGAGCAAGTTTTGAATTAATACAAAAAGCGTCAATGGCTGGCATTCCGATTATTGCAGCAATTGGCGCACCTTCTAGTTTAGCCGTCGAGTTGGCAGAAGGGCACAATCATACCTTGGTTGGATTTTTAAAAAAGGAAAGTTTTAATATTTATTGCGGATATGAAAGAATCAAAAAGTAACAACATAAAGATATTTTCTCCTGAAGAATTGAGTAAAATGAAATTGAGCAAACCACCAAAAAACAGT
>Ga0079203_1002909_pt1 | contig 11128 bp, 10 predicted proteins | sample PorBlaMBantryBay_FD_68602 | JGI IMG/M metagenome (GOLD analysis project Ga0079203, IMG submission 68602) | Marine algae microbial communities from Bantry Bay - Bantry Bay, Ireland | ecosystem: Host-associated > Algae > Red algae > Blade | place: Bantry Bay, Ireland
AAAGCGGCTTTTATTTAAATGCTATGGATGACCTTATACCAACCTTGACACGATTGGATGCTGAAGGTACCAAAGTACTGCTCATCGGAGTTTCCTTTGCCTTATTGGATTTGGTCGAGACCCATCGTTTTCAACTCAACAATACCCTTGTCATGGAAACCGGGGGAATGAAAGGCCGCAGAAAAGAAATGATTCGGGAAGAACTACATGAAATTCTTGAAAAAGGTTTTGGAGTAGCCGAAATACATTCGGAGTATGGTATGACCGAGCTATTATCACAGGCCTACTCTGCCGGAGAAGGCATCTTTAAAACACCGCCATGGATGAGGGTTTACTTTCGGGATACCGAAGATCCGTTTACAACACAAGCCTTTGGTAAAACTGGAGGAATAAATGTCATCGACCTTGCAAATATAAACTCCTGCGCTTTTATTGCCACCCAGGATTTAGGGAAAGGGCATCAAGATGGTAGTTTCGAAATTTTAGGCCGTTTTGACCATTCGGATATTCGCGGTTGTAATCTGATGGTGCTGTAAAAGCCGCTATAGCCCTAAAATTTTGGCATCTACAAAGAAAGTAGATTTTACGTCGATTTCGTGATCCTGACTTATAGCTTCATCAGTAACGGTATTCAACCGCAGGCTGTAACTGTCTTTTTTGATGTATTCTTTTAAATCGCTATCCGAGACTTCCAAGTCTAAGGTAGAAACGTCTTCCGGCACATCAACTTTTGAGGCTATTTTTATTTCGTCAAGACCATCTGCCGAAATATATACCTCAATCGACTCTAAAAAGCTGAAATCCGCATCGGACGGCGAAGTGATAACCAACTGTAATTGCGTGAGTCTTATTTCCTCTATCAAATCTTTACGCGTATCGTTCGATTCGAATCTAGAACTCGAATTGGTTTCGGTATCAGGCGTTAACACATCAAAAGGCAGATTAATTCCTGCTGATGAAGGTATGGTGACTTGCGTATCGTAATCTAGATTGAATTTGGTAAGGTCGTCTATTTTATCACAATTGATAAAAAGTAGAAAAAGGCTAAAAGCGAAAAGTATTTTGCGCATTATGACTAGTTTTAAGCGGTTTACCTAGTCCTAACGAAAATGATCTATTTTTATTGGATTTGAGAGTTGCTTATCTTAAACTGAATGTTCCCTAATTTTCTTCAAGTCTTTTGAATAGGTCATCAATATCCTTTTTTAAGTAGATTTTTCCATTCCTGATAACAGCATTTATCTTTTTCGTGTGCTGTATTTCGGTAAGGGGATTGTCTTCTAGAAGTACCAAATCGGCCAAATACCCTTCTTTCACCAATCCCAATTCGTTTTCCATGTTGAAATATTTCGCTGGGTTCAGCGTCGCCGTTTCAATGGCTTGTATCGGGCTAAGTCCGGCATCAACCAAGACCACTAGCTCTTCGTGCAGACTCAGACCTGGGGTAAGGTAAAAAATAGGCGTATCGGTACCCGCCATAATGGGTATGCCCTTTTTGTTTATTTGATCGACTATTTTTAAGGTCCAATCTGTGCGCTTCTTATTTGCTAGCGTCGTTTCGCCGAAGGTAGTAACACCCTTTTGCCAATTTGCTTCTATATCCTTCGGCAAAAAGCGAAAGCTTTCGATCCAATCCGATCGGGAAAAATAACGTCTAACTGATCCTGTATTCAATGCCAAGGTTGGTATTTGCCAAGTTTGGTTCTTCGCCAGAACATTTAAGACTTCATCGATCTTAACGGTATCTTGATCATCATAGGCTACAGTTCTCTGCAAGTCGTGGATCTTAGATCTTAATTCACTTCCGGGCAAATTTTTCCCTTCAGCCAAGATTTTTTGACGCTCGCTGTGGAGTTCTTTCGCATTGCGCGCCGTCGAAAGCTCCAGATTTCGAAGATGTTCCAAGCTGTTTAACCCGGCATTCGAAGCCGAGACCACATCCATACTTAAGGGTACATGACCTGTGACCTTGAGCCCTTTTTCCCTAGCCTTTTTTGCAATTGCCGAAAACTGTTCCGGGGACAGCATTTCGTATGCTTTGATTAAATCAACCCCGATACTATCCAATCGTTCAACGAGGTCAATTGCCTCGTCTACTGTTGCGGTACCAACCGAGAGTGGCGGAACAGCCGGGGGACTCCCATCATACACATTGGGCATGCCATCTATTAGCGGTCCTGCAATCATTACCCGAGGTGCTTCGGTCGGATTATCCTGTGCAGCGAGCTGCCATTTTTTTACAAAGTCGATTCTACCGCCCGTATCCCTAACGCTAGTAATACCATAGCCCAAAAATAAATCGAACATACTAGGGGCGAGCTCTTCAAGGTAAGCAAAGTGCACGTGGGCATCCCAAAGACCTGGGATGACAAACTTGCCTTTGCCATCTATGATATTATTATCAGATGATAAGGCCAAGTCAGCTGTTTTTTCGCATCTTAAAATACGATTCCCCTGAATAACAAGGGTCATGTTTTCCTTAAGACCATCGACCGCGTCGATTGTATTTACAGCAACGATACAGGTTGCATTCTCAAAATACGCGCCATCTGGTTGGCATGAACCTGTCAAAATCAATAAAAACAGTACCAAATTATAATTTCTCATGTGGTCGTATTTTGATTTTTAAGCGAAAATAGTAGTGCCTATCGCTGACCCCTTCTACTTGACGACCAGAACAAAATAACTTTTCTTTCCTCGTTGTAGCAAAACAAATCTGTCGTTTATCAAATCGGAGCTGGTAATCAAGTAATCTTCCTTTACTTTCTCTTTATTCACTGAAATGGAGTTTTGCTTTAATTCACGTCGCGCTTCCCCATTAGAACCCAAGAATCCTGTTTTGGCGGCCAGCGCCCCGATCATATCCAATCCGTTTTCAAGGTCGGTCTTCTCTATTTCCGCTTGTGGCACGCCGTCAAAAACATCCAAAAAAGTTTTTTGATCGAGCTGTTTCAAGTCTTCGGAAGTTGATTTGCCAAAGAGAATATTACTTGCCTTTTCGGCATTCTCCAAATCGTCTTTCGAATGCACCATAACCGTATTCTCCTCTGCCAATCTTCTTTGTAGCGTTCTTTGGTGAGGCGCTTCCTTGTGTGTCGCTACGAGTGCTTCTATTTCTTCTTTTGTAAGGGACGTAAAGATCTTAATATACTTTTCGGCATCCTCATCTGAAGTATTTAACCAATATTGGTAGAATTTATAGGGCGATGTTCGATCGGCATCCAACCAAACGTTACCACCTTCGGTTTTTCCGAACTTCGTACCATCGGCCTTGGTTATCAAAGGACAGGTAATTGCATAGCCTTTCCCACCACCGATCCTTCTAATGAGTTCGGTACCCGTGGTAATATTCCCCCACTGATCGCTACCGCCCATTTGTAATGTACAATCGTGGTTCTTAAAAAGATGAAGAAAATCATACCCTTGTACCAATTGGTAGGTAAATTCGGTAAACGACATTCCTTCCTTCGCCTCAGAGGACAAGCGTTTTTTAACCGAGTCTTTGGCCATCATGTAATTTACCGTAATATGTTTGCCCACATCGCGAATAAAATTGATGAAAGAGAAGTCTTTCATCCAGTCATAATTGTTTACCAAAACCGCGGCATTGGGGCTGTCGCTTGTAAAGTCCAAAAAACGCGCTAACTGTTCTTTTAGCGCCACTTGATTATGAAGCAAGGTCTTCTCGTCTAAGAGGTTGCGCTCCGCAGATTTTCCCGAAGGATCGCCGATCATTCCTGTCGCCCCACCGACCAAGGCATAGGGTTTATGACCTGCCAATTGAAAATGGCGTAACATCATCACGCCTACCAAATGCCCGATATGCAAAGAATCTGCCGTGGGATCGATACCCATATAGGCCGATTGCATACCACTTAAAAGGTGCTCCTCTGTTCCTGGCATGGCATCGTGCAACATTCCGCGCCATTTCAACTCTTCCACAAAATTAAATGCCATGTTTGTTCGATTTTTTACCTTGCAAATATAAAGAACTCCTAGTGGGTTTTCTGTTTTACAAAGGCAAAATGAGCAACGCGTAAATAGTACCTTCACCGTATAAAGGTTAGATCATCGCTCCTCATGAATCTGGAAAGAAAGCGAAAAAAATATCGCGGCGCTTACTACTCCTAGTCTACCCTCAGTATTAATTATACGCCCCAATTCGCTACCTTTAACCGATGATTTTAGTTACTGGTGGAACAGGTTTGGTCGGTTCGCATTTGCTTTTGCAGTTGCTACAAAGTGGACAGGCAGTACGCGCTACACATCGCAAGTCGAGCAACCTCCGGCGGGTGCAAAATGTGTTTTCATACTACGGTGAAAACAGCAGGCGACTATTCGATAAAATAGAATGGGTATTGGCCGATATCAACGATATTCCTGCTTTGGATACCGCCTTTAATAATATTGAAACGGTATACCATGCGGCCGCATTGATTTCTTTTGATCCGAACGATTTTAACAGTTTAATGAAAATTAACGTTGAAGGCACCGCGAATATCGTGAATCTTTGTATTGCCAAGAAAATTAAAAAGCTATGCTATGTAAGCAGTATCGCGGCACTCGGAAAAAATCTGGACGCTACTCCCATCAATGAAAATAATGAATTTACCGAACTGCATGCCGATGTGTACTCCCGATCAAAACACGGGGCCGAACTAGAGGTCTGGCGCGGATCCCAAGAAGGGCTATCGGTAGTAATGGTAAACCCGGGTATCATTATCGGCCCCGGATTCTGGGAAGGCGGTAGTGGCACCTTATTTACCACAGCCAACAAAGGGTATTCCTTTTACCCACCGTCTGGCACAGGATTTGTTACCGTAAGCGATGTGGTACGAATGATGGTAACGGCAATGGATTCCAATAGGGAAAAAGAGCGTTTTATAGCTGTATCCGAAAACCGATCTTATAAAGAAATATTACTGCTTTTCTCTAAATACCTCGATGTTAAAGCACCCACCAAGCAACTTAAAATTTGGCAATTGCAATTGCTTCGGCTACTTGATATATTTTGGAATTTGGTGACAGGAAAAGGGCGTAGAATTACCAAAAACGGTATTGAGTCCCTAAAGCAACGTAAGTATTACGACAATAAAAAGGCGCAAAAATCCCTCGCTTTTACCTTCGAGCCAATTGAAGGCACCATTGCTTTTTCCTGTCGTATTTTTATGGAAGAGAATCAGTAGCTTCATCTAAGATTTTTGCCTTTTCGCGAGCATCTTCAAGTTGCTTTTTAAGCATAAGGCTATCCCTTACCCGTTTTGTTTCGCCCATGGCCTTACCTTTTGCCTGCAAGCGTTTTTCAACGGTTTCATAAATATCTTGATATTCGCCCGGCTTAGAGACATAGTAACGGTCACTCTCGACAAATTGAAGACTATCGACACCAAATTTTTTCAAAACGAAATCGGTCGGGTCAATATTATTTTCCCTTAAGACATCCGCATTGGTTGATTTGGCTACGTTCATTACTGCCATTTCTTGAATGATCTCGACCATTTTATCTTTTGGGATAAGGTTGTCGGGTTTGGTAATCAGCTCCTCCCCACAGGAGGCCAATAGCAGCAGAACGACGGTATATATCCAACTTTTTATCATATCAATCTAAATAATTCCAGAATAGTTTGCATCAAGCTTTCCAATTACACCAGCCATCAGGGCAGCTAGATGCGACACCTTGAGGCAAAACAACAGTTGGTCTTGTTTCGGTTATTCTCTATCAAAGGTCAATCTTTTTGCATTTCGTTGCCCCGAAAACTTTCCGTTTTCGTAGCCTAAATGTCCGTTTACGAAAGTATGGGTTATTTTAGATGAGAAGGTGCTTCCATCAAAAGGCGACCATCCGCAGTGATAAGCAATCGTATCGTTGGTTACTTTCCATGGGGAATTTAGATCGGCTACCACCAAGTCGGCATAATACCCCTCCCGTAAATAGCCCCGTTTCCTGATCTGAAATAAAATTGCTGGATTATGACACATTTTCTGTACAATTTGTTCCAGTGTAATCATTCCTTTATGGTGCATCTCAAGCATCGCCGGCAGTGCATGTTGCACCAGTGGGCCGCCCGAAGGTGCTTTCGTATACACATCGTCTTTTTCTTCAAGAAGATGTGGGGCATGATCTGTCGCGATAATATCCAATCGATCATCGAGCAAGGCTTCCCAAAGCTTTCGTCGATCCGCTGCGCTCTTAATGGCCGGATTCCACTTGATCAACGTGCCTTTTTCATCGTAATCGGCATCGGAAAACCAAAGGTGGTGAATACAGACTTCCGCAGTTATTTTCTTCTCAATAAGCGGAATATCATTGCGGAATAAATTAGTCTCTTTTCCCGTTGATAAGTGAAATACATGCAACCGCGCTCCAGTTTTTTTGGCAAGTGCGATTGCTTTCGAAGAGGATAGATAACAGGCCTCAGCGCTGCGGATCAATGGATGGTATTTTACGGGAATGGCATCGCCGTATTCAGCTTTGTAACGAGCCAAATTTTCTTTGATGGTGGTTTCATCCTCACAATGTGCCGAAATTACCATTTCGGTATTTCGGAAAATCTGTTCGATGACCACCTCATCATCTACCAACATATTGCCCGTTGAAGAACCCAAAAACAACTTTACGCCAGAACAGGCATTCTTGTCGAGTTTTTTAAGTTCTTCCAGATTGTCATTGGTACCTCCGAACAAAAAGGAATAGTTGGCATACGCACTATCGGCCCCCATCGCAAATTTCGCTTCCAGTTTTTTTATGGTCGTCGTCTGCGGATTTGTATTCGGCTGTTCCATAAACGTAGTAATACCACCTGCTAGGGCAGCCCTACTCTCGGTAGCGATAGTGCCCTTATGGGTAAGGCCCGGTTCACGAAAATGCACCTGATCGTCGATTATTCCAGGTAGCACATAACTACCGCTAACATCATAGACCGCTGCATTTGCGTCACTTATGTCAGCAGCAATCTTTAAAATAAACTCATCTTCTATAAGAATGTCGCTTTCACATATGATTCCCTCATTGACCAAACGTGCATTCTTTATTAGCTTACGTCCCATATTAAAATCTATTTCTTTGAAAAATACTTCGTACTTTCATTACGAAAACACCCCAGATGGCCTCCTTTACAATAGACCCGCTCATTTTTGATTTCCCTTTGACCCGATCTCTGAAAATAATCGATACTTCTTCGATTATAAAACCTTGCAGATACGACCTAAACTTCATTTCAATCTGAAAAGCGTACCCTACGAACCGTATCGAATCTAAATTTACCGACTCCAATACGTGCCGTTGATAACAAACGAACCCTGCTGTAGGATCGTGTACGCGCATTCCGGTAATCATTTTTACATAAAAAGATGCCCCGTATGACAACAAAACTCTATATAAAGGCCAGTTGACCACATTCACTCCTTTTTTGTAACGCGACCCGACAGACATATCCGCCCCATTTTTGCAGGCGCGATAGAGGCGCAACAGGTCCGGAGGGTTATGCGAGAAATCGGCATCCATCTCAAAAATATAATCGTACTTTTTCGCTATTGCCCATTTAAAACCATGTATATATGCGGTTCCCAATCCTGATTTTTCCTGTCTAACTTCCAAAAAAAGGCTTTCGGAAAATTCTTTCTGTAATTGGGTAACCTGGGCCGAGGTACCATCCGGTGAATTGTCATCTACAATCAAGACGTGAAAGTCTTTTTTGAGCTTAAAAACAGCCTTGATGATAGCCTCAATATTCTCTATCTCGTTATAGGTTGGAATAATGACTAGGCTGTCGGACATTGATTGTTCAAGTATTAAGCTAATCTGGAGCTTATTTATAAAGACTGTCTCGACAAAAATAGTATTTTATACCACTGTGGTATAGCCGCCGAGGGGTTTTATGATTTATTTTAAACTATAACTCTTAATTTTGCGTTCAACTGAAATAAGAATTTCTGAAACCGACCATCTACCGAACAGCGCCCCCGAAGAACTATTAAGACCAATATGCTTTCATCATTTCCTAAAAAATTGCTATATCTGCTCGGCGCTATTTTTGTTTTAAATATAGCGCAAGCCTACTATACCGAGCTGATTTTCGATGAGGCATACTATTGGTATTACGCACAAAATTTTTCGTTCGGGTATTTTGACCACCCACCAATGGTAGCTTGGCTTATTGCTCTGGGCAGTTTAATCTTTGAGGGCAATCTAGGGGTTCGTTTTATGAGCTGTGTTTTAGCTGTAGGCACGTTAATGGTACTGTGGAAGACTATAGACCATCCGAAAAAGAACGCGTATGTCACTAACTTTATAGTGCTGGCATTCTCAATGACCTTATTGAACGCCTATGGTTTCCTGACATTACCCGATACACCCTTGCTTTTTTTCTGCGCCCTATTTTTATTGGTGTACAAATATTTTGTAGAAAAGCCCGGGGTGTTGTTCGCTTTGGCCCTCGGCTTAGTCATGGCCGCTTTAATGTACAGTAAGTACAATGCAGTAGTGATCATTGTTTTTGTGCTGCTTTCCAATCTAAGGTTGTTCACGAATAAATTCGCTTGGTTGGCCGTAATCATTGCATTATTGGCATATACCCCCCATTTTGTATGGTTATATGAGCAGGAGTTCATTTCGGTGCAATACCATCTTTTCGAAAGAAGGAACAACGCCTATGACTTCAACAAGTATACGGTCGGCTTTCTGATTAATCTTGTGGGACTATTTGGACTCACCTTTCCATGGATCTACAGATCTCTTTTCCGTAGTACAGAGACGAATACATTTACTAAGGCCTTGCTATACGTTACTTATGGCGTGCTGCTTTTCTTTTTTATCTCTAGCTTCAACCGTCGCGTACAAATGCAATGGATTATCGTTTGCTGTATCCCGTTGGTCATATTGGTTTTTAACGACATCATGGCTAACGAGACCAGTCGCAAATGGCTTTACCGTATGGGTCTGGCAAACATAGCCATTCTACTTTTTTTACGTTTGGGATTGGTCTTTGAGCCCTTATTCCCGATACATTATGAAAGTCACGGGAACAAGAAATGGGTTCAACAACTGATAGACAAGGTGGGCGATACACCGGTGGTTTTCGAAAATAGTTATCGCTTGGCGCCAATGTATTCTTATTACAGCGGTAATACTTCGTTCTCCCTGAACAATATCAACTACAGGCAAAACCAGTACTCCTTAGATGATAGCGAAAGTGCAGTACAACACAAGAAAGTGTATTATATATCCCCATTTTTAAAAGATGCCGAGTTTGCTTTTTCGACTGCTGAAGGCAAACCACATTATGGCAAGTACATCAACAACTTCGAATCGTTTCGAAAGCTTCGCTGTATCGTTGATGGAGCTGTTTTTACTTTGGATACGCAAAAAGTGCAGCAATTAAAAGTGTTTAATCCTTATGAAACCGACATTGCTTTAAAGAAGCTGAACTTCGCGGTAGGCTACCTTAACGATTACAAACTCCTTCAAGATATTATTCCTATAACGGTAGTACCTTCCGGACAAAATATTTCGGTACTAAAAGCAAAGGATACTACTGATTTTACGTTTACATTACCAGTACCCGAAATGAAGGAACCAAGCTATTTTAGGATTAGCATCTCTGAAAATGACTTGCATTTCGGCATAAATGGCAAACCTATAAAACTCGATTAATGGAACCCCTCTTAAAAACTACCGGTACAATTGATTGGGTAACTGTTCTGTTATTCACGAGCCTACTTTTCGTGGTGGTCGCAAAGCGTATGTTCTATGGTCGTTTCTTGAATTTCATTATCCTGCCCTTTAACAATAAATATGTTTTCATGTACAACAAAAAGGATAAGCTAGGGAATTGGTTTCATGTATTCGTAACGATTTTTCAGCTTATCAATTTTTCACTTTTCGTATTCTTGGGTCGCAACGTGCTATTACAATTACCGCATGACCAAAACCCAACATTGTTTTTGATCATTACCGGGGCGGTTTTGGCTTTCTTTATTCTAAAGGTATGCTTGCAACTGGCGAACGGCTTTATTTTTGGGTCTTCAAAAATACTGTCGGAAATCGTTTTCAAAAAGCTCTCTTATCTGAATTACAGCGGGCTTATCATGTTTTTAGCGAATATCGTACTGTCTTTCGTAATTAAAGATTCAGAAATTGTAGTTTATGCAGCGATTCTACTTATTCTTTCAATCAATATCATGGGTTGGTCGACTGCGTTGCAGAATCATCAAAAATTTATTGCTAGCAATTTTTTCTATTTTATTTTGTACCTTTGCGCACTCGAAATTGCACCCTTGGTCATCATAGGAAGCTACCTAAATCATTGAGAACTATGAAAGTAAAAACGATTTTGGTGTCTCAACCAGAACCGAAAATGGAGAACTCTCCGTACGCTCGACTTATCGACAAAGAGAAGGTCAAGGTTGATTTTAGGCCTTTTATACATGTTGAGGGCGTAGATGCAAAAGATGTGCGACAGCAAAAGATAGATCTTAAGAACTATACTGCTATCATCCTCACTAGTAGAAACGCGGTAAATCACTATTTTAGATTGGCCGAGGAAATGCGCTTTAAGGTTCCTGACAGTATGAAATACTTCTGCCAATCGGAAGCAGTTGCCTATTATTTGCAAAAATACGTGGTCTACCGAAAGCGTAAGATTTATGTAGGGAAGCGGAATTTTCCCGATATGATATCGCTTTTTAAAAAATACAAAGAGGAGAAGTTTCTTTTGCCCTCATCAGATTCTTTAAAACCTCTTGTACCGGAAACCTTAGATAAATTGGGCGTTGATTGGACCAGGGGTATTTTTTACAAAACGATTATTAGCGATCTATCGGATTTAAGGGACGTATATTATGATATCCTGGTCTTTTTTAGTCCATCTGGTATTGAGTCCTTATTGCAAAACTTCCCTGATTTTGATCAAAAAGATACGCGAATTGCCGTATTTGGCAACTCTACCATAACTGCGGCCACCGATGCTGGACTTCGGATAGATATTAAGGCCCCTACCCCTGAAACGCCTTCAATGACCATGGCGTTACAAAAGTATATTAATGCCGCAAATAAAAAATAAAGCCTCCCGACCGACCTTTAAAAGGGAAACTCTAAGTCATAAAAAAATGCTTTCCTAACGGAAAGCAT
>Ga0079203_1002910_pt1 | contig 11123 bp, 11 predicted proteins | sample PorBlaMBantryBay_FD_68602 | JGI IMG/M metagenome (GOLD analysis project Ga0079203, IMG submission 68602) | Marine algae microbial communities from Bantry Bay - Bantry Bay, Ireland | ecosystem: Host-associated > Algae > Red algae > Blade | place: Bantry Bay, Ireland
CGCGACCAGTCCGTTTGCAGGCAGATTGAGACCAGCCTTTGGCGTAACCATCGAAGCAGAACGAGCAGTATTTTTCTTTTTTTTATTTTTTGACATCTTTGCCATGTAAGTTATTGATAAAACAGCCTATAAGAAGGAGGACAAATTATCGTTTTTTTGTAAAATGACAGCTACCTCGGAAGATAATTTTTAATTAAAAAATAATTAATCCGACCTTTGTGGTATGATACGAACTTTACTCCTATATGTTTTCCTTAGTTTTACCAGTCATCTATTCGCCCAGCAAACGGTAGGATTATTCCAAAATACGCCGGAAGCCTATAACGGTTACACGCTTTTTTCCAATAATGAGATGACCTACTTGATCGACAATTGTGGTGCCGTTGTGAATACCTGGCAAAGCGATTATCAGCCCGGCAATTCCCTCTATTTACTGGAAAATGGCAATTTGCTTCGTACTGCTCGTATCACCGGCGCATTTAATGGTGGTGGTATTGGTGGGCGTATTGAGTTGTTTAGTTGGGATGGGGATTTGTTGTGGGCGTATGACCATGCTACTATTGATTATCACCATCACCATGATATTGAGCCGTTACCGAATGGAAATTTTTTGTTAGTGGCTTGGGAACGTATGTCTTCAGCAGATGCAATTGTTAATGGTAGAAATCCCAGTACTGTAGATGAAAATGGCATTTGGCCTGAGCAAATTATTGAAATAGAAATGCAGGGAACCGATCAGGCCGTATGGGTATGGGAGTGGCATCTACGCGATCATTTAGTTCAGGATTTTGATAGTACTAAAACCAATTTTGGAATAGTCGCCGATCATCCAGAACTGGTAAATTTTAATTTTCCAAATGGAGATACAAACGCAGACTGGAACCATGTCAATGCGATCAACTACAATGAGGAACTGGATCAAATCGCAATTAGTGCGCATCGGTTTGATGAGGTTTGGATTATCGACCATAGCACGACTACTGAAGAGGCAGCCAGCCATACGGGCGGGCAATCCGGCATGGGGGGAGACCTGCTCTATCGCTGGGGGAATCCACTGGCCTATGATCGAGGTACTGCTACCGATCAGACTTTATTCAATCAACACGATGTTCGATGGGTTCCTGCGGGGCATCCTTATGCGGGACAGTTGATGGTTTATAATAATCAAAAATTTGTCAATCAATCTGCTGTGGATATCTGGTCGCCTCCAATCAGTGCCAACCAGACTTATGATATTTCGGCCGACGAAGCTTATGGCCCTACTGCCTTGTCCTGGACATATACCAATGATGACTTATTCTCTAACAGAATTTCTGGAGCACATACCTTACCCAACAACAATGTACTTATTTGTGAAGGAAGTAAAGGGAAATTTACGGAAGTTACGCTGGCCAGAGAAATCGTCTGGTCTTATATCAATCCAGTGAGTCAAAATTCGGGTCCTGTCAATCAGGGAGACAATCCGGGAGGTAATAGTACGTTTAGGGTGAGTCGTTATGCGGTAGACCATCCTGCTTTCTTGGGGCGAGATTTGATGCCTGGTGCGCCTGTGGAATTAAATCCTTTTGCTAGTGATTGTGTGATTAATGTTACGACGGGGACGGAGGGTGTGTTACCTTCGGTGAATTTAAGTTTGAGGAATACGTTGGTGGAGGAAGTGCTTTATGTTGTGAATGAGGAGCGGCAGTTTTTTGAGGTAGAAGTTTTTGATTTGATGGGGAGTGTGGTAGCTCGGGCGGTGGGTGAGGAGGCGGTGGTGGCTTTGTCATTGGAGCATTTATCGGGTGGGGTGTACGGAGTGCGTGGGAGGACGGATTCGAGTATGGGGTTTCGGGCAGTAGGGAAAATTATTAAGGGAGGAGGGAATTAGAATTGGGATTTTAGGACGAAAAATATTTGTGGCTTATTAGATTTTATTCTAATTCATGATCTCCTCGGTGTGCTTTGTATCGGCCTTTGCCGAATTTGGTTCCGTTGAATTCCATGCGGGGTTTTAGGCGATCTTGTTCTTCGGTGGGAAGTGCGTGGAAGTCGTTGCATTTCTGGGAACAACAATGGTTATTTTTTTCTGCACAATTGTCGCACTGGATGAACAAGATGTGGCAAGCATCGTTGGCGCAGTTGGTGTGGTTGTCGCAGGGGATGCCGCATTGGTGACAGTGTGCGATGATTTCTTCGCTGATGCGTTCGCCCATTCGTTCGTCGAAGACAAAATTCTTTCCTTTGAATTTATTGGGTAACCCTTGCGCTTCTACTTGTCTGGCATATTCGATGATACCGCCGTCTAACTGGAATACATTTTTAAATCCTCGGTGTTTGTAATACGCGCTTGCCTTTTCACATCGGATGCCTCCGGTGCAGTACATGATGATATTTTTCTCCTTATCTGCTTCCAGCATTTCTTCTATGATCGGCAGGGAGTCGCGGAAGGTTTCTACATCTGGGGTGATGGCGTTTTGGAAATGACCTACTTCGCTTTCGTAGTGATTACGCATATCTACGACTACGGTGTTAGGATCTTCGGTCAGATTATTGAAGGTAGCGGCATCTACGTGTTGGCCGCCATCGGTGACATCGAATGATTCATCAGTTAATCCATCTGCGACGATCTTGTCACGTACTTTTATTTTTAGTTTATAAAAAGATTTTCCATCATCCTCAATGGCAATATTCAGACGGACACCGTTTAGAAAATCAATAGCATATAATTGTTTTTTAAACGCCTCAAATTTTTCTTCAGGTACTGAAATCTGGGCATTGATTCCTTCGCTAGCGATGTAGGCGCGACCAAATACGCCCAACGTTTCCCATTCCAGAAAAAGTTGGTTTCTAAAATTTTCAGGATCAGTAATTTTGTTATACTTATAGAAAGAAAGGGTAATCCGCGATTCAGCACTTTGTTGCAACTGTTCTTTTAGCACCTCCTTATTAACCCGATTGTATAAACGCTTTTTCATAACATTATTCTTTGGTCATCTTTGTCTTAGCTACAAAGTTATTAAAAAGAGAACAATATAGGGATAGGTGAAATTTTTGAATTATAAAAACACTTTCACCATCAATCCTATTCCAAAAACAATCAATGCACCTCCGCTTAACCATCTGATCCATACGAGGTGTCGGTCGGTGAGGTATTGACGAATGTGTTTGGCTAAAGCTACCTTTAAGATATCCGTTACGATGATTGCTAGCATTACACCTAAAAAGAATGCGCCAGCATAATTCTGGTCTTCGTGTTCTCCTAATACGACAAGACTCATGATGCTCAACCAGAAGAAAAAAGTAAAAGGATTGATGGTATTGATTAAAAAGCCTTTGATCCAAAAGCCAAGATAGGTTTTCGCTTTAATCACTGCAGGTTTTTCACGAGGTGGAGGTAATGGAGGAGGGTCAGTCATCAATGTACCAATTCCAAAAGCAATGAGCAGGATGCCTCCTGTGATACCAAAAATCGTCATAAACCCATCCCATTCCATCAATTCCATGACCAGAGATACGCCGAAAAATACGGCAACAATAAAGAGTATATCACTGATCCATACGCCGAGGCCGACCATCATACCAGCGCGCATACCTGTTTCTACCCCAGTTTGGATGAGGGCAAAAAAAATCGGCCCCAACATAATGCAAAGCAGGAGTCCAGTTTGTATACCTTGGAAAAAAGCTAACATGGATGGTTGTACTTAGTCGCAGTGTTAAATAGTTAAGCAGGTAGTAAACTTGATTTTACTACCTGCTTAACAACGAAAGGGGGTGGGATTGTTCATTAACAAGCGATACCATTTCCCCCAGAAATTGCTAAAAGTATATTAGTATCCTTTTAGCAAATACAGCATATTTTCTGTTTCAAACGAACTCAATGTTCGTTTCGGCGTCAAGTAGATGTACATCGGATCGCCCTTTTCCATTTCGAGTTCAATTTGGAAGCGTTCGCCGTCTGGTGCGGCAGATTCATCTTCCCGTTCGTTGATTTTTTTAACGTCAAGTTCCTGAATCACATCTTCCGTCGTTCCGTCCTCATAGCTCAGGATAGACCGCATTCTGATAAGGAGTCGAGTTTGAACTTTGATTTCCCGTTCTTTGCGTTCTTCTTCGTCCATCATCAGCACTTCCGCAATAGTTGGTAACGGTAAGTCAGCTTCGGCCTCCTCGTCGTTCTTTTTCTTCTTTTTCTTTTTCTTTTTGGATTTATCAATAATCCGGATGGTTCGGATAAATTCAATGCTGGTACTATCGGCAAAGTGCAGTCTTTCCTGTATACCATTTTGGGAAGTATGAATGCGAAAGAGTGGTCGGATCGTTTTGCCCCAGATGCTATCTTTATCTGCGATTTCCTGTTCCCAACGTCCTGAGAAATAGGCGTCTTCTGATGCGCGTTGTGCTTCTGGCATTTGTGCTTGATAGAAGATCAGTTCTGGCTCGTTGGTGGTACGTTTAAAAATCATGGCATCTACCTGAGCTCGATTGTTGAGTACCACTTTCAGGTGTCCCTGAATGGTTGGGTTACGGGCATTCATCAGCAACAGTTTATAACCATAATCCGTTGTGTTGATGTTATTGACATTATAGACCCCTTTAATTTCCTCTCCTTCCACGAACAAGTTTGCCCGTGTAATGCCAAAAGAATATTCTCCAGGACTGAGTTCCTGCTGTGATTCGCCTTTAATTTCCAGGATACTCGGCACGAAATCATATCCAAATAAGTCGGTTGGATCTTTGAATTTTCGGTCAGAGATATAGGAGTAGTCGCGTTGTGCGGAAAGGCTCAAAGTAGTGCTTACTAAAAATAAGCAAAGTAAAAATCTATAAATCATAATAGTATCGGTTTTTATCAATGATATAAAAACAAAAGGCTTGCCGATTCAGGGTCAAGTTAAGTCCTTATCCTTACAAAACTACTGCTTTAGACGGATCACTCCCTCTTTTGGGCTGGATTTTAGGAAATCTTTATCAAAATAATAACATTTTCAAGGTATGAAAGGGAAGATGTTATTTGATACTGGAGGTGCTGGGAAAGAGGTATTTGGTAACAATCACAAAAAAGGTGGTGACATTTACGGTGGTGGCACCGATCAACCCCAGCAGTACGCTATCGGAAATATTGAGCAAATTCAGTCCACAAAAGACAATAATACCGACAATGCTAAACAACCATCCTACGACCATCAGGAAGATCAGGAAAGCGTAGCGTTTGCGTTCTTGAATATTTTGAAAAGTACTTAGGACGAAGGCGCGTTTGGCTTCCAGATCGTAATCCTCAGCTTCTCTGCGACTCAGTTCCGTATCCTGAGTACTCACTTGCGTACTCATTTTTTTGACGGCTTCTTCAATACTTTTCTTTTCTTCTTTGAAATCCATATCCAGACGCTAAACAGTTTTGGGTAAAAAATAAAAAAGGTGCTTTGCTGGCTAGCCAATCGGCTTGTTGGCTTCCTTCTAACGCAGTTATAAAAAAGGCCAACAAGTATTAGACTTTATTCTAAAATATTAGTGAGTTGTTTGGTAGATTTCTTTAAAGTATCGTTTGATGACCGCGTTTTTCATCGGTATTCCTTTGCGTAGATTGCCATCGTGTCCCTTCCGTACGACATCCCAGGGGGAGTCTTTTAGATGTGTAATATTGGATAGATGAATGGGCGTAAATTTTTTGTACATCGACCAGATAAAATCGAGAAATTCGATGGCTTCTGGACTTAGGCTTTCTTCGCCTTCATCTGTTTCTTCTTTAATTGTCGTGTTTCCGTAAGTTTTATAAATATGATAGATGGCTGGAATTACGGGACCATAAGACCAGGCTTGGATGTCTTCTTTGATGAGCGGTTTGTCAAAAAAAGCTAAGTGCCAGCCGTGTGAAAAGTAGATGAGCTTTTGTAGCTTCATCGGGGTAACGGCAATTTTCTCGTGTAGTCCTTTTCTGACGAAGTAGTTGGCAATGGTTAATGCGCTATACATGAGGTCGATTTTGGTAAGCTGTGTCTAAAACCTTATAAGCCTTGTGCAAATATAAACATATTGTTTCAAATGACAAAATTGTTTTTGTTTTTTTCGTTGGAGATTAGATTTTATGCTTCATTTCTTATTATCGTAAGCCCCTACAATACCCCTTCATCCGCAAAACTATAATAACCTCGTTCCGAAATAATCAGATGATCCAGTACCTGTGTATCGAGCACTTCCCCTGCCTGCTTGAGTTTACGCGTAAGCGATAAATCTGCCTGACTCGGCTTGAGTCCGCCGGAAGGATGATTGTGGAATAACATGACCGACGAAGCCCCTCCCTCCAACGCACGACGAAAAATCAACTTCGCATCGACCCCTGTACCGGACACGCCTCCACTACTAATTTTTTTTCGTCCAATAATCCGGTTCCCCCGATTAAGCAGAAGTATCCAAAACTCTTCGTGCGGCAAATCCGCCAGTATCGGCGCCATCTGTGCGTATGCATCTTGGCTACTTCTAATCACCGGTTTATCACGCACTTCCGATAACTGCCGCCGTCGCCCCAATTCAAGTGCAGCAATAATCGAAATCGCCTTCGCCGGACCGATCCCAACAAATTTGGTAAGATCCGCCACAGTATCTTTCCCCAACTCATACAAGTTATTCTGCTTACTATTCAACACCTGCTTCGCCAATCCCACTGCCGACAACTCCCGATTGCCTGATCCCATCAAAATAGCAATCAACTCCGCATCTGTCAAATACTGTTTCCCCTTCAATAACAATTTCTCCCTCGGCCGATCCGCTTCCGCCCAGGCTTTGATTCCAATGTGCTGGGTATATTGATTTTCCATATTCATTTTTTTTTAAAGTTTCTAATATTTTTCTTGACTAAGGAATGTTGATAAAATAAATTAAGACACTATGCTTCATCTATTTAATCGCCATTCCTAAAAGCCAACGAGGTTCAAAAGCGTAAAGGTTTTTTATGTAAAAAAACTGTTTAAAACAATGTACCGAAAGTTATTCTTTCATGATCCCACACTCCAAATTAACTAATTAACCAATCAACTACAGAATGTACTTCTCCTCCAACCGTAGTTTCACAATCCGCCGATGAATAGCAGATTCTTTACGCTCCAAAATTTCAGCTAATTCCGTCAAATCTTTTTCATCCGCAAAATGAATTTCCAGTTCCTGATCTTCTTTCTCCGTCCAGGGCATGTAGGCATTGGCGTGAGTCTTGCGAGTCTCGGCAATATGGGCGGCGCGGCCGGTTTTCTGGAAGTTGATGATGGAGCGCATGAGGGAGGTAGAAAAGTCTTGCATTTCGTTTTCGAAAACGTTGATACCTTTATGTTTGTAGGTACCTGCTTCGTCCTTACGGGAAATGTTGATGTTGAGATAACTAGCTCCTTTTTTTGTTTGTTTGATGTTAAAAAAATAGGTACGCTTACCGACGTTGAAAGAATTGGTGGAAGTATTGGCATTCATAATAGTATGTTTTTAAAAATTGAAATTTAATTAATTATTAAAAATTTGAAATATGCCACCGACCAGTGCGGCGGCATATTTCGTGGATAGGGTTGCTTATATGGCAGCAGCGTATTTCGGATCTAGTTTCAGTTTTTCGATTCGTGCTTTGATGGCGTTTTCGTTGCGACCAAATTCTTTTGCGATTTCCAGTGGCGGTAATTCTTCTACGTATAGTTCAGTCAGTTTCTTGTCCTCGGCTTTCGTCCAGGGAGCGAATGCGTTTGGATATTTTTGGCGGGCGGTTTTCACGATAGCTTCGCGGCCAGTTTGGCGAAAGTTAATCATAGCCCGCATCATAGCTTCTCCGAATTTCACCATCTCATTTTCGAAGACAATGATCTTGTTGTTTTTGTAGGATTCATCCTTTTGTTTTTCACCAATATTGATAGAGAGGTAGGCGCTTCCGTTTTCGGTTTGCTTGATTTCGAAGAAGAAGTTACGCTTTCCTGATTTGATGAATTCGTTGTGCATTGGACGTTGTTGCATGATGATAAGAATTAAAAAGTTTGAAAAATAAAGTGTCGATACTTAGATGCTTGAGGCTTTGAAATTCCATAAATATTTTTCAACTTTTTTTTATTAATTTGCATAAAAAAATCGCAACTCACTGAATATCAGTAAGTTGCGATTTATTTTTTCTTTTTAAAATTAGTTTCTACTTCCGCACCACCAATTTTTGCGTCATCTTCACCCCATCTAAATCCATCACAATCAAATACGTCCCATCTACAAGATCACTCACAGACATCGTAGCAAAATGATTCCCAGGCAATCGGTTCTCCGATGTTAACATCTGCTTCGCCAACTTACCATCCAACGAATAAACAGATATATCCAATACGCCGGCTGCTGGTAAATAATAATTAACCCGGACTGCATCCGTGGCCGGATTAGGAGTAGGGCTATAAAGTTTTGCGTTACTCGTTGCGGACGGGTCAATTGTACTTGTAAGTTCTCCTCCACCAATTTCAATCAATTCATCTCCTTCTTGATAAGGTACAAAATTTAATAAAATAACAAACATCTCATCCGTCGTACTTTCTCCCCAGCTTACAAACTGTGGCGGACTGTTTGGGTTCAGCGGATTATTAGCCGTATTATCATAGTTAGCTAAAATATGCACTTCTGAATTTGCCGGAATTCTTTTCATCCGATCAAAAGTGTACGCTCCTTGCCAGTTAAAATCCCAGTCATCGATTTTCAACATTGGGATGGTATCATTGGTAGCCGTTACTGCATATATTTCCCAGTCCCGACATAATAGATGCGCATGAGGATAGATTTGGAATAAACTTATTTCTTGATTGATAGGAAAAACGCCGTGGAGCGATTTCTGCTGATTGGCTGGCATAAAGAAGTCATTCCAGCCATTGGGTAAGGTATTAGGTAATATCAGACTCGTCAGTATGGGTCGTTCAATAGGATCACTGTCTTCTTTAAAAAATATATTGACGGAAGATTGATCTGTCTCGGGTAAAGGTACAGGTGCATAGTGTACTTGTATGAGCAGGTCTGCGCCTGCCGGTAGAATTTCGCCGATGCCTTGCGGATAGCGAATGGTTTGAATACCGGGGGTGTAGCCATTGCTAAAATCAGGAACACCAATACCAAAATCGCCGTAAGAGAAATAACCGTATTCAGGCGTTTGTGCATCCAAATCTGCTGCTGCACCCGTTTCATCAAAAGCAATCAATGCGTGATGTACAACCTTGGTATTACCGGGACGAAACTCAATCGCCGCAATTTCTTTGTCTTCAATTTCACTGGTCGGCAACACAAATACCCGATAGTCGTCTTGATTGTTTCCCTCTACGGTGTAAGACTCTGTCATGTTTAATACTAAGTCGGGCGTACCGAGTTGGGAGCCACTGGGAAAGTCAGGGATGGGCGGTTCGTTAGCAGGATCGCCTTGTGGGGTTCCGTCGGCTACCCAGTCTTGGATCAGTTGTATTTCTGCTTCTGTCAGTCCTTTTTCGGCTACGAAAGAACTATAGGATCGGTCTGGTTTCCATGGAGGCATGTATTTGATTTCGGTTACAAAAGCAATCGTTTGTGCCCACTGACTCACCTCCTCATAGCTGGTCAGCGACATAGGACCAATCTCGCCTGTACGATGACAAGTGGTACAATTGTTATAAATGATAGGGGCAATATCTTCGCTGTAAGTTTGACCATAAATAGGTGATAAGCAACCCAACAGCAGGCCGAACAGTAATAATTTTTTCATAACTTAATTGGATTTATTGGTATTAAATATACGATTTTTTTAATTCAAAGCCGAAAAGAGCGTAGAAAATTACCTGACAAATAGTTGCGTTTAGCCTTGTTTTATAATATCTTTATTCATCGTATATCGTTTTTAGATATTTTCACAACCCCTCCCCCACACCAATCCGTCTTTTATTTCCTGCACACAAGACATTAACCAGCTGTTATTCAGTTGTTTTTATTTATTACTAAATTAACATACCATGAGCTTTATTTACTTACGTAAAGGCGTGTCCTTAGTGGCAATTTTTATCTTCATGACCAGCAGTCTGACCATAACTGCTCAAACTTGGGAGGCATCCAACAAGCAAGTATTGGCAGAAATCCGAGATGGACAATATCCTCAGGCTATCCAATCAGCTAAAATTTCTCGCGATCTTGCCGCCAAAGAATTCGGGATCACCCATACCAATTATATTTGTAGTCTACATAACTTGGCTAGTGCCAAATTCATGCTCGGCCAAACCGATGCAGCTCGCTCCGACTATTTACAGTCTATCAAAATTGCGGCGGCTTCTTACGGACAAACGGAAGAAATATTCGCAATCGGCTTATATCGTTTAGCAGATTTAAATCAAAGTATCGGGAATCTAACAAAAGCAGCAACCCTTTATCAACAAGCATTATCCATACTCAATAAATCTGAAACCAACCCATCTGACCATTACGTCACTTGTCTTAAAAATACGGGTAATCTATACCATAAGCAAAATAACAATCTACAAGCGGAAGAGTACCTGGTTAAAGCAATAGAGATTCACGAAAAAAATGAAGATCTTAATATCGATGAATACTCCACCAGCCTACACGACTTAGCCAACCTCTATAAAGGTACCTGGCGATACGATGAGGCAGAAGTACTTTTTCAAAAAGTAATAAATTTACGTAAAGATCAATTCGGTGTACTACATCCTGACTATGCGGAAGTACTACACGACCTAGGTAACCTCTACGAACTTCAAAAGAAGTATGAGGAAGCTGAAAAACTATATATGGAAGCATTAAAGATTAAAGAAGAAAAACTGGGTAGGACACATCCTAGTTATATCAGAAATATAGAAGATTTAGTGCAGCTAAGTCAAGTAAAATAACACTCATACTAGCAAAGCATAAAGTCTACTATAACTGTACTAAATTAATTAATGCCACAAGGCCACCACAACAGATTAAACAGGTGGGTTTGTGGCATTTTTATTTTTAAATAAAAAGGAAAAACCTCACGCTACTCGTAATAATTAGGCTCAATACGTTTCACAAAATCCTGCTCTGCAATTGCCAGCAAAACCGTTTTCCAATTCTCCTTTCCGCCCGTAGTCCCCAGACAAAGCTGCTCTGCCTTACTACATCCAATTCTCCCCTTCGCCCGTTCAGGCATCTGA
>Ga0079203_1002915_pt1 | contig 11107 bp, 6 predicted proteins | sample PorBlaMBantryBay_FD_68602 | JGI IMG/M metagenome (GOLD analysis project Ga0079203, IMG submission 68602) | Marine algae microbial communities from Bantry Bay - Bantry Bay, Ireland | ecosystem: Host-associated > Algae > Red algae > Blade | place: Bantry Bay, Ireland
CCCAAAAATCGGTGATTCGAACCTTGGTTTTTTTATCATTGTTAATCAACATGCGTCGCTCGGCAGTACTCACTAAATTTTCGTAACCTGAAATACTGAGTCGAGCAGAAACCCCACTTTTCTCATCAATATATTCACTTTCCCGCGCTTGAAATGAAATCCGTTCCATCAATATTTTCATCATTTCAGGCACTTCAATTTTTTGCTCTTGCGCTTTGGCAAGGTTCGCTTCTTGACTAGTGATCGTTCGAGCAATGTCCATCGTCTTTGGATAGTGCGTCAAAATTTGACTTTCAATTCTATCTTTCAATGGAGTAATAATGCTTCCACGATTGGTATAATCTTCTGGATTCGCAGTAAACACAAATTGCACTTCCAAAGGCAATCTCAACTTAAATCCTCGAATTTGCATATCTCCTTCTTGCAAAATATTAAACAACGAAACTTGAATTCTCGCTTGCAAATCAGGCAACTCATTGATCACAAAAATACATCGGTGTGACCTTGGAATCAATCCAAAATGAATCACTCGCTCATCTGAATAAGGTAACTTCAAAGTCGCTGCCTTAATCGGATCAACATCACCGACCAAATCTGCGATACTTACATCTGGCGTGGCTAATTTTTCTACATATCTTTCTTCTCGGTGCAACCATTCAATCGGTGTATCATCTCCTTTTTCTGCAATAAGACTAAAAGCAAATTTTGAAATCGGTGCCATCGGATCATCATTCAATTCACTTCCTGCTACAACTGGCACATACTCGTCGAGTAATTTTACCATCAACCGAGCCAGTCGAGTTTTTGCTTGTCCTCTCAATCCTAACAATAAAATATTATGTTTAGATAAAATCGCTCTTTCCAGATCTGGCAAAACAGTATCCTCAAATCCAAGGATGCCTTCAAAAATGGTATCTTTCTTTTGCAATTTTTTGATCAAGTTCGCTCGCAATTCTTCCTTGATCGATTTAGGTTGGTATTTAGTTGCTTTAAGTTCTCCTAATGTTTTTGCTTGCTTCATGCTATGTAAACTATTTACGGATTTATTTTTTATAAAAATTATGATTGGGTAAAAGTGTATAACAATAAGAAAAGGAGATTGTTTTTGTGGAGGAAAAATAACAGGATATTTACGGGTAAAAAAGTCATAGTTTTCACATACAATTAAATACTCTGTAACAAAGTTAGGAACGCTTAAAAAATGATATTGAAATGAATTTTGAAAGAAAAGTTTCGAATTAAATTTATCTTATTCGATGAGGTAATTGTCGTTTTTTTTTTCTTTAACTCTCGTTATCTTAACTGAAAAAAACCTTTCCATCTCTAATGAGTCGGAAAGGTTTTTTATATTTCAGTATTTTGTGCAAAAATTTATTTTGCTACCATTTCAACTTTTGCTTTAACTGCTGCTCTCTTAACAGAAGTCATTGTAGTTTTACATGCTTTTTGCATATCCCATCTTGAGCTAGTTGCTACAACTTGACCGTTTCGAGCCACGATGTTGAAATGGTGTTTTCCATTTCTTGCAACTTTAGCATCAAATCGTTCTGGCACTTGGCTGTTCTTTCGAACAGATTCGATACCATTGATGCAAGTTCTTTTTGTAGAATAACCTTGGCTTTTCATTACGATGTCGCCTTTGTTATTTCTTAATCGGAAATAGTGTTTTTTGTCTTTTGGACTTTGAAAAACTTCAAATTTCATAGTGTAAATAAAATTTAATTATTAAATAAATAAAACTGGAATACGTAATAAATTAATCGTAAACCATTTACACATTCTATTATTACAAATATGATACCATTTCGTATTGATTGATGGTATTTTTAATCCAATGTTTTCCATAACTTTTAAAATACTCAGCGCAGAAACATCTACGTTATTGGATCTTATCGAAGAATGAAGAGTTGAAATATGAGAAAATAAAAATTTACCAACACCTTGATTTCTAAATTGAGGATGGACGCCAGATTGAGAAAATATGTCTCATTATCTTTTTGAAGCGTTCTTCTGTTGTTCCCTTTTGATGATTTCATCCATTACTTGGTCCAATTGATCTGCTCCAATTCCTTTCATGATGATCTCTTTATCCTTATTTAAAATAAACATAGATGGAGTTGATCTAACGTTATAATAAATCTGCGCTCGATTAGATGGATCATAAGTATTCAACATATTTTCCATATTTTTATTCTCATCAATGTAATCCCAACACTCTTTGTATTCACCACTTTTAGGTTTACAAATGGTCATGATAGATACTTCTTTGGTTTTATATTTTTCATTAAAGTCAATCAAAAATGGCGTCATTTTTTTACAATGTCCACAGTCAGAAGCCCAAAAATATAGGATGGTATATTCCGTATCAAAGTCAAACAATTTATGACTTTTTCCATCTTTAGATTTTGTCGTGATGTCACGCGCTTTTGTTCCAATCAAAACAGGTTTTATCCGTCGAGCATTATCACAGATTTTTGCTAGTTGCTCCTCGTCTGTCCACGGAGCCAATCCTTTACAATAATAATTTTCTGCGAGATGAACATAAATTTTGTCTTGCCCAACTACTTTTGAACTAGCATATTTATTCAAAAAATGAATCAAATAATATTTGAAAGTTTCCTCACTCGGTTGCATTTTATTCAACAAATAATCAATAGAAATAATCATCGAATCAGGATGCTGAGGTGTCAATTTTTCCATATAATAAGTCACTCGCTCATATAAAAATGATGTACGTATCAATCTTGAATCCCCCAAATCAATATTATCAAAATAATGTTTTTTGTAAAAAACATATCGCTTCAAGGATACCTCTTTTTCACTCCCTTCAAAGGTAGGTATAGGAGTTTGCATTCGAGATTTTATGACCATCGCTGTCATCGTTTTAGGATGATTATTAATAATATCTTCATGATATTTTTTTACCTCGGCATCAAGGTTTTCTAATTTCTTAAGCGCAGCCTCTTTTTTTGCAGCATCAGGAGAATCTTTATCTGCTTGGATTTCTTTCTGTTCGACAATTTTCCCACTCAAATAATTTAAGTAATCGCAATACATTTTATTATCAGAAGAACCATTTATTTTCATTTCTCCCACAAGATCTTTTGCACTAGTTTCGACAGTAAAATTTTGGTTATCTTTATCTATCAATAATTCAAAGTATTGATTATCAGGTGGCATAATGATCAAGTAAACACCTCCATCCAAAGACTCTTCTCCCGTAAAAGTGAAGTACCCTTTTTCGTCAATATCGACCGTATCTTTAATGTATTGCTTGCCAGCATAATTCCAAGCTAAGTAAAGTTGTTTCTCCTCAAAATCATTGAGTTTGACTTTGATTTCGTGACCTGCTTGAGCGAAAATTGAAAATGAAATAAAAAATAATGCAGAAAGGGTAAGCAATATTCTTCTCATATTATTTTGTAATTTTTTTGTGAAAAAATGGAAAATTAATTCCCATCTATTGAAAGCACAAATTTCTAACCTTTATTGTTATTTACAAAATGAAAAACGGAGATTTAATAAATCATTAACAAAATTAGGTCTTCCAACAACCACATGCTTAAAGCCAGCCTTGGTTTTTTCTTTTTTAATGATTTGAAAAATTTATTTTTAAAAACAGAGAAAACAGAGATTTTATACTCTTAATTCTCTGTTTTTTCTGTTTTTAAAAAAGTCATATCTAAAAGGAGAGGATGGCTGGAAGCCTAATGTTGTCAACTTAACGAATTTTTGTTTTAGATTGCCCGGGAATTAAATTCCCTACTCTCCATTTTTAGGAAGAAAACAGAGGATCTAATCCTCGGCATTATTTCCAACAAACGCTTAAGTTGACAACATTAGGCTGGAAGCCATTCGCTCGTATGTTTACCACTCCAAAACAATCTCCTCAAAATCTCGATCCACCTTAATTTCAAAAACCTCTTTCTTTTGATCTATTTCTTTTGAAAATTTTACAGAATCCTCTCCTACTTTTGCATTGGTCAAATCTTGCGGTAATCCATGAATGATTAATTTAAAATCGTCACACATTTTTTCAAACTTGCCTTCTATTTTTTGCGAAATCGTCAACTTATTTTCATCACCTGTAACAATATAATTACGTAAAGTAGCTTCTCCTTTTTCGTAACCATATCCTTCTCCTTCATCTAAATAAAATTGACTTTTATTTTCTCCATTGATATAATAGACGTGCAAATAAATTTGTGGTCTTTCTATTTCTCCAACATACTGCTGCGATTCAAAACTAGGAATCACCGCTCCACCTCGAACAAAAACTGGAATTTCATCTAGTCCTGTAGAAGCCCAAAACTCCAGATTCGATTCTGCTCTTTCATCCGTCCAAAAGTTAAACCAATCGCCTTTTGGTGAAAACATCCAACGACCTTCCACCTTTGGTTGAGAAATCGGACAAACCAAAATATGGTCTCCCAAAGCAAACTCTTCCATGCGATGCAAAGTATCTTTTTCTTGTTGTTCCAAAAATGCCAAAGGTCTTAGCATCGGAGTTCCTTTCGTCGTGTATTGCCAAAATGTAGTGTACATATATGGTAATATTCGATACCGAAATTCAATCGCTCGACGAGACAATTCCGCAATATCTTCCCCAAATGTCCAAGGCTCTTGTTCGCCATGATCGCCTGAAGAGTGCGTTCTAAAAAATGGATGAAAAACCGCCATTTGTAACCACCGCAAATATAACTCACCATCAGGTTGATCGATAAATCCTCCAATATCTGAACCGATAAATGACATCCCTGAAATAGCTACACGTTGACATTGCTTGTTCGCAATTTTTAAATGTTCCCAAGTCGCCAAGTTATCGCCAGTCCAACCAGAAGAATATCTTTGACCACCTGCATAAGTTGATCGGGTGATTACGAATGGACGTTTGTCAGGAGCATTTTGTTTGAGCCCGTGGAATGTTCCACGAGACATTTGCATACCATACACATTGTGTGCTTTTTGATGACTACATGGATTCCCATCATAATCATGTCGCACATCATTGTAAAATGTTTTATCCGATTGAGTAAAGTTATCAGATAAAAATATCGCAGGTTCATTCATATCATTCCACACACCATGCACCCCTAAATCTGCAATCATTTCTTGGTACAAACCTGCCCACCATTCTCTCACTTTTGGTTTAGTGAAATCAGGAAAAAAGCAATCTCCTGGCCAAACTGGTGCCACCAATAATGGCCCATCTCCTCTTTTACAAAACATATCTTTTTCCAAACCTTCTTTGCAAACCCAATAATCTTTATCGACTTTAATGCCTGGATCAATCATCACGACAGTTTTAAAACCATCCTTTTCCAGTTCCTTAATCATCTTTTTAGGAGCAGGAAATTTTTCCTTATCCCAAGTAAAACATCGGAAACCATCCATATAATCAATGTCCAAATAAATGGCATCACAAGGAATTTTTCGCCTCCGAAATTCAGCCGTAATTTCCTTTACTTGTGATTCAGGATAGTAACTCCATTTACATTGATGATAACCCAAAGCCCACATCGGAGGCAACTCAGGTTTTCCAGTCAAGTCAACAAACTGTTCTGCTACGTCCATCAATTCAGGTCCATAGAAAAAGTAATAATTCATCTCTCCACCACTCGCCCAAAAACTAGTCACGTTTGCTCGTTCATGACCAAAGTCAAAAAAGCTTCGAAAAGAATTATCGAAGAAAATACCGTAACTCATATCTTTGTGAATGCCGTAAAAGAAAGGTATATTTTTGTACAAAGGATCAGTCGCTACTCCATATCCATACGAGTCTGTTCCCCAAATCGAATAACGGTTTTTTCTCATATTCGCTCTACCCGTTTTGTCACCTAAGCCATAAAAATTTTCTTGACTTTGTAACTTTTTACTCATTTGCACTATTGCTCCTCCACTTTTCTCATCATCTTCCCAATGAAATCCTTTTTCATCTTCACAAATCACCGTTCCAGATTTATCCATCATGATGACTCGCAAATCAGCTTTTTCAATTCTGCAAATAACTCGCTTAGTGGTGATGCGATAATGATCTTCCTTCTCTTTGAATTCCACCTCGGGTGAAGTTGGTTGAAATTTTTGATCAATGGCATACGAAAAATCATTTTCAAAAATACCATTAGCAGCATATCTAAACCGAAGCATTCGATCAGTCAAAATCGTAATTCGAAGTTCTACCTCATTTTCACAAACAAAATAAAATTGATTCCCTTCCTGTCGAAAAGAAACAATAGATAGAGGGAATTTCTCCTTTTCAGTTCTTGTCATTATATCTTCTTTTATAAATTCGTTCATTGTGATTTAATATATTATGTAAGTTCCTAGAAAAAATTGATTCTATCCGTGAACTTAGGTTATTTCAGAAAAACAGTTGCAAATTTAATACAAAATTCCATTCCAAAAATTAAAACTTATTATAATATTTAACTAATTATCAAACTATCTTAAAATAGTGTAACATTGATTAGAAACTAAGATTAGTCTATAAAATCTTAAAAAATATTTTTGAAACACTATAGAAATATCTAACGTTTTAGTACATTTATTCATCTAACGTTTTAGTACATTTATTCAAATGTATAAAATTCAATATACTTTTTGTGTAACTGACACTAAGTAAATAAAAATTTATATATTTATTCTTGAGAAAATAGCCTATAAATTTTTTATTTAAAAAATAAAACTCTTTTTAATTCGTAAAACAATCTATTCTGTGATGAAAAAATTAAAAGTACTCAAGCTAGGATGGGAATTTCCGCCGCTGATTAGTGGTGGTTTAGCAATTGCTTGCTTCGGAATCGCTAAGGCACTAGCCAAGCAAACTGATCTAACTATTATTTTGCCAAAGGCGAGTCAAGACTCAATTTTGGATAATGCGAATATTATTGGACTGAATAATATTGATGTCGAGATTAGCAATACGATTAATCATTCACAGGAAGAAACATATAAAAAATATCATGCCTTCGCTCGCACTTTTTTTGCACCTGGCATGGAAAATGTTTCCCCCTACCCTTCTTTGGAAAAAACTAAAACGGAAGGCAAAACTTCTGAAACTACCCATTTCAAAACTTCTACTTACGCCAACCAATTTTCTGAAACATCTTCCAATTCAACTTTTTTTAGTCGCTTCCACTTAGATGAAATGTATGGTGATGATGTGCAAAAAAAAGTGGTGGAATATGCAGAATACGTTGCCGCTTTGGCAGCTAATTTAGAATTTGATGTGATTCATGCACATGATTGGATGACGATGTTGGCTGGAATAAAAGTGAAACACCAAAGTGGAAAACCACTTGTCATTCATGCTCATGCGCTGAGTTATGATCGAGCGGGACCAGATGCTCGAGGTTGGAATTATGATTTGGAAAAATACGGAATGGAAATGGCAGATGCGGTCATTCCAGTTAGTCGATACACGGGAACCATTGTCGAAAAACATTATGGGATTAATCCTCAGAAAATTTTCCCAGTTCATAATGGAGTAGAACCCGTAAAAACATTTAGAGAAAAAGCTACTTTCCCAGAAAAATTAGTACTGTTTTTAGGAAGAATTACTGGACAAAAAGGCCCTGAATTTTTCTTAGAAGTTGCCTCCAAAGTTATTGCAGAAAATGATAATGTCCGATTCGTCATGGCAGGAAGTGGTGATCAACTTAAACGAACTATCGAAACAGGAGCTTATCGAAAAGTTGGAAATAAATTTCACTTCACCGGTTTTTTAAGTCGAGAAAAAGTTAATAAATTATTAGCCATGGCTGATGTTTATTGTATGCCTTCGGTTTCTGAACCATTTGGTCTGTCTGCTGCGGAGGCAGCACAATTTGGAATACCATGTGTAATTTCCAAACAATCTGGTGCAGCGGAAGTGATGCAACATGCATTGACCGCAGATTTTTGGGATATTGATTTGATGGCAAAACATATCACAGATTTGTTGGAAGATGAAGCGCTGCGCAAAAAAGTAGTAGCAGAAACTTTTGAAGATATAAAAACTTGTACTTGGGATCATGCTGTGGATGGAATCATGAAAGCATATTCTTACGCTTTAGGATATGATGTCAAAGGTGATCCGCCTGCTGAAATGGAAATGCAGCAACCAGTCATTTTACCTGCTGCTGAGAAAAAAAATACGCCCACTCCTATTGCTCCAGAAAATATTCAAAAAGATGATTTGAAAAAAATCGAAGGAATAGGTCCTAAGATTGCGTCATTGTTAAATGACGGAGGTATTTTTTCTTATTCAGATTTAGCACATGCAAAATTTAGTAAATTAAAATCTATTTTAGCTGAAGCAGGAAGTCGATTCAAATCGCATGATCCAACTACTTGGGCAGAACAAGCGGAATTAGCTGCGGAAGGAAAATGGAAAGAATTGAAGAAATTACAAGATGAATTAAATGGAGGAAAAAGGTAATTGGTGAAACAGTTGGCAATTGGCAGTCGTACAATAAAACAGTCGAACCGATTACCTGATCAACCAAGTACCCAATAAACTAATTTACACCGCACAAACTTACAAAATGAAAAACGTCTGCTTATATTTCAATCTACACCAACCGAATCGGTTAAAGCCTTATGATTTTTTCCAAATTGGACATGATCATTTTTATGAAGATGATAAAATGAATAAGGATTTTTTGGATAAAATTTCTAATAATTGCTACTTGCCAATGAATGCAATTATGATGGAAAACATCAATCGTTTGGGAAAGAATTTTAAATTTTGTTTGTCACTTTCGGGCACCTTGATTGAGCAAATGGAAAACCATCGCCCTGATGTGTTACAATCATTTATTGAATTATCAAAAACGGGTCAAGTAGAATTTATCGGTCAAACCTATTATCATTCACTCGCCTACTTAAACTCATTACCTGAGTTCGAAAGACAAGTCAAAAAACACATTTCCAAAGTAGAAGAACACTTCGGGCAAACGCCTAAAGTATTTAGAAATACTGGAATGATTTATTGTAATGACTTGGCAGGTCGATTGGAAAATTTAGGATTTCATGGAGTAATGTCAGAAGGTTTGCCACAATATTTGCAAGGAAGATCTCCCAATCATTTATACAAGGCTCCGCATACCAAGAATATTAAAACCATTTTAAAAAACGATAGATTATCTGCTGATTTCACGCATCGATTCGCCGATCAAAGTTGGCATCAATATCCATTGACGGCTGAGAAATATGCTAATTGGATTGCTAACGATGAAGGAGACTGTGTGAATATTTATATGCCGTATGAAACTTTTGGACAACATTTATCAGCGGAAACTGGTGCATTTGATTTCATTAAACATTTACCAATTGAACTAAAAAATCAGGGCTTAAATTTCTTAACGGCCTCTGACCAAGTTAAAAAATTACCTGTCAACGATGTCTTCGATGTTCACCTCCCTGTTTCATGGAGAGACTCCGAAAAAGACCTTTCTGCTTGGAGTGGAAATAATATGCAAAAGGAAGCTTTGCAAAAGTTATATAGTTTGGAGGAGACGGTGATTAATTCAAAAGATGAAGATTTGATTCACGTTTGGAGTAAATTACAAACTTCGGATCACTTTTACTATTTGAATACTAAAACAGAAAAAGATGGAGAAACGAGAGACTATTTGAGTCCTTATGAATCGCCTTATTCTGGGTATATTTTTTATATGAATGCGTTGGCGGATTTGGAAATTACTTGCAAGGAGAAGATGAATATCCAATAGCCAAATAGGAATAACCAATATCCAACAAAGTACAATCTACATTTTCAAATCAATTGGACATTGGTTATTCCTTGTTCGATATTGGCTATTCTTCAGGCTCCTTATAAATAAACTGCAAATAAACTCCCGCCAATAAAGTAATCGCAGCCGTAGTAAAAAATGCCATCGGAAAATTAGCTGCATCATTTGCATATATCCAAGCAGAAAGCAAAGCGCCTCCTCCAATTCCAACTTCCAATGCTATATAAACGGTTGCCATCGCGCGTCCTCTTTTTTCGTCAGGACTAATATCAATTACCCATGCAAAAACTGCTGGTGAAGCAACTCCTGTAGAAAATCCCAAACAACCTGCTGCCATTAATAATGTCATGGAACTATTCGCCAAACCTAATAATACCAAGGACATTGCTACTAAAACTACCGCCACTTTTATCACAATTATTCTTCCATAGCGATCCGATACTTTCCCCGCAACTGCTCTCGATAATACTGAAAAAATAGTAAATCCTGTAAATAATAATCCTTTGTTTGCCAATCCTAAATGTTCTGATTGGTCTGGCGTAATCGTCAACATCACTCCAAAACACATATAAATAAAGAGTGCAACTATCGCAGGAGGAATGGCGGTTCGTTCTATGATTTCGTGCCTTGAAATTTTTAATAAAGATGGTTTAAATTTTTGTGGTTTTTCCAAAGTCTCTTTTAAACCCATCAAAATCCCTATCGAAACCAATGCAATAAATGACGAAATATAAAATGCAATATCCATCGAATACTTCATCGTAATATAACTTCCGATAGGCGGGAACATCGACGCACCTACATTCATACTGATTCCCAAAATCCCCATCCCCTCGCCTCTTCGAGCAACGGGAATAATATCCGCTGCATAGGCTGTTGAAGCAGTTGGTTTAAATCCTGTAGAAAATCCATGCAAAAATCGAAGAAATAAAAACCCACCAACCGTTGTCAAAATTGGATACAACAAACTACAAACTACACAAACCAAAGTTCCAATAATCATCACGGGAATTCGTCCAATCGTATCTGTCAATTTTCCACTAAAAGGTCTTGACAATCCTGCTGACAATGTGAATAATGCAATGATTAAACCTTTGTAATCTTCCCCTCCCAAACTAGTCAAATAGGAAGGTAACTCAGGTACCAACATATTAAAACTCCCCGCAAAAAGTACATGACTTAGGCACAGTAATATAAATGAAGAAGTGAAAAGTTGATCGTTTTTTCCAACCATTTGCGAAAATAGATTGCCTAGTTATAGCGACCTAATTTTTAGAGTTTTATTTTGTAAATTCAGTTTAATTTTAAAAAATAATTCTCTACCCTCATCCAACATCTTTTTAATCCTTTCGTAAAATTCAAAATACTCCTAT
>Ga0079203_1002920_pt1 | contig 11088 bp, 12 predicted proteins | sample PorBlaMBantryBay_FD_68602 | JGI IMG/M metagenome (GOLD analysis project Ga0079203, IMG submission 68602) | Marine algae microbial communities from Bantry Bay - Bantry Bay, Ireland | ecosystem: Host-associated > Algae > Red algae > Blade | place: Bantry Bay, Ireland
TAGCCGATTATGCTAAACAAGCCGTGAAAAACGGTCAGTCAGCAATGATCGGTGGTTCGTCTATGCAAGAATTGAACCAATTAAACAAAGCGTTGGAAGCTGGACAAATCACTGGCCGTGAGACTACTGATTTATCCACTGCTTCTGGTGCTCCTTTAAAGGTTGAAAGTTTAGATAAAACTCTAAAACATTTGACTTTCAAAGAAAGCGACATCGTACTTTGGAAAAATATTCCAAAGAAATCTGCCTACAACACTGTAGAAGAGTATAACCAATTAGTTGACTACGGTCAGCAAAGAGGTGGTTTCTACAATGAAGGTGAATTGCCTAATGAAGAGGACTCAACCTACGTAAGACGTGCGCAGTTAGTTAAGTTCATGGGAGTAGTGAAGTCTGTGACTCACCCTATGACCTTAGTTAATACTCACGTTGGAAACGCTATTGAGCGTGAGGTTAAGAACGGAACAATGTGGATTTTAAGACAATTAAACAAGTCTTTATATTTTGGAGATGAAAGTCTTGTTCCTCAAGAATTTAATGGCTTTTTAGCTCAACATCAAAAGAACTCTGGTTTTACGGATTTAGATGCGTATTTTGACTCAGAAGTTGTAATAGATATGAGAGGTAAGGCATTATCTGAAGATGCTATCGAGGATGCTGCAAATGGAATTGTACAAAATTTCGGTTTAGGTACTCAATTATTTGCTCCACCAAAAGTATTATCTGATTTTGTTAAGAACTTCTATGGTAACAAGTTTATCACTCCTAATACTGCGCAAACTTCTGCTGGTATTATGGGTCAAAGAGTTCAAGCCTTTGATTCTCAATTCGGTCGTATTGGATTGAACTGGGATATATTCTTTAATAAAAAAGCACCTAAACGTAGTACTGCTGGAGTGACTTCTCCAATGGCACCTCAACCTGTAGTTACTGGAGCAGTTACTCCTGTAGGAACGGATGCTTCATCTGTTTGGAATGCTGACGATGCTGGAGATTATATCTATGGTGTTACAGCTGTAAACAGATATGGAGAAAGTTCTTTAACTATCCTTGGAGCAGGAACACCTGCAACTCTTGTAGCTGGTGGATCAGTAGATTTAGCCTTTACAGATGGTGGTGGAATAAACCCTGCAACTGCATATCAAGTTTGGAGATCAAATAAGAACGCTGCAGATGCTGCTAGTTCTACTTTCTATCCTTTATATACTGTATCTAAACAAGAGCATGTAGATGGATATGATGGTGCTGGAGCAGCTACTGTTCGTGATAGAAATAGATGGATGCCTGATGCAGATCAAGCTGTCTTATTCCAGATGGATAATGAAGTGATTGAGTTCGCTCAACTTGCTCCACTTATGAAAATGGATTTAGCTATCCTTTCACCAGCGTATAGATTTATGGTATTACTATATGGTACTCCATTCTTATATGCTCCTAAAAAGATGGTTCGTATCGTTAACATCGGTAAACTTTCGTAAGTAACAACTATTAGAAATCTTTGAAGGGTGGTGGGCATGTGTTCTTCCACCCTTTTTTAGTTTAACAATTAAAACCGTAATTATGTCAAAAAAAGTAAAAATTGTCTCTAAAAATAGAGCACTTTATGGAAAGGCTGTAACTGTACCATTCGATGGAAAGGTAGAAGTTGAAGAAGATGGAACTATAGAAGTTTCTGAAAAAGCAGCAGAAATTTTAATGTCTAATTCATCAAACTACTCTTATCCAGAAGATGAGGATATTGATGAGGATATTGATGAAGACGATACTGATATTATCGATGAAGATGAGGACGAAACAGATGGAGAGGGTGACGAAGATGATGAAGACTCAGAAGATGATATAGATGAAGACGAAGATGAGTCTGATGACTCTGAAGAGGATGAGGATGACTCAGATACGGATGAGGATGAAGACGAGGACGATGAGGATGAGGATGAAGAGGATGAGGATGAAGAAGATGAAAGCCTTACAAAAGAAGAGTTAATGGAAATGAAGCTTAAAGATATGAAAAATATCGCAAAAGATGCAGGATATCCAGTATCTGAGTATAAGTCTTTTACAAAGAAAAAAGACATGATTAAGTACTTATTAAGCAAATAATAATTTAAGATTAAAATCATGCCTGATTTAAGACTTAAAATAAAGTTCAATAAAAATGAAGGGCTCATAATGAGTCCTTCAGAACTTTTAAACCTATATTTATCTGGGATACCACTATGTCATCCAAATGGGGGGAAAGTAAGTAATTCTACAGTTAAACAAAAAATTATTGCTGCACAAAGACAGCTTGAAAATTTCTTATCTATAAAATTAAATAGGCAAGAAGTATTTGAAACTCAAGATTTTAACAGGCAAGAATGGATGAGTTGGGGATACATAAAAACAGTATATCCTATAATGGAGCCAAAAAATCTTGAAGGCTACATAAATGAAATAAAGCAAGTCACTTATCCTAAAGAGTGGCTGAGTATAAAAAATAGTAGCGACAAAACAAAATTTAGAAATCTACATTTAGTGCCTAATACAGGTGGAGAGGGTGCTACTATGACCAATCATGGTTTTGCTTTTTCAGGAATAACTCCACATTTTGGATATTTTGGATCAGATCATATTCCTAATTATTGGAGAGTAAAATACTGTTCTGGATGGAAACCTGGTGAAATTCCTGCTGAACTATTAGATGCTGTAGGTAAGTTAGCTGCAATGCAACTTCTATCAATTACAGGTGATTTAATATTCGGAGCAGGTATAGGTAATCAAAGTATTTCTATAGATGGAATTTCTCAAACATATTCTACTACTAAGGGTGGAGGTAAAGGAGCATTTGCTGGTAGAATAGAACAATATAAGAATGAACTTGAAAATGAATTATCTGGCTTAAAAGCAGAATATGTAGGTATAACTTTTAGAGTATATTAATATGGGTCAAGGAGATAATTTTCAAAAAAAGGCTATAATTAGCGAGACACCTCCAGAAAGTGTTGAACATCAAGTTAGATTTGAACCTCAAAGATTTGACTCATTAGTATTCGACAAAGGATATGATGTATGGCATGATAAGGCTTATAAATGTCCTTGTGCTGTAAAAGGTGCAGGTCAACCATTAACTACTTGCGATAATTGTCTTGGAATAGGTTGGGTATTTATTTCCAGAACAGAGACTAGAGTTGCAGTACAAAGCATAAAAGCAGATGTTAAATATGAGAATTGGAGTAAGACTACTACAGGGATGGCTAGAATTACAGCAAGAGCGACAGACAAACTAGCTTTTATGGATAGAATTATACTTCAAGATGTTGAGGGATATTATAATGAGATTTTAAGGACAAGAAAAGTAAAAGATAGAGTAATAGCGTATTCTGAGTATCCAATATTAGAAATAGAAGATTTAATGTTGTTCTATACCGATAAAACGCCATTAAAACATCTTAAAGTAGATGATGATTACACTATTGAAAAAGAGTCAAAATTAATAATTGATCCTAAATATGGAGATAATCCTGTATTATCTATAAGATATAGACATTATATGACTTATCATATTATAGATATGAATAGAGATATTGTTAAAGTTAGACAAAAAAATTGTCAATTACCTAATGAACAGTTAAGAGCTATGCCTATAAGTGGAACAATGCGTAAGGCTCATTATTTATTTGACAATATAAAATATGAAGCAGAAGATAGGCTAATACAAAATGATGGATCTACATAAAATATGAAAATTGAATTAAATATAGATGAACTTATACAGGAATTTAATCTGCCTACCAATACGGCAGATTTTATCGTTGAATCATCTGTCGATTTAGTTACTCAAGAAATTTATCGTAATTGGGTTTTACAAGCCACTAATGGATTGAAATCTACAAGAAATGAATATGTAAATAATCTTAATATAATTGAAAACACTAGATTTTCAAGAACAATTATGTTGACTGGTAAATTACCTAATATGCTTGAAAAAGGTATTGGACCATATGACATGAAAGAAAGTTTTAGGAAGAGTTCTAAAGTAAAATATTCTGCAACAAAAGATAAGCAAGGCAATATAAAATTAAAATGGTATTTAACTATTCCTTTCAGAATGGGGACACCTGGAATAGTAGGAGAAAATCAAGCATTTTCAGGAATAATGCCTTCAACTATACATAATATAGTTAAGAACATGCCTGCTAATAAAGGTTTAGCTGCTAAGAATGTACCATCACCTTTTAATATACCAAGTAGTCGTAAGGCTATAGAGCTACCATCCAGAACAATACCAGAATACAAACATAAGTCTAGCATATATCAAGGTATAACTAAGAAAACTGCTGTATATGGTAAAGGAACTCAAAATACCTATGTATCTTTCAGAAGAGTAGGTGAAAATTCTGACCCTAATAGTTGGATACATAGAGGCATCCAAGCTAATAATTTTATGAAAAAAGCATTAAGTGAAACACAGATTGACATAGTTGTAGAAAACAATGTAGATCAAATATTATCTAATTTAGGTTATGGCAAATAAAGCAGAGGCAGTACTAATGCCAGAAATTACTCTATATAATACTTTAAAAACATTTTTTAATAGTATTCAAAAAGATTTTGAAGAGGCAGAAAATGAAGAAGATAGTTTATTGTACAGAATATTCGCTAAGGATAGTTGTAATAATGATGTAAAATTTGAGAATTTTAATTATTATGAACAAGCTGTTCAGACTTTCATAAAAAAGACACCTGAAGTAAATTTAGGATATAATATGGAAGTATCTGCTATGGGTTCTGTTCACATATTATTGCCTCAAGAAAGTGGGAAACCTATGGCATTAGGAGCTGACGAAAATTATCAACCTAATATTATAAATGATGATGGAACTGGCTATACACCAGTATTTACTCAAGGATTTACTTCTACTTATAATTTAATGATCAGTTCAGAAAACACATTTGAAGTTATATTGATATATAATATTATGAAAGCTGGTTTAATAAGCCTAAATGCTCATTTAGAATTATCAGGCTTACAAACACCAAGATTAGGTGGTAGTGACGTTACTATGCAAAATGATTTAATACCACCTCATATATTTCATAGGTCATTAACTATAAATTTTAGTTATGATGTAAATATACCAGGATTTTTTGCTAGAAAAATTATAAAGAAATTCACAGCTGAGGGAACACCTATTGAAGAATAATTCAAACAATAACAGTTATTAACGAAACAATAAAAACTACGAAATCATGACTGTAGAAAAATTTGCAAGTAAGTATAAAATGTCATCTAAAGATAAAGCAATTGCTAAGAAAATCTATGGTGATGCAGACAAAACTGAATCTCAGTGGATAACTGAATTAAGAGATAAGTTTGTTTTTGATTATGATAAAGCTGATAAGATATTAAAGGTTAAAGAAATCAAAAGTAAATCATCAAACAAGAACGATAAAAAAGCCAATACTGACAAAAGTAAGGCTGAAACTAATAACAAAAAATAATTAGCATGGCAACAGTTGTAAGTTTTAATGGCAAGAGAATTATCGAGCCAGGAGTATATTCTCAAATTAAAAGTGGTATCCCAGCAAGACCAAATAGCTTTTCATTTGGTAATTTAATGATAATAGATACAGGATCAGGAGCTGGTTTTGGTGGTGGCTCTGGTATTAATGGAGAATTTAGCTCAGGACTTAATTCTGTCTATTCATTTGATGATGTAGATGACTTTAAAGCCTTTGTTAGAGGTGGAATAATGTGGGATTTAGCTGATTATATATTTAATCCTCTAAATGGTGCATCTGGACCAGAAAACGTATATATAGCGAGAGCAGCAGAGACTAATCCAGCTGAAATTAATTTAGATTTAGTGGGTGGTGGAATAAACGGTGGAAAATTAACATTATTGGCGAAAAATGAGGGTGAAGTTGGTAATGGCAAATTAGATGAACAACTTGCTGAAGCAGTAGTTAGAATTGATTTGTCAAGTGCTGTAATTGGACAAAATTACAATATAGATTTTACAATAGGTGGAACAGTATACGACTTTAATTATGTATTGGGAAGTTTATCTATAACACAGGAACAAGCTGCTATGTCTGATGTTATAAATTCTGATAATACTGGAGTTACAGCATATGTTCGTGATAAATATCTAATATTAGTTGCTCCTGATAATACTGGAGTTACTTGGAACGATGAACAAATAACTTTAACTGGTGATATAACTGCTCCAGCAGGTTATACAGCTAAATTCCAAAATGGTGTAAATGGAACTAATTTAATTAGAGGTTATGCTGCAAAAGTGACTATTGCTGAAACAGATGGTTATTTAAAAGTTGAATTTTATGAAGGTTCTTATAATGGAACAACTCCAAATGGAAATCATTATGGTGGATTAGAGCCAAAACAAACAAAAACTGATTTATTGACAGTAAGTCCTGAATTTAACAATATAGATACTTTCATACAATGGGCTAAAAAAGATTTTGTATTAAGCAATATTTTTGTAGTTTCTGAAAATTATATAATTAATGGAGATGGTTCAGTAGACGAAGACGATGTTACTAATTTAGTACTTGCAGAAAATGGTTCTGAATCTTACAATCCAGCTGATTTAGATAGACTTTTGGATGATATAAGAGAATTAGATAATACGTTCTTTTTAAGTGATAGAGGTGGAGATCAAGCTAGAAGTGTACAGAATATGAAAATTCTTAATCATATACAAGATGATGCAGAGTTTGATAAGTTCTTAATTGTAGCTGGCGGAGATGATGAGACTAAATTTGAAGGTGATCCAAACTCATCTTTAGAGATAGCTAAATTCTTTGACACACCAGATGTAATTGTAGTTCACTCTGGTATAAATAAAGAAGTATTTAATACAGGACTTTTTGAAAAAATGCCTGCTATATATCACGCTGCTAATTTCGCTGGGAGATTAGGTGGACTTGAATCTCAAGTACCTGCAACATTTAAGGCTTTAAAATTAAAGAACTTTAGACATGTTTTAGGTATGAAAGAACGTGAGAAAGCACTTCAAGCTGGAGTAGTACACAATCGTTTCGTGCCAGGCATAGGTAATGTGGTAAACCAAGCTGTAAATAGTTTACAACGTAATACTCAATTGATAAATGCAGATGGTACTTCATTCGAGATATCAATTATGAGAATTGGAGCTCAACTTAATAAAGAACTTACTTTAAATATGAGACCTCTATTTATTGGTAATAACAGAGGTACTGTAACTGCAGCAGATGTTAAGTCATATGTTGAAGGGTATTTATTAAACAAGACAGCTACGACTAATGAAGATAATTTAATAATTAGCTTTAAAAATGTTACTGTACGCTTAATAGAAGATTATTATGACGTTAAGTACGGATTTGTACCTAATGGTCCAATTAACAAGTTATTTAATACTGGATTTATGTTAGATACTAATTTATCAGCATAATAATGGAATTCATTTACAAAATAACAAATAAAGTAAATGGTAAGATTTATGTTGGCAAAACCAGTAAGACTATAAAGAATAGATTTAAAGAACATGTTAGAAGTGCTAATAGAAATGAAGGCTATCTTCTGCATAAAGCGATAAGAAAATATGGTGAGAAAAATTTTGAATTAGAACTTTTATTTGAATCTGAAAATTCAAGTTTCATTTGTAAAATGGAAATAGTTTTCATAATTAAATTTCAATCTTATAATCAAAAATTTGGATATAATCTAACTAAAGTTGGTGAGGGTGGAAATATGACTGAGACAACTAAGCAAAAATTAAGAGGTGAAAATAATCCTAATTTTGGAAAGTCGATGTCAGATAAACAAAAACAAGTATTAAGTAAAAGAACTAAAGATTATTTTTCTATTCCTGAAAATCTTGAAAGACATAAAGAGTCAATGAAAGGTCGTAAGGCTTGGAATAAAGGCAAGAAGTTAGGAACTGAATATGGAGTTGGAGGACGTAAAAACAAAGGTAGAAAGATGTCTGAAGCTACAAAACAAAAGATGAGAGAATCAAGATTAGCTTATCTTAACAATAATAACTAAAAAATAAAAAGATGGCTCAAAAAGTGATGACTGCCCCTTTGGCGATTATAAAAGTAGATGGTATAGCAGTAGGTAAAATGAAAAATATAAGAGTTACTGAAAACATCAGACGTGGTAAGGTGCAAGGAATAGGTGAATTAACACCTCAAGAAGTACCTGCACTAGATTGGAGTGGTACTCTTAATGCTGGTTTCTATTCTATAACATTTAACAATCAAGATCAGTTGATCAAAAAAGCATTGTTACGTAATGTTAATAACTTGCAAGAATGGGTCGACACCGTTCTATTACAAGAAGATGGTATAACGATAGATATCATGAAGAAAGTAAAAGACTTTCAAGATCCAGCTACTGGAATTATCTACCCAGAATTTGAGCTATTTGCAAGCATTAGAAGTGCTTTTAGTACTAAAGAGGGTTTCGATATATCAGAGGGTCAGATATCTGGTAGAGACGTGGATTTTGAGTATATTACACCTATCTTATTTCCAGTATAAAAATAAATTATTAACATCGTAAATTTTTAAGAATGGTTTTAACACAAATTATTCAAATCAAAGGTAAGGACTATAATGTTAAGTTTCCAACTGTAGGACAACTTATGGATATTGAGTCATTTAAAATATCTTACACTAATGGTAAGTATATTGATATGGCATTGAGCGGGATGAAAGTTCACCTGTTCGCTTTAGATATAGCTGATACATTGTCTTATTTTGCTATTCTAATTCCAGATTTGAAAAAGGATTTAGAAGTAAAAAATTGGAGAGATATAGATATAAAGTTTGCTAAAGAACTTGTAGAAGTCTATAAAGACAAATTCATTCCTTGGTATAAACCAATCATTGACGATTTATACGGATTTGATAAAAAGGATGAAGATGGTGAACAAGTTAAGGAATGATATTCATAAATTCATAATAGATTGGAACCAAAAATTTCCAATAGACTACTGGTGGAGAACAAGATACTCAATTCCATTTGGTAGCGAAAAACATCGCAACACTACATTTATAGATATGTTCATCGACTATGAAGAAGATAGATTGATGAACAATATCTACAAAGATAATTTATCAGAAGATGAAAGTCTAGTAGGTAATTCTATGGCTCAACAAGATATAGATGATGCATTTGACAACATTGATCTTAGCAACTATAATAATTCAAAAGAAGATAGTTAATGTCAGATGTAAATATAAATATTCGAGGTCGAGATGATGGATTGGGGAACCAACTTGACAATCTGCGTGAAAAAGCTAAAACGCTTGGAAGAGATATAGATGATCTGAATAGATTATCTCAGATGACTCCTACAGAAAAAAAGTTATCTATAAAAAGCGTAAGTGAGGACAGTTTGCGTGAACAGCGTGAAAGAATAAAACAAGAATTTGAGGCAGCACGTTCTGCTAATAATAGAGAATTTTCTGAAGCTCAAGACGATTTTAGTTCAGGTCGTATTACAAAGAAAGCATTTGATGAACAAAAGAATAGATTTTCATCTAGTAATATGGAACTCAATTCTGAGATGGAAAACGAGCTATTACAAGTTGAAAAAGAGTCATCTGCATTACTAAGAGAAATATACAAAGAACTTTCTACTCAAGATAAATTAGAACGTGAACGAGCGCAACGTGATAAGGAAGAGTTCAACGAAGGCAAACAAGGTGGTTTATTTGGAAGTTTAGCTTCAGAGAATAGAAACTTGAGAGCTCAGCAAGCAGCATCAACCGATGAGGCAGAAATAAAGCAATTACAAGACCGTATAGACAATAATAATTCTCAGATGAGAAATCTTAAAGATACTGGGTCAGATAATGATTACAGTGGATTTCAAAACGGAGCATTAGCTGCTGCAAGAGGTGATTTAGGTGGAACTGTAATGGGTGGTATGCAAGGTATGGCTGGCATGGGTAAATTAGCTAAAGGATTTACTATTGCTGGACTTATAGCTATGGTTGTAAAGGAATTTATAGGTCATGGAGATAAAATACAAGAGTCAATAGGTCAATCTGCTGCAATGAGAGGTTTTGGTACAGGAGCAGCAACAAACTCAAGATTACAAGAAATAATTGCTGTAGATAGTAGAGTTAATGATTTAGGATTAGGTGGAGAAGATTTAGCAGAAATGATGAATCAGAAAGCCTTAGCATCAAGAATGACTGGAGATTTGACAAGTAGAACTTTAGATGATGCAGCATTCCAAAAAGGTTTCGGAGCAGATGTAGGAGTATTTTCTCAGTTTGAAAGATTTACAAAAAATCAAGAAAGTTCTACTACAATAGGTTTAGATGTATTAAATGTATTAACATCTATACAAAGAAGTAATTTGAAAGAGGGTGATTTAGCATCTTTAGGTGAAAAATTAGACTCTCAACAAACTATAATGTCTTTACAAAGACAAAAGCGTGACTCTGTAGATAGTACTAATGCTTTAAGAGTTCTATCAGCTTTTGAAAGTATAGGTTTAAGCGATAAGGGTGAAAAGGGTGGAGACTTCTTATCTCAGACTATACAAGGACTTGGAGAGGGTGGGGGAGACAATGCTATGCTACTTAAATATGAAGCAGCTAGAAGAGCAAGACCAGATTTAGCTAATGATCCAGCAGCATTACGTAGGTTTGTTAGATTTAATTCTGATGATCCAACTTATATGAAAGAAGCATTAGGATTTTTAGGAGATGTATCTGGAGGAGATGAAATGGCTGAAGATGACTTAATCTATAATTTATTCAATCCTCAATCTGAAAAGGATATGCAGATGTATAAGAAAGCTATGCGTGGAGATGCAGGTTTTAATAGATTAATGTCTGGTTCTGGCATAGAAGATATGAAAGAGCGTAAAGGCACTCTTGGTAAAGACACTATGTATGAAGATGCTATGAAAACAGTAGGAGCAGTTACAGAGGCAATGAGTGGATTTTCAAATTTTATGCAGCAACTATTTATAGACCCATCTGGAGCATTGAATGTAAATGTTGTATCAGATAAAACAAAAGCAGGTAAGTCTAACACATCAGCAATTCCATCTAATAAAACTAGAACAGGCAAATAAT
>Ga0079203_1002927_pt1 | contig 11063 bp, 4 predicted proteins | sample PorBlaMBantryBay_FD_68602 | JGI IMG/M metagenome (GOLD analysis project Ga0079203, IMG submission 68602) | Marine algae microbial communities from Bantry Bay - Bantry Bay, Ireland | ecosystem: Host-associated > Algae > Red algae > Blade | place: Bantry Bay, Ireland
CCGGCATGCCGGTCGCCTTCGACGTGCTCTGCAACGAGGTCAAGGGCCTGGGCCTGAACATCACGCTCGAAAAAGCGGAGATGGACGGCGGCTCGATCCTCTGACCGGTTTTAACCGACCCCGCTCCGTTAAGTCCCGCATCTGCGGCGACTGATCCGGATTGAAACATTCCCCGCTGCCGGCCCCGCGCCGGCGGCCCCCGGAACGGCCTCTCACCGTTTTCGGGACCCACCCCCAAAGGTGACCCCCATGGCCGAACAGCTCTACGACCGTGTCAACGATTACTCCGCCGTCAAGATCAACCTCGCGAGCCCGAACGACATCCGTTCGTGGTCGTTCGGTGAGGTCAAGAAACCCGAGACGATCAACTACCGCACCTACCGCCCCGAGAAGGACGGCCTGTTCTGCGAGCGGATCTTCGGCCCCGAGCGTGACTACGAGTGCGCGTGTGGCAAGTACAAGGGCACCAAGTTCAAGGGCATCATCTGCGACCGCTGCGGGGTGAAGGTCACCCACAGCCGCGTGCGCCGCAAGCGCATGGGACACATCAACCTCGCCGCGCCCATCGTGCACATCTGGTTCTTCAAGGCCATCCCCAGCCACCTGGGCAACCTGCTGGGCATGAAGACCAGCGACCTGGAGAAGGTCATCTACTTCCAGGACTACGTGGTCACCGATCCCGGCGACACGCCCCTGAAGCTCAAGCAGGTCCTCACCGAGGACGAGTACCGCGTGGCCATCAGCGAGTACGGCAGCGGCTTCGTGGCCATGATGGGTGCCGAGTCGATCAAAGAGCTGCTGGGCGTCATCGACCTGGACGCGCTGGCCGACGAGCTGCGGGCCGACCTGAAGGCCACCAAGAGCAAGCAGAAGACCAAGGACCTGTCCAAGCGGCTGAAAATCGTCGAGCAGATCCGCGGCAGCGAGAACGACCCCACCTGGATGGTGATGGACGTGACGCCGGTGATCCCGCCCGACCTGCGGCCGCTGGTGCTGCTGGAGAGCGGCAACTTCGCCACCAGCGACCTGAACGACCTGTACCGCCGCATCATCAACCGCAACAACCGGCTGAAGAAGCTGATGGACCTCAACGCGCCCGAGGTCATCATCCGCAACGAGAAGCGGATGCTGCAGCAGTCGGTGGACGCGCTGTTCGACAACGGCCGCTGCCGCCGCCCGGTGCTGGGTTCCAGCAACCGCCCGCTCAAGTCGTTGACGGACATGATCAAGGGCAAGCAGGGCCGCTTCCGCGAGAACCTGCTGGGCAAGCGTGTCGACTACTCGGCCCGCTCGGTCATCGTCGTCGGACCCGAGCTCAAGCTGCACCAGTGCGGCCTGCCCAAGAAGATCGCGCTGGAGCTCTTCCAGCCGTTCATCATCCGCAAGCTCAAAGAGCACGGCCTGGTCGACACGATCAAGAGCGCCAAGAAGATGCTTGAGCGACGCGACCCCGAGGTCTGGGACATCCTCGAGGAAGTCATCTATCAGCACCCGGTGATGCTGAACCGGGCTCCCACGCTGCACCGCATGGGCATTCAGGCCTTCGAGCCGGTGCTGGTCGAGGGCAACGCGATCAAGATCCACCCACTGGTCTGCACCGGCTTCAACGCCGACTTTGACGGCGACCAGATGGCCGTGCACCTGCCGCTGTCGGTTGAGGCCCAGGCCGAGACGACGGTGCTGATGCTCAGCCCGCACAACATCTTCTCGCCGGCCAATGGCGAGCCCATTATCTCCCCCTCGCAGGACATCCTGCTGGGCGTGTACTACACGACCATGCTGCGGGACGAGCCGGCCGAAGAGATCGCCGTCGAGCTGGTGACCCGCTCGGGCAAGCTCAGCGCCGACCGGGTCGCGGAGATGCGCACCTACAAGGAGTTCAAGGATTCCACCGAGGCCATCCTCGCCTTCGATCTCAAGAAGATCGGCGTGCACGAGCCCATCGTGCTCAAGCCCGACCCGGTCAAGTTTTCCGGCGTGGTGGTGAAGGAACGCGGCGACGTGGGCCCCCTGCCTGAGACCGGTCGGATCATCACCAGCGTCGGCCGGGTCCTGTTTAATGACGTTCTGGCCGATGGCATGCCGTTCTACAACTGCGCGCTGGGCAAGAAGGGCTGCAGCCGCGTCATCGACGACACCTACCGCCTGCTGGGCCGGCCGTCAACGATCGCGCTGCTCGACGACATGAAGTCGATCGGCTTCAAGCGCTCGACCACCTCGGGCCTGTCCTTCGGCATCATGGACCTGCGTATCCCCGCCAAGAAGCAGCAGCTGATCGCCGAGAGCCAGAAGAAGGCCGACCGCATCGAGAAGAGCTTCGACAGCGGTGCCCTGACCGACCTGGAACGCTACAACCAGCTGCTCGAGCTGTGGACCCACTGCCGCGAGGAAGTGACGAAGGAGCTGAGCCACGAGCTGAAAAACGATCGCCGCGATGCGGACGGCAACGAGGTGCCCGTTGATGGCGCCGAGGGCGATTCGTACATCAATCCCGTGTACATCATGAGCGCGGACGCGTCGGGCGCTCGTGGTAACGTCAGCCAGATCCAGCAGCTGGCCGGCATGCGTGGCCTGATGCAGAAGCCCTCGGGCGAGATCATCGAGACGCCCATCAAGGCCAACGCACGCGAGGGCATGCGGGTGCTGGAGTACTTCTCGTCGACGCACGGCGCACGCAAGGGCCTGGCGGATACCGCGCTCAAGACGGCCGACTCGGGCTACCTCACCCGCAAGCTGTGTGACGTGGCCCAGAACCAGTTCATCGCGGAGTACGACTGCGGCAGCAAGAAGGGCATCGCCAAGCGGGCCATCTACAAGGGCGAAGAGGTCGACGTGCCCCTGCGGGAGCGCATCTTCGGCCGCACCAGCCGCGAGACCATCGTGAACCCGGTGACCGACGAGACCATCGTGAAGGAGAACGAGCTGATCACGATGGAGGCCGCCCGCAAGATCGAAGACCTGGGCATCGACACCGTGGTGGTGCGTTCGCCGCTGACCACCGAAAGCCGCACGGGCATCTCGATGCTCGACTACGGCATGGACCTGTCGACCGGCCGCATGGTCGAGGCCGGCCTGGCGGTGGGCATCATCGGCGCTCAGTCGATCGGCGAGCCCGGGACCCAGCTGACCATGCGTACCTTCCACACCGGCGGCGTGGCCAAGACGTCGCTGGTGGACACCAGCCACCGCGCCGCCGCGGGCGGCGTGGTCGAGCTGCGGGACTGTGCCCAGGTGCCGGTCCAGGACGAAGACGGCAAAGACGTGCTGGTGAGCCTGAAGCGCAACGGCGAGATCGCACTTCTGGACGACAAGGGCCGCGAGATCGAGAAGTACAAGGTCTCCTACGGCAGCTACATCCGCGTGGAGCCCGGCACCAAGGTCAAAAAAGGCACCGTGCTGGTGACCTGGGACCCCCACCGCGCCGCGATTCTGGCCGAGAAGGCGGGCGTGGTCCGCTTCGAGGACATCGTGGTCGGTCAGACGGTGCGTCCCGAGGTGCAGGCCGGCCCCGACAAGACCAAGAAGGAGCAGCTGGTGGTCATCGAGCACAAGGGCGAGATGCACCCGCGGATTGTCATCGAGGACAGCGCCGGCAAGATCCTGGACTTCCACTACCTGCCCGCCAAGGCCCGCATCGACGTCGGCGAAGGCGAGACCATCGAGTCGGGCCACATGCTCGCCCGGCAGCCGCGTGAAGCGACCAGCTCGGCGGACATCGTGGGCGGTCTGCCCCGCGTGACCGAGATCTTCGAAGCACGCAAGCCCAAGGACTCGGCGATCATGGCCGAGATCTCCGGCACGGTCGAGCTGCGGAACGACAAGCGTAAAGGAAAGATGACCGTCATCGTGACGTCGAGCTCGGGCCTGGAAGTGGACCACCACGTGCCGCAGGACCGCGGCCTGCTGGTGCACACCGGCGACCACATTGAGGCCGGCGATCCGATCATCGACGGGCCGCTGGTGCCGCAGGACATCCTGCGGGTCAAGGGCGAAGAAGCGCTTTACGAGTACCTGCTGGACGAGGTGCAGAACGTGTACCGCGCTCAGGGCGTGCCGATCAACGACAAGCACATCGAGGTGATCCTCGCGCAGATGCTCCGCAAGACGCGCGTCGACAACCCCGGCGACACGCACCTCCTGCCCAACGAGGTCGTGGACAAGTTCCGCTTCCGCGAGGCCAACGAGATGGTCGCCGGCAGCGGCAAGATCAAAGAGCCGGGCGACAGCACCCTGCCCATCGGCTCGATCGTGACCAAGGCCGAGCTGAAGGAAGTCAACGCCAAGCTGGAAGCCGACGGCAAGGCACCGGCCACCGCCAGCAAGTGCCGCCCGGCCACGGGTACCATCCTGCTGCTGGGCATCACCAAGGCCGCGCTGCAGAGCGAGAGCTTCCTCTCGGGGGCGTCGTTCCAGGAAACCACCAAGGTGCTGACCGAGGCGGCCCTGGCCGGCAAGAGCGACACCCTGGTCGGCCTCAAGGAGAACGTGCTGCTGGGTCACCTGATCCCGGTGGGCACCGGCTACCGCGACTACCAGAACATGGAGGTCGTCAAGCTGGCCGAACCGCCGCAGCAAGAAGCCCTGTCGGTCGAAGAAGAGATCGAGCAGGCCGCGATGATCGCCGAGGCCGCGGGGGCCGAGACCCCCGACCAGATCACCACGACGGTCGGCGACAGCCGGCTGGTGGCCGAACTGCTCGGCGAAGACATGACCGGCAAGTCGTAAGCGGGTTCTCGCGGACCACGCGCCGGGGAGCGGGGCCGGCTGCGGTCCGAGCATTGCAACTGGCCCCGCTCCCCGGCGGAAGGACCCACTCAACGCCCGCGTGGCCCGGACGGGCCACGGCCGCGGGCCAGACGGACGGCAGGTCCGGGCCACGGTGGGTTCGCAGTCTGCTATATTCTTCGCCCGGTCGCCCCGAACCACAGGGGCTTGTAGCTCAGCTGGCTAGAGCGCACGCCTGATAAGCGTGAGGTCGCAGGTTCGAGTCCTGCCAGGCCCATTGAAGAACCCCGTCGCATCGCGGCGGGGTTTTTTACTGCGCCGCGTGATCGACCGTTCGTCGGCAGCCCATGGCGACGGCGAGTCCGGTCTCCCTTGATGATCGGTCGGGAAGAAAGTCCGTCTGAACTTCTGTGTGCCGTGCATCAGCGTGGCCGAGGGTGCCGGCACCCCTTCAGCACGCCGATTTGTAACAATCAGGCATGAGAAAAATTGCCGGACGAGTATTTTGCGGGATCGGACTGGTCGTGATCATTGCGATCTGCGCGGTGGCCGTGGTGTGGGTCGCGGTGGGGGGGAGCGCGTTGAAAGACTGGGCCGTTTACGGAGTGACGGGCGTCCTCGATGACCGCTTTTGGGAGGTGACCGGCAGCCAGCAACCCCCCTACGTGTTCTCACCGGAGGATCGGGCGATACTCGACCAAGCTGAACGCCGCATCAAAACACGTGCCGGGCGAACCACCACGGTGCAGTTGCTCGACCCCAACGGGCGGCCGGTCCCCGAGGGGACGGAGGTCGTGTACACCCTGCGCAACCCCGCGTTCGGCTGGGGAAACTTCGACGAGTCCTCGCCCCAACTCGCCGGGCTCTGGGGCCCGCGGCGTAACCGGTCGTACGTGCTTTCGACCTGGACCATGCTCTACCGCGACGACCTCGCGATCACCGACTTCCGAGCCGCCGAGGTGTTCTACCCCACGCAGTGGCAGCGGGCGGTCGGAATCAAAGTCGCGTGGCACAACGCCGTGTGGCTGATTGACAAGGACCCCGATGATCCCAACGCGGAGCTGACGTTTCCCGAGGAGTTGAGGGGGATGGCTTTTCCCGAGCAGCGACGCCGGATCCTCGACTGGACGCGGCAGGTGGCCACCTATACCGACGGTCGATTTGACGTGGTCAACGTGTTCAACGAACCGCTGAACGAGTGGACCGATCCCTACGCATGGGGCAAGGTCGTCCGGAGGCAGCTCTTGGAGGAGGTCGTGCGTACGTTCCGAGCCCACAACTCCTCCAGCGAAATCCAGATCTCCATCGGCGAGTCCCTGACCACGCATGACGGTGAAGACGCCGAATGGCTGGTGAGCTGGATCAAGGCACGCGACCTGCCCGTGGATCGAATCGCGCTGCAGTTGTGGTCCAACGGATTCTTCGAATGGGGCGAGGCCATGCCCAGCCTGAATCTGCAGCAGGTCCACGACCGGCTGACTGCCATCGCCGCGCACGGAATCCCTCTGGATATCACGGAGTTTCAGGCACCCCGCGCGGGCGTCCCGCGTATGCACTGGTGGTGGACGCCCGAACGCCAGGCCGCCTGGGCCGCATCCGTGGCCACGGTTGCCTTCAGCCTGCCCGGCGTGGAGTCGTTCTGCTATTTCCGCACGCGGGACAACTTCATGTTGGACGGGGGGCTCTTCGACGCTCAGCACCGACCGGCTCCGGTCGCCGACCGCCTCTTCGGGCGGATCGACGAGTGGACTTCGCGCGGGAAAGCAGTGACTGAAGCCGGCGGCCGCATCGGCGTGACGGGATTCGCCGGGGAGTACCTGATTTCGCCCGACGACGAGTCGGGTCCGGGTGAGGTGCAATGGGTTGTCACCATCGACCCCTCCGGCGAGTCCACCCTCCGCGTCAAAGCCCGGCCGGTACCGGCCTCGGCTCCGGCCGCGATCGCTCATTTGGGGCCGGCGGTAACCGCCGATCACTACCTCGACGTGGTCATCGAGTCGCGTGCGGAATCGCAGCCCCGCCCCGCGAACGCGGACTCGGAGGCGCTGCTGGCCGAGGTGCAGCCGCTGCTCTGGAAAAACACCGAACCCGGACCCAAGGGGATGCGGCGACACAACGGAAACATCGAGATCGGGGGCTACCGCACCGGTGGCTTCTGCCTTGATCGCGTCCCGAACGACGCGCGACGCCTCGTGATCGAGCTGACCGTTCTGGACCGCGGGGTCGATCTGGGCCTGAATATTTTCGACCAGACTCGACGCTACAGCGACGCGGCGTTCGCCCCGGGGAGCTACCGCATATCGATCCCCGTGGACGCCGGCAGCCGGCCCGCGTTGCAACTGATCCCCCGCGTGGGCGACTACCCGATCTACAAGGTCGGCGAGGCGAAGTACCCCACGGCCCGGCTCGAATCGGCGTGGTTCGAGTCACACGCGTCCGCCACCGGGTACGACCCGCCAAGCGCGGTGGGCGGCACGAACGAGTCTGCGATGGCGCCGTAGACAGATGAAAAGCGCGGATGCGTCGTGGCGTTCTGGGTGAGGGCCTTAGAACGCTCGAAAACCTGGGCAAACATCGTCAAGCGGGCAGAGGACTGGCAGTTTTCCAGCCTCTGGCGCTGGCACCACGGGGTCGGAAAGGGGTCGGGCGTCGAAAAGGGCGTCGGAAAGGGGTCGCGCGTCGGAAAGGGGTCGGCGTCGGAAAGGGGGTCGGAAAGGGGTCGGAGCCTCATCAGCCAATTTTGTCTTGACGTCTGCCGGTTCCGTCCCTAAGTTCGATCCATGGCCCGCCCGCTCCGCCTTGAATACGCCGACGCGATCCATCACGTCATCAGTCGTGGCGACAACCGGCGTAAGATTGTGTTCCGCCTTCGACCGCGACCTGTGGCACGCCGAGCGGCGGCAAGCGCGAGCTGATCGCGTTAACCCGCTGCTCAAACGCCTACTTCACCGGGTGCCGAGAGGAGAAATCCCGGATCGGCCGCCCTCAAGACCCCGTGGTGAAAGCGATCAGCTACAGCCTCAACCAGGAAGCCGAGCTGCGGCGCTACGTTCAGCACGGGGAAGTTGAGATCGACCCGACGGCCAGCATCCGCGGCGACCACGAACCCAACCCGCTCCGGGAAACCGACAGAGCCAGAAGGAACGACCGCTACAAACCCCACCCCCCAACGTGTGCTCGCCGCCGACGCCCCGGTTTGTCCCAGAGCGTCTCCCCCCTGGCGGATTCCTGGGGCACACTCCGGACGCCAAGGGTTGGCCCGCGGCCCGGATCCTACGAATCCGGTCATTCTTCTCCGCCATCCCTGCCGCGACCGCTGGTCCCGCGAGGCTGCGCGGTAACGTCTCTCCAGGGAGTCCATCATGAAGCCCACCTTCCCGATCGCCCTTGCCCTGCTCAGCGCCCTGCCGCTCGCCGGGGCCGGTCTCGAGACCGGCGCGCACGCCGACGTCGTGCTCGACTGGAACCAGCTGCTGAGCGAGGTGCTCTCGGTCGAGACCACCTACGACAACCCCGGCTACGCGTCGCGCTCCACGGCCATGATGAACCTGGCGATCTACGACGGCATCGCCGCCGCCGAGGGGACGTCGACCTCGACGACGTTCTACGACTACGGATCCGACTTCACCGGCACCACCAGCACCGCCGCCGCCGAGGTCGCCGCCCGCCAGGCCGCCTACACCGTGCTCAGCTCGCTCTACGGAAGCCAGCAGTCGACGCTCGACGCGTTCTACAACACGAGCTTGGAGGGCCCGTCCGCCAGCACCGCCGACCTGGACGCCGGCGTGGCGCTTGGCACGCAGATCGGCCACGCCATCGTGGCCAGGCGGGCCCAAGACGGCTGGGACAACGTGGTCGACTACACCTACCAGGCTGCCGGCACCGTGGGCGCGTTCCAGGCCGATCCGCTGAACCCCGACGTGCCCGCGTGGGGCGTCGCCTGGGGTCAGGTCGACACCTTCGCCCTGTCATCCCCCGAGAGCTACGTGCCCGCGGCGCCGCCCGAGGTGACCAGTGCCGAGTACGCCGCCTCGTACAACGAGGTCGCTGCGCTCGGCGGCGTCGACAGCACGGCCCGCACCGCCGACCAGACCGAGGCCGGCGTCTTCTGGGCCTACGACAGCGGCCAGGGCACGCCGCTGGTGCTCTTCAACGACGTGCTGCGGACCATCGCCGTCCAGGAAGGCAACACCACCGCCGAGAACGCGGCGCTGTTCGCCCACGCCTCGGTCGCCATGGCCGACGCCGCCATCGTCGCCTGGGACACCAAGTTTGACCTGGAGTTCTGGCGTCCCGGCACCGCGATCGTCGACGCCGACCTCGACGGCAACACGTACACGCAGGGCGTGTCGGACTGGGTCGCGCTGGGCGCCCCCGACGGCGGCGGCGACGAGATCGGCCTCACCCCGCAGTTCCCCACCTACATCTCGGGCCACGCCACCTTCGGCGGGGCGCTGTTCGGCACGCTGCAGGAGTTCTACGGCACCGACGACATCGCCTTCTCGCTGACCAGCGCCGAACTTGAGCGGCTGCTGGATGATCCCGACCTGCAAGGGGCTTACGGACTCGACTTGGAAGACGCCGAGCGGACCTTCGCCTCGCTCAGCGAGGCGATGGCCGAGAACGGCCGCAGCCGCGTCTACCTCGGCATCCACTTCGACTTCGACGACCTCATCGGTCAGGAGGTGGGCCGGGACGTCGCCGCCTCGATCAACGGCCAGCTGTTCGTGACCCACGGCGTGACGATCCCCGAGCCCGCGAGCGCGGCGCTGATCCTCACCGGTTTCGCCCTGGTGCAGCGCCGCCGTCGCCGCGCCGGGGCCTGATCGGGTTGGGTCGATGCCCGGCACGCATCGCGGCGACCGCCGTGATTCTTTACCGGGTGGCCTCGACAAACGCTTTCCACTTCGCGTTCCGCACGTCGTCGTTCCACTGGTCATTGCGGCCGTCGATCGCGCCGAAGATGCCGACCTTGCCGTCGTCGTAGAACGCCGAATCGCTGAAGTAGCACTGCACGGCATCGGGGAACCGCGCGCGGATCTGGCGGCTGTTCTCGGCGACCGCTGCGGCCATGCGGGGGTCGCGGTTGATCTCGACGTACCACCGCTTGATCGCCTCGTCGCCGCCGTAGTAGCGGGCGTGGCTGCCGCCCTCGTAGAAGGCCAGCCGCTTGCCGTGCCGTGCGGCCAGGGCGGCGTGTTCTTCGGCTTTCTTGAACTGGCTGCCGTCGGTCAGCTGCCGCATGACCGTCGAAAAGAACACGTCTTTGCCGGCCTCGCCCCGGGCGGGCAGGCCGAGCTTCGGGGCGTCGACCTCGTGCAGGCCGGCGAAGTAGAAGGTGCAGGCCAACTCGTCCCAGTCGCATTGCAACAGGTCGAGTTCCGCGATCGTGGTCTTGGCCCACCACGGGTTGGCGGTGAAGGCGCTGACCACGCGCACGGTGCGCTCGCGTGGGAACGTCTGGGCCAGGGCGTCGGCCTGCCGCTTCATGCCGTGGGCATAGGCGGTGGCGGGGTGACGCTGACCGTTGTTGTTCCTGGGGTCGGGGGTGTAGTCCAGGTTCGTGAGGTGCTGCGCGTTGGCTTTGAAGCCGGCGGCGGAGTTCCAGTACTCGTTGCCGCAAAACTCGACGCGGACGCGCATGTCCGGCGGGCAGATCTCGCTCAGCAGCGCGCCGAGCTGCCGGCAGTAGTCGGCGTCGGCGAGGGCGGGGATGTTGAGCCAGGGCTCGGCGCCGACCTCGGCGGCCAGGGCGATGCAGTGCTCCCAGGCCACGCCGGCCTCGGTGCCCTGGTAGAGACTTCGGGGCAGGGGGCGCGTGTCCCAGGTGGTCTGCTTGGCGCGGTTGGTTTCGGCCCAGTCCATGAAGCGCAGCACGGCGGCGCCTTTCAACGCGCCGAGCGAGGCGGGGTTCCACATCTGGTTCTCGGCGTCGGGCATCCACAGGTGGGGGTCACGCACGTCGCCGTCGACGAGAACCTGCAGGCTGTCGACCCCGCGGCCCAGCTCGTAGACCGCCCGGTTGTCGCCGGACGACACCCGGCGGGCGCCGCCGGCGGCCCGGACCTCGGCGGCACCGCTGCCGGTCCAGGTGAGGGTGTAGCGTCCGGCCGGGGCGGGGTTGCCGTCCTGCGAGTGAACGATGATGCTGCGCTTGCCGTCACGCAGGGGCAGCCCCCCGGCGGTATCGACGCGGGCCAGGCCGGGCATCTCGTCCAGCGGCCAGCCGGCGCCAAACCCGCTGGCCTTGCGGATGGCGTCGGCGAAAAGCCAGTCGCTGCCCCAGCTGCCGTGGGCGGTCACGTTCCAACCGCGGACGTTCTCGGACGCCGCGGGGG
>Ga0079203_1002931_pt1 | contig 11058 bp, 10 predicted proteins | sample PorBlaMBantryBay_FD_68602 | JGI IMG/M metagenome (GOLD analysis project Ga0079203, IMG submission 68602) | Marine algae microbial communities from Bantry Bay - Bantry Bay, Ireland | ecosystem: Host-associated > Algae > Red algae > Blade | place: Bantry Bay, Ireland
CTTGCAGGTTATCGCGGATCTGGGTGACGAGCTCGCGGGTGGGGGAGATGATGAGGGCGCGGATTCCTGAGGCCTTTGGTTTGATGTTTCCGAGGATGGAGAGCATCGGGAGGGTGAAGGCGGCGGTCTTTCCGGTGCCGGTCTGGGCGATGCCGATGACGTCCTTCCGGCGCAGAATTACGGGGATCGCTTTGGCCTGGATCGGGGTGGGCTCCTGGTAACCGGTATCGGTGATGGCGTCGAGGATAGGCGCGGGGAGTTTGAGGTCGGAGAAGGTCATTTTTTCAGGTCAGGGTCTGGCATGGATGGGGGACAAAGGACAGGCAATTAAGGTGGGGGAGGACGCGGGGCTGCGGTATTTTGGGCGACTTGCTCCCGCGGGCTGATTAGGTTAGTCTCTCGGCGATTGCTGGGTGGGATTTTAAAAAGTCGCGGCGGCGAAGAGTGAGCGGAGAAAATCCGCCGAGTGGTTATGAAAAAAATTCTCTTTCTCTTGCTGGCAGTATGCTCGGCAGCGCTGGGCCAGCTGGTTCAGCCGGAGCTGGGCGGGAAGTTTGAGATTCGGGTGCCGTATTCGCCGGGGGAGTATGCTATTCTTTTAAGATCGCCCGACTTGGTAACTTGGAAGGAGGTGGCGATGGTGAGCAGCACGGCACTCGATGAGGAGCGGGTGCTGCGCGATCCTCTTTTCCCCGGCAAGCGGGGATTTTATGATGTGCGGCATGCCTCGACGACTTTCCAGTATGATAGCGATCAGGATGGGATCGGGGATGTGCAGGAACTTGCGGCGGGGACTGGCTTGAATCCCGGAGTTACGATTCCTTTTGAGAGCGGGAGTTTGACGATTCCTGATGGGGCGACTTTTGATCGTTTGGCGAAGCGGGACAACTTTCCGGGAGCTCAGAATGTGAAGGAGGTGAAATTTCTTATTACTGATGTGGCGGGGAATCCTGAGCTTTACTTTATCAACGTCAATCAGCACCAGTTCCACTTCGACTTCGCCCGCGAGGCTTTGGGGCTTTATGGTGATCTTTCTTTCGGGGATGGTCTGGCGGTATTTAACGGGACGACTTATTTTACGAGTAGGCGGGATCAGCTGGCGGGCTCACTAGTTTATCATGAGAACTACATCGGACCGGGGGATGAGAGGGGAATTTTCACCTTGGAGTTTTGGCCGACTGATCCGGTGGCTTTTGAGAAGATCGAGCTGGCTTATGAGCTTATCGGGACCAATGCGCCCTTTATTGATCGACTTGTCTATCATGCGCCGAGCGAGACGCAGCGGGAGGTTCAGGCTCTTAGCCGGGAGCGCTTCGAGAAGTCATTGGTGCGCTCGATCGAGACCGAGGAACTTTTCGGCAATAACCTTTATACTCCGATGAATCAGCGGTTTGCTTATGGGCGGCTGACATTGGCGGAGGGGGCGGATGTTCTTTCAGCGCGCGACATTGTCATCTTCCGTAATTTGCCGAACGATCTCACTTATGTTTCGGGAATCATCACGGAAGTTCCGCAGACTCCTCTTTCTCATGTGAATCTTAAGGCGCAGCAGAATGGGACGCCGAATGCCTTTATTGCGGGGGCGAGCACCCACCCGGATCTGGTTCCTTTTCTTGGCGAGAACATTTTTTATGAAGTGCGGCCGGATGGGTTTGAAGTGCGCTTAGCGACGCAGGTTGAGGTCGATGATTATTTCGAGAGCATTCGCCCGACGGCGAAGAGTTTTCCTTTGAGAAACTTAGCGGTGACGGAGGTTCGGCCTTTAGATGAGATTAGCTTTAGCGAGACTGCGGCCTTCGGTGGGAAGGCGACGAATGTGGCGGAGCTGCGGAAGATTATGGCGTTCGATGTGCCGGACGGCTTCGCGATTCCATTCTACTTCTATGACGAATTCATGAAGCACAATGGTTTTTACGCTAGTGCGCAGGCCATGATGGCGGAGGTGGCTTTTCAAAGTGACCCTGCTTGGCGCAAGCGGGCTCTTAAGGAATTCCGCTCCACGATGAAGAAGGAAAGCAGCCTGCCGGGGTGGATGTTCACCGCGCTGAGTGACCTGCAAAATTCGTTTCCGGACGAGGTCACACCGCGCCTCCGCTCGAGCGCGAATGCCGAGGATTCGGTGGAGTTCAATGGCGCGGGACTTTACGATTCCTACACGCATCATGCAGATGAAGGTCACCTTTCTAAGAGCGTGCGCCAGGTCTGGGCCAGCCTGTGGAATTACCGAGCTTACGAGGAGCGCGAGTTCTACCGTATCGATCATTTAAGTTCGGCAATGGGAGTTCTGGTGCATCCTAATTTTAAAAATGAGCAGGCCAATGGGGTCGCGGTGGCTCGCAATATCTTCGACCCGAATTGGGAAGGCTACTACCTCAACGTCCAAGTGGGAGAGGATCTTGTAACGAACCCTGAGCTGAATTCGGTGCCTGAAGAATTGCTGGTGGCCCGCCTCGCCACCTCGAAGTATGAGATTCAGTATATCAGATCGACGAACCAGCTGCCCCTTGGGGAACGTGTTCTTACCCGCGAGCAAATCCTGCGGTTGGTTACGCGAATGAGGCAGGCGAACATTCACTTCTCGCGTCTCTACTCGGGTTTTGATCCGGCCTTTGCGATCGAGATCGAATTTAAGATTACTGAAGAGGGTGATCTAAGCATTAAGCAGGCACGGCCTTGGGTTGACTAGGGTTTGACGGCTTTTCGGTAATTGATTCGCATTTTTTTCTTCATCGGTATTCTGGTGGAGGTGGACGGTTCGCTGGAGGTTTTCCGGGGGCTTGGTGGGCTTGGCGGGCTTGGCGGGCTTGGTGGGCTTGGCGGGCTTGGCGGGGATGATGTGGAGTTCGAGGTCGGCTTGGTTGAGGAGGAAGCTGGCGGTGAGATAAAGGCGAAGAGGTCTTCGATTTTGTTAGCGGTGTCTGCGTTGATCGTGGGTCAAATCTCGAAGGGTGGGAGAGGTTAGGAGCTGATAGCTTGAGCGCCGTGGGCCCTATGATTTCGATCCATCTTGCAGAAAGCGTGAAGCTTGGCAGAGGAATCGCTGCTTAGAGAAATTTCTCGGAAAGGGGGCGTTCTGAGCTGGGCTAACAAGTCGCTTGCTCCCTAGGTAGTTTCTATCTAGGGTGCGCGGGCGCATTCGCGCTATTTTAACTCTGACTTTTCTCGTGGACCTCGCTGAAATCCGAAAAATCGTAAAGCTCATGGATGATCATGGGCTCACCAACTTCCAGTTCGAAAAGGAAGACTTTAAGATTAAACTTCAGAAGGGCGCTGACCTCGCTGATCTCCAGAAGCTCCTAGGCTCTCTTCCGGCGGGTGCGCCCGTGCAGGCCGCTCCGGCAGCGATCGCAGCTCCAGCAGGGGGTCCGGCAGGAGAACCATCCGCACCTGTATCTGAGGGTGAGGCGATCAGTTCTCCGATGGTCGGGACCTTCTATCGCAAGTCGTCTCCCGAGGCGGATAACTTCGTCAATGTCGGCGATACCATTTCCGAAGGACAAACTCTCTGCATCATCGAGGCCATGAAGGTGATGAATGAAATCAAAGCGGAAACGTCAGGCACGATTACTGAGATCTGTGCGGAAGATTCCACCTCAGTTCAGTTCGGCGACGAGCTCTTCCGCATCAAGTAACGAACTTCTGCGGCTTTTGTAATTGGAAAAGCCGCCACCTTAACTTTTCTGGCTATGTTTACGCGCGTTCTAGTCGCCAATCGGGGGGAAATTGCCCTCCGCATCATCCGCGCTTGTCGCGAACTCGGAGTAGAATCTGTCGCTGTTTACTCAGAGGCTGATATCGATTCCATGCATGTCCAACTCGCGGATGAGGCGGTCTGCATCGGATCGGGTCCGAGCAGTGAGAGCTATCTCAAGCCTGACCGAATCATCGCGGCCGCCGAGATTATGGAGGCGGAGGCGATCCACCCGGGCTACGGTTTTCTTTCGGAAAATGCTCGCTTTGCCGAGATCTGCGAGAGCTGCAAGATCCAGTTTATCGGGCCTTCGGCTGAAGTCATTCGGACGATGGGTGATAAGAATACTGCCCGCTCGACTGCTGCTGCCAATGGCGTCCCGGCCACGCCCGGCTCAGATGGAATTCTCAAGGATGCCGCTGAAGGTCTCAAGGTCGCCGCAGAGGTGGGCTACCCGGTCATGATTAAGGCGACCGCCGGGGGAGGAGGACGTGGGATGCGCCCGGCGCTTCACGAGGGTGAGTTCGAGGCGATGTATCAGGCCGCTTCTCAGGAAGCGATCGCCTGTTTTGGAAATGGCGACTGCTACATCGAGAAGTTCGTTCTTAATCCGCACCACATCGAATTCCAAGTCTTGGGCGATAGCCACGGGAATCACATCCACCTCGGTGAGCGCGATTGCTCGATGCAGCGGAGGAACCAGAAAATCATCGAAGAATGTCCGAGCCCGCTCATCTCCGAAGAGCTTCGCCAGCGGATGGGAGATGCTTCGGTGCGGCTGATTAAGGCTATTGACTATCAGAATGCGGGGACGATTGAATACCTCGTCGATGAGAATGCTGAGGACTTTTACTTTATGGAGATGAACACTCGGATTCAAGTTGAGCACCCTGTCACGGAAGAAGTGATGGGCTGTGAACTTATCAAGGAGCAGATCCGTATTGCTGCGGGAGAGCCGATGTCCGCTCACGTTCTAGAGGCAACTCCGCGCGGTCATTCCATCGAGTGCCGCATCAATGCTGAGGATCCTTATAATAACTTTTGCCCCAGCCCCGGCACCATTGACCTCTGGTATGCTCCGGGGGGAAAGGGGGTCCGCGTTGATACTCATGTTTATTCCGGTTATACTGTGCCGCCATTTTACGACTCGATGATCGCCAAGCTCATCGTGACCGCTTCCTCGCGAGAGGTGGCCATCGCCCGGATGAAGCGGGCTCTTTCTGAATTCCGCATTACCGGGATCAAGACCACCATTCCCTTCCAGCAAGAGATTATTGATCATCCCGACTTCATCGCCGGGAACTATGATATTGCTTGGGTGGGGAACTTTCTTAAGGAGAAGAATCTTTAAATGACCCTTTCTCCAGAAGCGCGGCTCTATGGCATTCTTGATCTCGGCTATGTCGAGGAAAGGGATGCTCTCTCGGTCGCTGAGTCGCTTATTCTTGGCGGCGCGAGCCTCCTCCAGCTACGTGCGAAGGGGCATGACCCGGCGGAGCTTCTTGATCTTGCGAATGACTTGAACGTTCTTTGCTCCAAGCACCATGTTCCTTTCGTCGTGAATGATCACCTCCAGCTCGCTAAAGAATGCGGTGCTCCTGGCCTCCATCTGGGACAGGATGATGGCTCGATCAGCGAGGCTCGGGCGATTCTGGGTCAGCATATTTTGATCGGGCGCTCGACCCACTCCGTGGAGCAAGCCCAAGCGGCCTTGGCCGAGGGCGCGGATTACATCGGCTTCGGTCCCCTCTTTCCGACGCCGACCAAGAAGGGCCGACCCGGGATTGGCTTAGAGAACATTGCGCTGGTCGAGAGCAGCGTAGGGTGCGCCATCCCGGTCTTCTGCATCGGCGGAATCAAGCCGGCTAATCTTGCTGAGGTTCAGGAAGCGGGGGCCATGCGAGTCGTCATCGTCTCCCATCTTCTCCAAGCTAGCGACATTTTCGCTGAAACCCAACTAATCACTACCCAACTCAAAATATGAAAATTCTCGTAGGCGGTTCTGTCGCCATTGATAACGTCAAGACTCCTTCCGCTGATGAAAAAAATCTTCTTGGGGGCTCTGCATCTTATGCTGCTCTCTCGGCCGCGAAGCTTTTTAATCCGGTCAATCTTATCGGTGTCGTCGGTCACGATTTCCCCCAAGGGCATCTTGATATGCTCGCCTCGAAGGGAGTGGATCTCTCTGGTCTCGAGCGTTCTGAGAAGGCGTCCTTCACGTGGTCCGGCGAATACCATGAGAATATGAATGACCGCACGACGCACGATGTCGCGATCAACGTGCTGGAAGACTGGAAAGTGAAAGTTCCCAAGGATCTGCAAGATGCCGAGTTCGTCCTCTGTGCAAACATGGCTCCGGTCAACCAGCTCCAGATGCTTGAGCAGTGTAAAGCTAAGGAAAAGTTCGTTCTCGCCGATACTATGGATCTCTGGATCACGATCGCGAATGACGAGCTTCACGAAGTTCTCAAGCGCATCGATCTTCTCGTCATTAACGAGGGAGAGGCTCGTCAGTTTGCCGAAACGAACAACCTCATTCATGCGGGCGAGAGGCTTCGCGAAAAGGGAACGGAATTTGTCGTGATTAAGCTCGGTGAGTTTGGCGCGCTTCTCTTCGGACCTGGTGAGAAGGACTTCTTCCGCTGTGGCGCTTGGCCCTTGCGTGAACTGGCGGACCCGACTGGGGCGGGCGATACCTTCCTCGGGGGGATGACTGGCTACCTCGCCCGGGAGGGCGCGGTGAAGCCGACCTTCGCCCAGTTGCGGCAAGCTGTTGTGCAGGGTTCAATGCTCGCGTCCTTCACCTGCGAGGCTTTCTCGACCCGCGCGCTCGAGGATATTGACTCTGACATTCTCAATAAGCGTCTCGCAGCTTTCCGGGAGATTTCTGCTTGGTAGAGGCAAGGGGAGAAGCCCACCCTTTCCCAAGGGGAGCGGGGTGGGAGCTTGCTCCCTCGGCGGAGCGTCCTTCGGCTTAGGGCCGCACAAAAGCCACCGAGAGCGTGCTCCCGGTGGCGAAACTTGTGGCGAGGGTCGTTATTTTAGAGAAATAGGACCTCTTGGCGGCACGTGCTGGCTCGCAAATCCGATGACTAGGACTTGTAGCGGAGGCGCTTCTTGTGGCGATTTGCCTTCATGCGCTTCCGACGTTTGTGCTTGCTGATTTTGGTCTTACGACGCTTTTTGAGATTACCCATGGTAAGCAGTTTGGTCAGTGGTGTTTAGGTGAGTCTGAGAGTTGAAGCTGAGACGGAGGTTCCGAGGAAATTATTTTTTAAAGGACGATCTTGTTGAGAGGATACTCGATGATGCCTTCCGCACCGAGATCTTTAAGATCGGGAATGAGTGAGCGGGCGACACTCTCGCAGATGATGGTCTCGACTGCAACCCACTCTTCGTCGGCGAGGTGTGAGACGGTGGGGCGGCGAAGGGAGGGAAGTTTTTCGAGAAGGGAGTCGAGGGCGGAGGCGGGGAGGTTGAGCTTCAAGCCGACCTTGTCTCGAGCTTCGAGCGCGCCTTTGATCATCATTACCATGCGTTCCATCTTGTCCTTTTTCCAGTCATCGGCAAAGGCGGCCTTGCTGGCGTAGAAGTGGGGAAAAGAGCGGAGGAGTTCGTCGACGATGCGGAGCTTGTTTGCGCGGATGGAGGAGCCGGTCTCGGTGACATCCACGATGGCGTCGACGAGATCGGGGACTTTGACCTCGGTAGCTCCCCAGGAGAACTCGACCTTGGCGCTGACGCCTTTTTCTTTCAGATAGCGCTCGGTGATGCCGATGCCCTCGGTGGCGATGTGTTTTCCCTCGAGGTCTTGAACGGTCTGGATGGGGGAATCTTCCGGGACGACGAGGACCCAGCGGGTAGGTCGCACCGTAGCTCTGGAGTAGGGGAGTTCTGCCATGTCGACGAGGTCAACGCCATTCTCATATGCCCAGTCGTAGCCCGTGATGCCGCAGTCGATAAACCCTTGGTCGATGTAGCGGGCGATCTCTTGCGCGCGAATCATGTAGATATCGAGCGAATCGTCATCGGACGATGGGCGCAGACCCCGGTCAGAGGTGTAGATATTATATCCGGCCTTTTCGAGAAGCTTGAGGGTTGGCTCTTGGAGGCTTCCCTTCGGCAGGGCTATTTTGAGGGATTGAGACACGGCGCGGCGGGGACTTAAGGGTGGAGCGCTAAGGAAGCAAGAACTTTGACGCGCGGAAGAGGGATCATTTCGGGCTGGTATTTTGTGGGATGCTCTGACGAAATCGCGGTCTTGAGGTTCTTCCCCCCCGGATCATGAGTTTATCTAAAAAATCCCTGCGATGGTCACTGGCCACTCTTTCCCTTATACTTTTAGTCCTTTTCGTGCTCGAGCGGCGGGGATTTTTTGAAGATCCTGCGGTAGCTCTCCGAGAGTTAGAGAAGGCCGGCGTGGCTGCGACAGACGCGGAGGTGCGGAAGGCGGTTGCCGCGAATGACTTGGTTTTGGTCGAGCGCCTCGGCCGTGCTGGGGTTGATTTTAGAGCGCCGGATGAGGCTGGACGATCCGTCCTTCACTCGGCGTTGGTGAATGACCGGGCAGAGGTCCTTCCGCTTCTCGACCGCTACGGGATCGAGGTGAATCAGCCAGATGGGTCGGGGAAGTTGCCCCTTGAGGAAGCTTTAGAAAAAGAGGGGGATGAGTGGGCGGAAGAGTTCCTTAAGCGGGGCGCGGAAATCGACTTCGCGATCGCCGGAATTCCGGCTCCGCTGGTCTATTACGATGCTGAGAGGTGGACTGATCTGGCCTTTCTCATAGACCATGGGGCGAGTCCGAACCCGGTGGATCAGGATGGGGTGAGCCTGATGGCCCGGACGATTAAAGCGGGCGATACTTTCTGGCTGGAGCGGCTTCTCGAAGCTGGAGCGAGCATCCGTGATGGCGATCAGGCGTTGGTGGCGCAAGCGCTGGCGATGGGTCGGGCTGACCTGATGATCCCACTTTTAAAGAATGGCGCGGATCCGAATCAGCTTTTAAATGGAGGGGAGCGGATTATTAACCGACTCTGCCGCCACTGGCAGGGCCTTGGATTTGCTGAGGGAGAGGCAGCTGCGGTCCTGAGCGAGCTGATGAAAAGGGGGGCGGACATTGAGGCCCTGAGTATTCAGGGGCTCCGGCCGATCCAAGCGGCGCTCAGGTATCCATTCCCGGCTGGCCTCAATCTTTTGTTACCGGTGGTGGATGACGTGTCAGGCTCGCTGGGCCTCGCATTTGAGCATCAAAATTGGGCCGCTTGCAAGGCCCTGCTCGAGCGCGGCGCCGATCCAGACGAGCTCATCGCGGGTGAACCCGTTTTGTTTACCATGATGAAAGCGGGGCAGATCGAAATGGTGGAAGCGCTGATTTCGCACGGGGCATCCCTCGAAATTCTCGGGGCTGAGGGCCAGCGCCCCTTGGCTACCGCGGTAGCGATTGGAAATGACGAAATCACCTTTGCGCTGCTTAACCATGATCGAAAGCCGGAGCTCTCAGCCCACCTCGAGTTTCCGGTGAGCTTGGCCTACCGGGATTTCTTTGGCCGGAAGGGGCTTCTTGATTGGTATTGCCGTAATGAGCGCCATCTCCAGCCGATTATGGTAGCGGTCATGCTCCGTCAGCTCGAAGTTGTGGAGCGCTTTCTTGAACTTGGGGTAGATAAATATTCTGCGACCAAGAACCGGGTTTACCCGATCCAGATGGCAGCGAACAGAGGAGACATTAAAATGCAGCAGCTTCTTATAGGGGTGCCTTACGAGGACGACCAGCAGGTGCGTTCTTTCATCGTGGATCTCTCCGAGCAAAAGGTCTATTATTATAAAAGGGGGAAGTTGATAAAGACTTCCCGCTGCTCAACTGGGAGTCGTAAGTTCCGCACTCCGACGGGGAAGTTTGTCATCACCGACAAGACGAAGAATAAGGTCTCTAATCTCTACCGAGACGCTAAGATGCCCTATTTTCAGCGGTTCAGTTGTAGCGAAATCGGCTTTCATGAAGGTCCGACCTACGCGGGCTTTCTGTCTCATGGCTGTATTCGTCTCCCCATGTCCTCCGCAAAATATTTCTGGGGTCAGGCAAAGATCGGGGATCGCGTGACGATCCGGAAATAGACAGTGAGATCGCAGCATTAAGAAGCGAACACGACTATTAAGATAATTTTCTTTCGAGAAAGTTTGTTTTATTCGTCCTTTCCCGGTAGTTAGCCATCCTTAACCGCTTTCCCCTCTCGAAAACATGCGCACACTTGTCACCGGCGGTGCCGGATTTCTCGGTTCCCACCTTACTGATCGCCTCCTTAAACAGGGGCACGAAGTCATCTGCCTCGATAATTTTTTCACGGGCCGAAAGGCGAATGTGGCGCATCACGCGGATAATCCGAAATTTCGTATTATCGAGCAGGATGTGTGCGACCCGATCGAGGTAGAGGTGGATCGTATTTTCAATCTCGCTTGCCCTGCGAGTCCTCCGCATTACCAAGCAGATCCGATCCATACGGCCAAGACGAGCTTCATGGGCGCACTTAATGTTCTCGAGTTGGCCAAGCGCTGTGGCGCGCGGGCCTTTCAGGCCTCGACTTCTGAGATCTACGGCGATCCGGAGATCCATCCCCAGCCTGAAAGCTACCGTGGATGCGTCAATCCGATCGGAATCCGATCGTGCTACGATGAGGGTAAGCGCATCGGCGAGACCCTTTTTTCTGACTTTCATCGGGAGCACGGGGTGGAGACGCGCATCGTGCGAATCTTCAATACTTACGGACCCCGCATGCTCGCGAGCGATGGTCGGGTCGTTTCGAATTTCATCGTGCAGGCGCTCAAGGGCGAGGATCTCACAATGTATGGCGAAGGCCTCCAGACGCGCTCTTTCTGCTATGTTGATGATCTCATCGAGGGCTTCGTGCGCCTGATGGAACATCCCGATCAAAGTGAGCCAGTGAACATCGGCAATCCGGGAGAGTTCACCATGGCTGAGCTTGCCGAGGTCGTCCTGCGACTCACCGAGAGCAAGTCGAAAATCACCTATCATCCGCTACCGTCGGACGATCCGCGGCAACGCAAACCGGACATCACTCTTGCGCGGGAAATCCTCGGCTGGGAGCCCACGATCGCGCTCGAAGAAGGGCTTGCGAAAACGATCTCCTACTTCCGCAATAACCTCACTACTTAGATATGAACCTAACCATTATTGGCACCGGCTATGTCGGACTCACCACTGGAGCTTGCTTTGCTGAAGTCGGCCATGACGTCACTTGCGTCGATAACAATCCTGATAAAATTGCGATGCTTCTTAAGGGTGAGATCCCCATCTACGAGCCGGGCTTAGCGGAGCTGGTGACTAAGAATGTGGCTGCCGGGCGCTTAAA